>Ga0255776_10001137_pt1 | contig 30391 bp, 31 predicted proteins | sample 071ome_19_FD_179974 | JGI IMG/M metagenome (GOLD analysis project Ga0255776, IMG submission 179974) | Coastal salt marsh microbial communities from the Groves Creek Marsh, Skidaway Island, Georgia - 071413AT metaG (version 2) | ecosystem: Environmental > Aquatic > Marine > Intertidal zone >... | reverse complement strand
TCGCATACTAACGAGTAGCTTAAACTATGAGTGATAACATCCTTACCCTTACCGATGATTCTTTTGAAGCCGATGTTCTTCAGTCTGACGTGCCTGTATTGGTAGACTACTGGGCCGAATGGTGTGGTCCATGCAAAATGATCGCGCCGGTTTTAGAAGAGATCGCTGAGGAATACCAGGGCAAGCTAAAAGTTGCCAAGTTAAACATCGATCAAAACGAAGCCACTGCACCTAAATACGGTGTTCGCGGCATTCCAACCCTTATGATCTTCAAAGGCGGCAACGTTGAAGGTACAAAGGTAGGTGCATTGTCTAAGTCTCAATTGACTGCTTTCATCGACAGCACCATCTAACTGATCACTTCTTGATCAGATGCCCGCATCCTTCACGATGCGGGCGATTACGTCCACCATGCATTAAAAAGTTTTAGGTCATTTTCTGGACGTTTAAAAAAAAAGGAACTATAGTGGTTCCACATGTAGTAAAAAATAATTCGGTTTTGGGCATCCCCGCCCAGCTTTGCAAAACCCAAATTTCCCTCTAGCAATCTTCAAATCACATCCAAATCTTTATGAATCTTACTGAACTAAAGAAAAAATCCGTCCCTCAGCTATTAGAAATAGCCGAAGAAATGGGCATGGACAATGTCAGTCGTTCCCGTAAACAAGATCTAATTTTCTCTATTCTTAAGCGTCACGCAAAAAGCGGGGAAGACATCTACGGCGACGGTGTACTCGAAATTTTACAAGACGGCTTTGGCTTCTTACGATCGGCAGACAGCTCGTACCTAGCGGGCCCAGACGACATCTACGTTAGCCCAAGTCAGATTCGCCGCTTTAACTTACGTAAGGGTGATTACCTAGCCGGTAAAATCCGCCCACCCAAAGACGGTGAACGTTACTTCGCTCTTCTTAAAGTCAATGAAGTCAATGGCGAAGCCCCAGAAAAATCCAAGAACAAAATTCTTTTCGAAAACCTTACCCCTCTTTTCCCGACCGAACGCTTCAACCTAGAACGTGGTAACGGCTCAACCGAAGATTTAAGCAGCCGTGTCATTGATCTGATTGCGCCTATCGGTAAAGGACAGCGTGGCCTTATCGTTGCGCCACCTAAAGCGGGTAAAACCATGTTGCTGCAAACCATTGCGCAGAGCATTACCCACAACAACCCAGAGGTCGACCTCATCGTGCTACTAATCGATGAGCGCCCTGAAGAAGTAACCGAAATGCAGCGTAGCGTGCGTGGTGAAGTGGTCGCGTCTACATTCGATGAGCCGCCAGCCCGTCACGTTCAAGTGGCTGAAATGGTAATCGAAAAAGCCAAGCGCCTGGTTGAACACAAACGCGATGTCGTGATTCTACTGGACTCTATTACACGTCTTGCCCGCGCTTACAACACCGTCATTCCTTCATCCGGTAAGGTTCTAACAGGGGGTGTGGACGCCCATGCCTTAGAAAAACCGAAGCGTTTCTTTGGTGCTGCTCGTAATGTCGAAGAAGGCGGCAGCTTGTCCATCATCGCCACAGCGCTTGTCGATACAGGCTCTAAGATGGATGAAGTTATCTACGAAGAATTTAAAGGTACGGGTAACCAAGAGCTTCACTTAGATCGTAAAGCCGCTGAAAAACGCATTTACCCAGCCATTAACATTCGCCGCTCAGGTACTCGCCGCGAAGATCAAATGATGCCAGAAGCCGAGCTACAACGTTTGTGGATTCTACGTAAGATCATTGCGGAAATGGAAGATCTACAAGCCATCGAGTTCATGATCGATCGTCTAAAACAAACGAAGACCAACGAAGAGTTCTTCCTAACCATGAAAGGCTAATCTAGCCGTCAACCAATCAGAGGCCGTTAGTTTAATGCTCACAGCCCTGATGGTTTTGACCCCGCTAGATGATCCCATTGGAATCAGAGATACCCTCTCTCTTGGCCTTAACTAAAAGCAGTCTTTGACTGCTTTTTCTGCATTTGAAGATAAGAAAAGCCCAATGAAATATAAGGACTTACGCGACTTCATCTCTAAGCTGGAAGAACGTGGTGAACTTAAACGCATCAGCACACCAGTTGATCCTAACCTCGAGATGACGGAAATCGCTGACCGTACTTTACGTGCTGGCGGCCCTGCCCTGTTATTCGAAAACCCAGTTGGCCATGACATGCCCGTGTTAGCCAACTTGTTTGGCACACCTGAGCGTGTGGCCATGGGCATGGGCGCCAATTCCGTCGAAGCACTAAGAGACATTGGAAAACTTTTGGCCTATCTCAAGGAGCCTGAGCCACCTAAGGGCATTAAGGACGCGTGGGAAAAGCTGCCGATCTTCAAGCAGGTCTTAAACATGGGGCCAAAAGTATTAAAGAAAGCCCCCTGCCAAGACGTCATAGTTGAAGGGGACAACGTAGACCTCGCGAAAATTCCAGTGCAAACCTGCTGGCCTGGGGACGCCGGCCCTTTGATCACTTGGCCACTGGTCATAACACGAGGCCCTAATAAAGAAAGACAAAATCTGGGTATTTATCGTCAGCAGGTCATAGGTAAAAATCGTCTCATCATGCGTTGGCTTAGCCATCGAGGCGGCGCTTTAGACTTCAGAGAGTTTCAACAACAAAACCCAGGCAAGCCCTACCCGGTGGCGGTGGCACTCGGTGCTGACCCAGCCACCATTCTAGGTGCGGTAACACCGGTACCCGACACGCTGTCAGAATACGCTTTCGCAGGCCTTTTGCGCGGCAGTAAAACGGAGCTGGTTGCCTGTATCGGCAGTGACTTGCAAGTACCCGCCAGTGCCGAAATCGTGCTTGAAGGTCACATCTATCCTGACGACATGGCACCGGAAGGGCCGTTTGGTGACCACACGGGTTATTATAATGAAGTGGATGAATTTCCTGTCTTCACGGTAGAGAGAATCACCCACCGAAAGGATCCGATCTACCACAGCACCTATACTGGGCGTCCGCCAGATGAGCCGGCCATACTCGGCGTGGCATTGAACGAGGTATTCGTTCCCATTCTGCAAAAGCAGTTCCCTGAAATCGTAGATTTCTATCTGCCACCCGAGGGATGCAGCTATCGCATGGCGGTCGTGACCATGAAGAAACAATACCCCGGCCATGCGAAACGGGTCATGCTCGGCGTGTGGTCTTTCTTACGCCAGTTCATGTATACCAAGTTTGTGATCGTAACCGATGACGATGTAAATGCCCGAGATTGGAATGACGTAATCTGGGCCATCACGACGCGAATGGACCCCACTCGGGACACCACACTCATCGATAATACGCCCATCGACTATTTGGACTTTGCCTCACCCGTCTCCGGACTTGGAAGCAAAATGGGCCTAGATGCGACCAACAAATGGCCCGGAGAAACCGATCGAGAATGGGGTGTCCCCATTGTCATGGACGAAGCGGTAAAAGATCGCGTCGATGCCATGTGGGACGAACTCGGCATTTTCGACGCTGAATGACCATCCGATGCTAGACTAAATGATGAAGCATCAGGTACTCATTCAGCCCAAAGGACTCTCGTTCGATGTCGATGAGTCTGAAACCTTACTAGATGCCGCCGCACGCGCTGGCATTAAAATGTTAAAGAGTTGCGACAATGGTGTGTGTGAGATTTGTCGGGCTCAACTGGTGATGGGCACGGTGACCTCCTCAAAAGGAGACAGAAGCGCAAACCAGTTGGACACCACACCCGTATTACCTTGTGTCAGCTATGCCAAGAGCGATGTAATTTTGGAACAAACAAACGTATTAGCCCCAGGGGAGATTCCCCTGCAACACATAGCCTTTCAAATCAAAAGCGTCACCCCTTGTAAGGGCGACGTGTACGACATTGAGCTGTTAGCCCCTGCGGGCAAGGTGCCAGAATTTCATGCAGGGCAATATCTTGAATTGTTGATTAATGAGGGTGAGTACCCCTTTACCATTGCCAGCGCCCCCGGTGAGCGCACGTTGCATTTGCATTTGGGTGTATCCAAAGAGAACCAGTCCAGCCAAGACATTTTACAGTTCCTGCAATCTGAACTCACTGTACGCGCGCGGTTACCAAGAGGCAGTGTTTGGCTAACACCCAAAGACAACCCTACTAATCTTCATGACCCGCTCATCTTTATAGTGGCTGGTACAGGGTTTTCTCAAGCGAAAGCGATGATCGAAGATCAACTGCGTCATCAACACAGCGCGATGTTTCTTTATTGGATTAATCGCGATGAATCTGGTTTTTACTCTGATTTACCCGACACTTGGCAAAAAGACGGGCTATTGGAATATAAAGCCCTTACACCTGAGTCACCTGACTCGCCGTTTTTCAGTGACCTCCCGGTTCAGGATTGGGTACACAACACCATCGCACGCGTTGACCAAGCCCACTACGTACTATGTGGCGGGCCCGGCTTCGTCTACAGCGTGCTTGAGGGTTTGGAATCCAAAGGGGTAAATGAGTCGCAGGTCATGAGTGACGTATTCGCCTACGCGCCAAGACCCTCATCTAAATAACCCTCTGCATTCGGCATCAAGGAAGACGCCATGAGCATGAACTGCATGTACTGTAATAAATCCGTCGTGGGGCATAATCCGGTGACCATCCCGGGTCATGGCTTTGCTCACAGGCACTGCTTTCAAGCGCACCAAGCCCTTAAAAGAACCTTCCAATCACTGGATATTTCCGAGCTGTCGGATGCCGAGTTACGTGAACTAAAAGAGATGATCATCGCAGAAGAAAATGCGCGCCAGCGCACGAGTGACGATGACATAGAGTTATTTTAATCGAGCAAATTATTGTGGCCAAGCTACACTGCAATGAGAGGTGTTGTCCATGCGTGTAGCCATTCTAGCGACGTTGCTCGCGGTCACTCTCACCCCCTGTCTGGCCGAAACCGAATTACGCATAGCACTCTATCAAGGTTTTTTACCCAGCCAACAATCGCTGCTCACCCAACTTCAAACCGCAACAGCTAGCACCGACTTAAAGCTGACGTTTACCGACCCACTGCCACCGCAAAGAGCCTTAAGCATGGCTGCATCTGGTCAGCTAGACGGTGACGTATTGCGCCAGCCCTTCGCCGTAGAAGGGCTTCCGAGCTTAATAAAAGTGCCTGTACCCTTAGCCATCTTTGAGTACTGGGTATGGGTGCCACAGGCAAAGCGATGCCCAGCTAATCTCGATCAACTCAAGCAATTCAAACCAGTGGGTATCCTTGGATTAAAGTATTTTGAATTTGCCTACCAGCTTTCTAAGGTGGGGCATGAAGAGGTCACCAGCATTCCAGCCCTTATGGAAATGCTCAAATACGACCGGGCGCAATACAGCCTAGCCTCTGAGCAAAGCGCCATGGCTTTCAGTCATTCCACTGGAGTGCAAATCCGCCGATGTTTAAACGACCCCTTGGTCAGAACATTCGGATATTTCTATTTAAATGAGCGCCACCGTCAGTGGTTACCTGTGCTAGAACAAGCGTTGACCCCCCTTAGGGTCGACCGTCAGCCATAATCTTCAACAGCGGCTGACAGCCCTAACGGCTAGGGCTTGTTTGCCACAATGCGAAACAAGGTCTTAGGAAAAAACCGTTTCAGCAATAATGCCACCATGGGTAAGCCTTCACCCACCGCAATTTCCGGTTCACCACGCTCTAGACCTTGAACGATTTTGTGGGCGCATTTATTCACATTCATGCCGCTCTCGATGTCTTCGTCGTCCGCCCCGAACGCGTTGCCATCGCCGGCCATGGCATTCTTCGCTACATCGGTCTTAATGAAACCTGGTGTAATGGTACTCACCTCCACACCCAATTCCGCCACTTCTGCTCGCAATGCATCGAAAAAACCCATGACGGCGTGTTTCGCTGCGCAGTATCCGGTGCGCCATTTTACTCCCACTTTTCCCGCCACGCTGGAGGTCACGGCAATGCGTCCATCACCTTGCTTGACCATGACGGGCAACACCGCTTTGGTCAGTGCGATTTGCCCTATCACATCCACCTCCATCAAACGCTGATACACAGATAGATCCGTATCTAGGCATTTGCTGCGCTGCGAGATCCCTGCGTTATTGATCAGCAGATCGATACGCTCAAATTGGTTTTGCACCTGCTCCACGGCGTCACCCATAGCGTCGTAATGGGTGATATCCAAAGGTAAAACCAGAATGTCATCACTGTTGGCACCCAAGCGTATGCAGTCTTGTTTTACTCGTTTCAGCTCTAACTCGCGGCGAGCACTCAATACCAACCTTGCCCCCCTTTGTGCATACAATTTGGCTAACGCTTCTCCTATGCCGGAACTGGCCCCGGTAATCCAAACCACTTTCATATTGGCCCCTCATTGCTTATTTGCGCACTCGGTCTTAGCCTGCCATGATTAATCCAATCGAAGATAGGGGGAAACCTGCCATGTGTGGCCGAATGAACGTGAGCGACGACCCAAATGTTCAGGCCTTTATGGATGCACTGGGCATGCCGATTTACCCCAAGCCGAATCCCGATCTTCGGCCGAATGACTCCACCCTCGTATATTACCGCGCCACCGCCAACGCCTTTACACAATCAGAATTACAGTGGGGCATTACCTCTAAAGGCCCATCGTCGTCATTCATAATAAACGCGCGTGCCGAGACCATAGACAACAAACCCACCTTCAGCCAAGCGTTTCAAAACCAACGTGGCCTTGTGATCTGTAGCGGCTGGTATGAATGGAAAGCCAAAGATGCTGTCAAAATCCCATACCTGATTCAGCACACCCTTGAGCAGCCGTTATTAATGGCCGCGATTATCTATTCAGAGCAGAATCGATTTGTCACGCTCACCACAACACCCAACGACAAACTCGCAGACATTCATCATCGTATGCCCGTCATCATAAACAGCGACGATATGGAGCAATGGTTATTTGGTTCATCGACTGACGCTAAAGCCCTCACCTCAGCCCTGCCCAGTGAAGCCTTTAAAACTCGTTTGCTAAACGAAAGACAGCAACAACCCAACTTGTTCTAACAGTTTTTAACTATCACACCAGTAGAGATTGTTAATTGGTCGCCAAGCATAAGGCTCCCTAACATAGGCAAGACCTTATGGATCATCAGGATTTTATCGCCATGATCAAACTTCGAGACCTGCAATATCTTGTGGCTGTGGATCAATATCGACACTTTGGCAAAGCCGCGCAAGCGTGCGCCGTCAGTCAGCCCACATTGAGCGGACAAACTCTTAAACTGGAAAATCAGCTGGGTATTCAACTCATTGAACGCCACAACCGCAAGGTCATGGCCACGTCCGCAGACAGAGTATTAATTGATAAAGCCCGAGCGATCATGCACAACGTTCAAGATTTTGAATGCAGTGCCAAAGCCTTACTCGACCCGTTCAATACGGAAGTGCATCTAGGTTTGATTCCCACGTTGGCGCCGTACCTATTGCCTCACATTATGGGGGCGTTAAACGAGCAACTGCCAGAAGCCAAGTTTTTTCTTCACGAAGACAAAACCCAATCTTTAATTGAAAAGTTAAAATCAGGGGAGCTGGATTGTTTGATCTTGCCGCACATGGCCGATGACGATCAACTGGAGTACTACCATTTGTTTTATGAAGAATTAGAACTGGCCATGTCTCAACGACACCCGTTGGCCGCAAGAAACGATATTCAATTGGACGACATTCGTGACGAAACCATACTCACCTTGGAAGACGGTCACTGTCTGCAACAACACACCATGGACTATTGTTTCTTTGCAAAGCAAAACCAAGATCAAAGGTTCAAAGCCACCAGCCTAGAAACGCTGCGTTACATGGTTGCCTCGGACATGGGTCTGACGCTGATTCCGAAACTCGCGATTCTTGGTCGAGAGGACCAAGGGGTGCATTACCACACCTTCAAAGAAAACCCACCTAAGCGACAGGTGGTGCTGGCCATGCGATCGGAGTTTCATAACCAGAGTTTGATACGCAAAATGGTCTCCACCATTCGTCAAGCGACCGATGTGCTCATGCCAGAAGACACTGCTGCGATCGCCTAAATTTATTACGCGCCCTCAGGGCGCTAAAACTCAATAGCAAGCGCCGCTCAAGCTAACCACCCTGTATAGAGCGTTCGATCCGCCCGTTCTAAATATGGCAGGCATAAAAAAGCCCCGATCAAATCGAGGCTTTAGAATTCGGATGGTGCCCAGAGGCGGAATCGAACCACCGACACGGGGATTTTCAATCCCCTGCTCTACCGACTGAGCTATCTGGGCAAATCAATGGACTGCGTCCGTTGAGGTGGCGTATTAAACCTTCATTTAAGATCGGTGTCAACCCCATTTAGGGCCGATTTCTGCTTAATTTTCAGCAACTTAATTGGCCCCTAGGAATTTGCCTGATTTACTCACTCGGCGGCACATACCCTTCTGCTTGATCCACCGTCTCACCAGCAAAGAACTTCTGCATTTGCTCTTTCAAGTAGGCTCGGCTGGTCATATCCATCATGTTCAAGTGCTGCTCATTGATGATGCGGGTTTGATGCTCAAGCCACTCTTGCCACGCTTGGGCGCTCACGTGATCAAATACATCTTGGCCAAGCGCTCCGGGAAACGGCATGCGCTCCAAACCGGGCAACTCTTTTTTGTGGCGACGACAAAACACCATGCGACTCATAGAAGGGCCTCCAATAATTTTTTCACCGGGGCCGCTAAGCCCACACTTTGAGGTTGATCTAGGTTATACCAAAGAAGAGACGCCTCGCCCACTTGATCCGGCTTACTTTCTAGCATGATCTCCACAGGAGAAATGTCTAAATGGTAGTGACTGAACGTATGACGAAAAGTAGGCCAAGCATGATGTCTTTGCCACGTCTGATCAGCCAGCCAATCGAGCTCCGTGGGATCAGACCCAACATCCATTCGAGGAAACACCCATAATCCACCCCACAAGCCCGTGGCGGGCATCTGAACCAAAGCCACCTCTCGACCGTGGCGGACCATCAGCATTTGTGTGTCTTTAATGGGCTTTTCTTTCTTTGGCTTTGAGAATGGAAAGTCTTTAACGCGGCCTTGAGCATAGGCTTCGCACTGATTCACTAAGGGGCACAGTTCGCATTGCGGTTTACTGCGAGTGCATAGCGTCGCCCCTAAATCCATCATGGCTTGCGTGTAGTCACCCGTGCGTTCAGCAGGTGTGTAGCGCTCGGCCACACGCCATAGCTCATCGGCTACGGCTTTCTGCCCTGGCCAACCTTCCACCGCGTGAAACCGGCTTAGGACCCGCTTTACGTTGCCATCTAAGATGGCAGCATGCTGCCCCCTGCTGATGGAAGCAATGGCACCGGCAGTCGATCGACCAATGCCCGGCAAGCTTTCCAAATCACTCACGCTGCTAGGGAAATCGCCGCCCCAAATATCCATCACAGCCTGAGCACATTTGTGCAGATTGCGCGCGCGAGCGTAATAGCCCAACCCCGTCCAAAGATGTAACACCTCGTCCGTTTCCGCGGCGGCTAAGGCGGCCACCGTTGGAAATCGCTCCATGAATCTCTGGTAATACGGTATAACGGTCACGACTTGGGTTTGCTGCAACATGATTTCCGAAACCCATACTCGGTACGGGGTTTTATCGGTTTGCCAAGGCAGATCGTGGCGACCGTATTGGTCAAACCATGAGAGTACTGCTTGGCTAAAAAGGGAGTCTGACATGAAACTGGTTTGCACTAAAAAATCAGCGCAAGCCTACCTTAAGCGGCTGTTGAATGTAAGCCTCCAATTGGCTGGCACTCATGGGGCGAGCGATGAGGAAACCCTGACCGTATTCACAACGGTTGGATCTTAAGAAGTCGATCTGCTCTTGAGTTTCAATACCTTCGGCCACCACTTTCAAATTCAGTTTATGGGCCATGGCGATGACCGCCGCGGTGATTTCCATATCGCTGAGGTCATTCGGGATATCCGTCACGAAAGAGCGATCTACTTTAAGCACATCGATCGGAAAGCGTTTGAGGTAACTCAGCGAAGAGTATCCGGTACCAAAATCGTCGATGGCGATGGATATGCCCATTTGTTGAATCTTACGCATGGTTAGAATCGCGGATTCCACATTGTCCATCAGCGTGCTTTCGGTAATTTCTAATTCCAGCGCGTCCACGGGGCAGCGTGTAATTTCTAAAATTTCTTTCATGGAAGAAATCAACCCTGGGTCGGAGAATTGCCGGGCGGACAAATTCACCGCCACCTTCGCACCCTTCGGCCAAATTTTGGTGTCCATCATTCGACGCACTTGCAGGCAGGCATGCCTCAACACGTATTTACCAATGGGGACAATCAAACCCGATTCCTCGGCAATTGGAATAAATCGATCTGGGCTCACCATATCCTTACCTTTAGGCTGCCAACGAATCAGCGCTTCGGCTCCAATCACTCGATAATTAATGAGATCAATTTTGGGTTGATAAAAGATAACAAATTCGTCGTCTGCATCGATGGAGGTGCGCAAGTCTTTTTCAATTTCTAAATACCCCATCATTTCTTTATTCATTTCTTCTGAGAAGAATTGATAGTTATTACGTCCCATGGCTTTCGCTTGATACATGGCCATGTCGGCATTTCTCATGAGCGTATTGGCATCGTCACCATCTGTCGGAGCCAACGTGATACCAATACTCACCGTGTTAATAATTTCTTGGTTTTTAAGCATGATGGGCTTACACAAACCCGTAAGTATTTTTTCGGCAATATGGCGCACGCCGTGACTGGAATCGATATCGCTCAGCAACACAGTAAATTCATCCCCCCCGATGCGAGACACTGTATCGGTTTCTCTCACGCTGTGTTCTAAGCGCCGAGCAATCTCAACTAATAATTGATCGCCTGCATCATGACCTAAAGAATCATTAATACGTTTGAACTGATCCAAATCCAAAAACAGCAATGCGATAAAGTCGCCGCGCCGTTTACTTTCCGCCACAGCTTTATTCAAGCGATCTTTAAATAAACGGCGATTCGATAGTCCGGTCAGTGGATCGTAAAACGCTAAGTTCTCCATTTGCAGTTGCGCATTTTTTAAATCCGTAATATCACTAATGGCCCCCATATAGCCGTACTCTTCACCCTTACCGTCGTAGAGTACGCTGGCCTCGATGATGGCCCAAGTTATGTCTCCGTCTTCTTTTTCAAACCCCACCTCTACCACGAACTCTTCATGATTTTGAATAAGGTTGGACCAGGCTTTTAACGTGCGGCGGCGGTCTTCGATGCGAATGCGGTTCAGCCATAATTCCAAATTCGCGAGCGGATGATTGATGCCAGTAATGTCAGACCAGCGACTGTTGACATAGGTGATTTCGTGCTGCAAGTTGATTTGGAATATGCCGACAGGAGACAGCGCAGATAACTGCCTGAATTTTTCTTCGCTGGAATATAAGCGCAACGTCTCAGACTCGATTTTATTCAACATGGTGTTGAAGACGTCTGCCATGTCACCCAGTTCATCTTTCACGCCCACAGGGGCACGCAAACTATAGTCTTTCTTCTCGGTAATATTTCGCGCCGTCGTCGCAATATGCTGAATCGGGCGCACCAAAATCTGTTGCAGGTATTTCGCAATGACCATGGCTAACAATAAAACCAAACCAGCCACCAACGAAATAAACAACAGTTGTTGACGCCAGCGCTGGGCCAGCCAGTCCAAACTCAAGTTCATATATAGCGTACCAATGAGCAATCCATCTAACTCAATCGGCTCATAGATTTCGATAGCAGTATCAATGCTTAGGGCCAAGTCTAAGGGCTCGGATGGGCAAGGTTGTTGATCGAGGTGGGTAAAGTGGTGGTACGCGAAAACCTCTTTGCCACTGTCGTAGATACAGGCGAGCACCACGTTGGGGTTTTCCCCTAGGGCTTTGAGATTGGATTCCGCCTGCCGGGCATCACCAAAAATTAAGGCCGCCGTTGACCGGTTGGCGATAATCGCAGCCAATATGCGCATGTCTTCAGACACGTTTTCAATTTCTTGATTGCGATCATATTGAACTAGGGCAAAGCTCGTCAGCATCACCGCAATCACACTGGTGAAGACGATGCTAGCAATCAGCTTGGTCTTGAGATGCAAACGATTCAGCAGGGGCATTAGGGCGCTCCCCGCTTGATATGTGAGGCCACTTCTAAAAGGTTTGCTGCAAAAGAAAGGCCCGCTTGTTCCGCCAGCCCGAGATTAATATGCAGTCTCACCCGCTGGTTTTCTAACACGAAGGCGACCATGGCGTGGTCAAGATTGTCCGCCCCGTCGACTACGGTGAGAACCCCCTTACCCTTAACCCAGGACACCAGCTGGTCTGAGGGCACAACATTCGCGTCCGGTAGCAACAAAAGGTGACAGCCCTCGGCTTCATCTAGACCATCGACACGTCGAATGACAACAGGCTGATTGAATACATTACGCCCCGTCATTTTGTCGAGCGTACCGCCGTAACTGTCCTCGCCATATTGGCAAACTTGGAATTGGGCTAAATCTTTGCGGCTGGCGGGCCAGAAGACGAATTTACTGATTTGATAGAGGTAGGCGGCTTTAATTTGGTGGGTTTTTAAGTCGGCATGAACCCAGCCTGCTGATGCGAATGCCAGCAAACTTAGAACAAGCAATATCCATCTCGGATGCCGAGTATTGGGCATATTATTGGATTTCCGACCGAGCTTAAAAGGGGTACTTAGGGTGCACCTACTCCCTTTAGACTAGGCCCAAAGCCGGATTAAGGCAAACCTTATCCCAAGCCTTAGAGCTAGTCATTTCGGGCCTTTCAGGCCAATTAAAGCTCAATATTCATGAGGTCAGCGATGGTCTTATCTAACCCGTCTCGCTGAATTTGCTCAGCAAACTGAACTCGATAGGTTTTCAGCACACCAAGGCCAGCAAGGTTAGCGTCATACACCAACCAGGTATCCGGCTTGGCCTGATACAAACGATACTGCAGCTCAACTGGGGTACCCCCTGGCATTTGAATCGCCGAATAGACAATGGCTTTGCTGCCGGTCTTATTGAAACGAGTGTCGCCGTAGGTGACTTCTTGCCCATTGTAAGCCTTGAACGCCCCTGCATAGGTTTTTACCATCAGGCGCTTGAAGCCCTCTACAAAGCTTTTTTGCTGGTCGCTGTTCATAGCTTTCCACTGATCGCCCAACACCATCATGGTCATGCGCTCTTCATCGATAATGGGCAGCATGTGGGTTTCAACCAGCCCCATCAGGAACGATGGGCCTTGTTCAAGTTTTTCTTTGTTCGCTAGGATCTCTGACAGCACGACGTCTGCCACAGATTTCACCAACACTTTAGGGTCTTTTTCTGCTTGAGCAGGCACAGCCAAGGCCAGCAACAAACTAAACAACGCTAATACACGCACGATCTTCTCTCCGATGAAAACTCGCTCTGGGACAAATGTGCCCGAACGATTGTAATTATTCCAGTATTTAAACAATTTTACCGCGGACGCGTCCAGCATCCTTTTTCATATAGAAAGCCAAATTCCAGTAAGGTTCGCCACTGATGTTCATCATCGCTCACGATTAAGGTAATCGACTCGTGATCGGCCCACTGGCATAGACGCACCAGCAATTGCTTCGCGACACCTCGTTGGCGGGTGATGGCTCTTACCCATACATTGTCTATGGCATACGTGGTGGAAGACAAACCAGATTCCCTATCTGACTGGGGTAGTAGCAACGCCAAACAGATCAGGCGATCATTGAAACGTCCGCCAGCGATACGAATACCGTCATTCTGTTTTGACCTTAGCCAATCCGTCGTACTCTGGGTTGTGTCCAACCCTTCTGACAACATCTTGTTTAGATCAATCTCGTCCTGCTCGCAGGGCTGAGTCACCCACTCTAACATTAGCGGCATAGGTTTTGAGTCCCGTACAACGACTGAAAAGGGCCGCATTCTAGCCATTGCACCCCACCTATACCAGCCGCACGTCAAGTCCTCGGTCCACCTTCGTACCAGACAAAACTATGGGATCGATGCATTTCTGCGCTAACGAATTCGCGGGAAATATGGGTATAATGCGTTTTTTTGATGGCCCATTAGGATATCTACATGGCACAGCGTACGGCGTCTATTGAACGCAATACTTCTGAAACCCAAATTAAAGTGTCTATTAATCTCGATGGAACCGGCAAGGCACACTTTGACACAGGTATGCCGTTCCTTGAGCATATGCTGGATCAAATCGCTCGCCACGGCCTGATTGACCTCGACATCGTATGTAAAGGTGACAATCACATTGATGATCACCACAGCGCAGAAGACACAGGCATCACGCTAGGCCAGGCCTTCGCACAAGCCATCGGCGATAAGAAAGGCATCCGCCGTTACGGTCACGCCTATGTGCCGTTAGACGAAGCGTTAAGCCGGGTTGTCATCGATTTCTCTGGGCGCCCAGGCCTTGAGTTCAGCTGCGACTTCACACGCGCCAGCATTGGTGGCTTTGATACACAATTGTTCTTCGAGTTTTTCCAAGGCTTCGTGAATCACGCCAATGTCACGCTGCATATTGATAATCTAAAAGGTTATAACGCTCACCACCAAGCAGAAACCATTTTCAAAGCATTTGGCCGCGCCCTGCGCATGGCCATTGAAATGGACGAGCGCATGGCGGGCCAGATCCCGTCAACCAAGGGTTCGTTGTAATCAACGTGGCCTAGGCCCACATGAGTCGTTGGTGAAAGACGCCTGTCATTCACCGCGCTCACTTAGCCACAGAAGTGAACATGTTTATGACCAGTAAAATTTGCGCCGTCATCGATTACGGCATGGGCAACCTTCACAGCGCTTCCAAAGCGCTCGAACACGTGAGTCAAAACACTCAGGTGTTGGTCACATCAGACCCCGAACTCATTTTAAAAGCCGATCACGTTGTGCTACCCGGCGTAGGTGCCATGCGCGATTGTATGGCTGAAATTAAGCGTCTTGGCGTCGATCAAGTGGTGGCCGAAGTAGCTAAGACTAAACCGTTGCTAGGCATCTGTGTCGGCATGCAAGCCTTGCTCGATCACAGTGAAGAAAACGGCGGCGTCGATTGCTTAGGTCACTTTGCGGGCAACGTAAAATTTTTTGGTGACAACCTTGTCGAAACACAGGGCACGCAAACCGGTGAAAAACTCAAGGTGCCACACATGGGTTGGAATATGGTGGACCAAGTAGCGCACCCCATGTGGAATAAGATTGAAGATCAATCCCGTTTTTATTTTGTGCACAGCTACTACGTAGAGGCAACCAACGCTGCCCAAATAAAAGGCCGCGGCCACTACGGTAAAGACTTTGTTGCCGCCATTGGCCAAGACAACGTCTTCGCCGTGCAATTCCACCCAGAGAAAAGTCACACGGCCGGTTTACAGTTGCTGCAAAATTTTCTCGAATGGGATGGACAGGAGTAAGCGATCATGGGTTTAGCAAAAAGAATTATTCCTTGCCTCGATGTCGAAGGTGGCCGCGTTGTTAAAGGCGTGCAGTTCGTAGACATTCGTGATGCCGGCGACCCTGTCGAAGTGGCAAAGCGCTACGACGAACAAGGGGCTGACGAAATTACGTTTCTTGATATCACCGCTAGTCATGAAGGCCGCGACACCACCATCCACATGGTTGAAGCCATTGCCGAGCAGGTATTCATACCGCTCACCGTCGGCGGTGGTATTCGTACAATCGAAGACATTCGCAACATGCTCAATGCTGGCGCCGATAAGGTCTCCATCAACAGTGCCGCCATTAAGAACCCGGAGTTCGTACGTGAAGCCGCCGAAAAATTTGGTAGCCAGTGCATTGTCATCGCCATTGACGCCAAAAAAGTGAGCGAGCTAGGTGAAATCGACAAGTGGGAAATCTTCACCCATGGTGGCCGCAATGCCACCGGCATCGATGCGATAGAATGGGCGGTTAAGATGACTCAATTCGGCGCAGGTGAAGTCTTGCTCACGTCCATGGATAAAGACGGCGTGAAAACCGGTTTCGACATCGAGCTCACCCGTGCCGTGTCCGAAGCAGTTAATGTGCCAGTGATCGCCTCAGGTGGTGTGGGTAATTTGCAGCACTTAGCTGACGGCGTCACCGAAGGCAAAGCCGATGCCGTGTTAGCCGCCAGCATTTTTCATTTTGGTGAGCACACGGTGCAAGAAGCCAAGGCACACATGCAAGCCCAAGGCATTGAGGTGCGTTTGTAAACAGACTCAAACGCTAGCCATAAAAAAACCGCTCATGGAGCGGTTTTTTTATGGCTTCAAGAAGCTAAGATTAAGACGCCATTAAGCGCTCGTACTTTTCTTGTAGCTCTTCTTGAGTTTCTTGATTGTTCGGATCAAGAGGAATGCAATCCACAGGGCACACTAGCTGGCACTGAGGCTCATCGTAGTGACCCACACACTCGGTGCATTTTGCTGGGTCAATTTCATAAATTTCTTCGCCTTCCGAAATCGCTTCGTTAGGACACTCTGGTTCACACACATCACAGTTGATGCAGTCGTCGGTGATGATCAAAGCCATACTGCGTACCTCTTACTTTTTACAACGAAGACCATGATAGCTAACCTCATGCCTCTCCATCTTGATCTGGATAAATCTAATATAGGCAAATCGCCCTTAACGGCCAAACTTTTCCAGTAAGGCTTTTTCCACAAGCGGATGTACAAACTGCTTAACATCGCCATTCAACCGAGCGATCTCACGAATCAACGTCGAGCTAATATACGAATGCTTTTCATGTGGCGTCAGGAATACGGTTTCTACGTCAGGTGCCAGTGCTCGGTTCATATTGGCGAGCTGAAATTCGTACTCAAAATCCGATACCGCGCGCAACCCACGGAGTAAGACGTTCGCGTTCTGCTCTTTTACAAAATGGGCAAGCAGCGTGTTAAAACCCACGATTTCCACATTCTTAATGTGGCCTAACACCTCACGGGCCAGCTCACAACGGGTTTCCAAGTCGAATAGAGGCTTCTTATGCGGGCTTTCTGCAATGGCCACGACGACGGAATCAAACATGCGAGAAGCTCGCTCCACCAGGTCCGTATGACCATTTGTGATGGGATCAAACGTGCCTGGGTAGATAACTTTAATCATGTACTTAGCCTTGGGCGGTCGATTGGCGGCATGTTAATCAATTTGCCGATTTGGCTCAAGCAGCATTCGAGTAGCGCCCCATATTGGGGCGCTGAGCTGCGACTCGGTGGAGACAGTATAGAGGTTATGCAGCCGTTACGGGCTGGCCTTTGATCGTGGCCACCAATTGGCTCGCCTGCTTAAGGGCCATGCCGTAGATGGACAACTGAGGGTTGGCACCGATACTAGTAGGAAAGACGGAACCATCGATCACATAAAGATTATCCGCTTGGTGGAAGCGGCCTTGGCTATTGACGACAGACTGGGTTTCATCTTCACCCATGGCACACCCCCCCATAAGATGAGCCGTCATGACACGGGCACGATGTTCCTTCATATCAAGCGCATCAATCGCCTTCTTACAGTCCTCTAGATTGGTGTAGTAATCACCATCATGATGAATGGGGAAAACCTTCTTGGCACCGGCTGCGAATTGAATCTCGGCCATTACATGATGGGCCTTACGCAGCCCCTTCCAGAGGTACTCCGTAATGGGATAATCCAACACAGGCTTACCTTCATGATCCAGTTCTACTGATCCCCCTTGGCTTTCCTCATGGAAGCCATCACGCATTAACGCGATGGTACCTTGTAAGTTAGGTAGCTGCTTCATGGTGTCGATCAAATCTAAGCCATGAAAACCCAGTATCTGCGAACCCATTACGGGCTGCATGGGTGGCACTTCTAATTTAAAGCCCATGTCTTGACTTTCAACCCACTGGAAGTGATCGCTGTAGATGGATTGTGGCGCACCATAGAAAGGATCTATCTTGTCAGAGAACTGAGCCATGGAACCGTTGACCGGATGAATCATGGTGCGTTTACCAATTCGCCCATGGGGGTCAGCCGCATTTGAGCGTAACAACAGCCCAGGTGTATTAATGGCGCCGCCGCTTAATACGATGTGCGGTGCTTTAAATTCCAATAACACCCCTGTGGGCGTTTTGCCATCAACACCTAACGCCTGACAGGTAATAGACGTTGCCTTGTGAGCATCAAAATTCACCTGCTGTGCGCTACAACGATAATATAGCTGCGCGCCGTTTTTCAGCGCCTCAGGTACCGTGGTGACCAACATGCTTTGCTTTGCATTGGTCGGACAGCCCATACCGCAATAGCCAAGATTCCAACAGCCGGCCACATTACGGGGGATCACAGCCCAACTCCAGCCCAGTTGTTCGCAACCTCGCTTTAGCGTGTCGTTGTTGGCATTAGGAGCCATAGCCCACTTTTCGATATTGAGCCGCTGTTCCATGCGTTCAAAATACGGAGCCATTTCCTCTGGGCTAAAACCTTTTACCGCAAAATCGTTGCCCCAAACATTGAGGGTTTGGCTTGGGGTTCGAAAACTTGAAGTCCAGTTGATGGCGGTGGTACCACCGACCGTACGCCCTTGAAAAATGTTCACCGCGCCGTCTTTCGTCGCTCGTCCGGCGCCTTCCTGATAGAGCTTACCGTAGGAATCCAGTTCATCCATTTTGAAATCAGAGGACGTGTGCAAGTTACCCTCTTCTATCATGACGACCTTTAAACCCGCCTGACTCAATACCTCGGCAGTCACTCCGCCGCCAGCACCGGTACCCACGATGATCACGTCTGCCTCAACAGTCTGTGGCGCATTCAACGTCGCGCAATCCACCATGCGCCATTGCTCGGCGGCAGCCCGTTCTCTAAAAATATCTGGTACTTGTGAAGCCATATCGTTGTACTTATAAAATTATTTCGTAATGAGAATGTCAGCGAATGGAGGCCCGGGGTAACCCACGGTTTGCCATGAATCAGGCTGACCAAACCAAGCGGCGCACATCAAGCGGTTCAAACCGTTGTAAGCTAAATTGAACAAGCCAATACTGCTGTCTCGCCACTTTGTTAAGAAATGCTCTATGTCTGCTTCTGAGGCATTTTCCCAAGCACTCCACACCCCGGTGGTTAAGCCACGGCTAACAGAAAAATTCAGCAGATTAAATAAATCGATGAGCTGTTTTTGATTATATGGGCCTAAACCAAACACCGTTCGATCCATCTGTACCAACATGGTATTCACCACTTGGCTTTGAACGTTTGCATCGGTTGGCAAAGCACCTTTGAGCATCACAGGAGCCACCGCCGCTAGAAAGCGGCGGTCGGATGGGCGAAGTACTTTCCAGTCACCGTCTAATGGCGTCGAATCCGAGCAGCCGGTCATGGTGGCCGTCAAGCTGATACCCGTTAACGCTGCTGAGCTGGCCACGCCCAACTTTAAAAAGGAACGTCTATCCATCGATGACACCATTAACGAATGATGTATTTGTAGATCAACTTATGCATGAAACGATCGTGTGGTGCATGAATCAAATGACCCATGTTGATACGACCTTTCTTATGCACAGACTTTCCATGGCTTAAAGATAGGAAGCCTTCTTTACCATGGTAAGCACCAATACCAGAATCACCTACGCCACCAAATGGCATATCGTCCTGCGCTATATGGGTTAAACAATCGTTAATGGTGACGCCACCCGCATGAGTTTGTCTCAAAACGTGCTGCTGCTCTGCCCCATGGTGACTGAACAGATACAAAGCCAATGGGCGAGGGTTCGCATTAATGTAGGCTAGGGCTTGATTCAGGTTATCGTAAGTTTTAATCGGCATTAACGGGCCAAAGATCTCATCCTGCATCACCAACATATCTTCGGTAGCGTTCTCCACCAGCGTAAGCGGCATTTTACGAGTGCCTGAAAAGTCTTCGTTCGCGTGGTTCAATGGTGTCACCTTGGCGCCTTTCTCTTCGGCATCACGCAGAACATTTTGTAAGCGTTGATGTTGGCGCTCATTCACGATCGCAGTGTAATCATTGTTGTCGCGCAACGTTGGGAAACAGTGCTGATAGTATGCGGCTAATTCTTGCTTTAGCTCTTCCACTTTAGAAGAAGGACAAAGAATGTAGTCTGGTGCGATACAGGTTTGGCCCGCGTTGGTGGCCTTACCAAAGATGATGCTGCGAGCGGCATCTTTCAAAGACGTGTTCTCTGTCACGATGCACGGTGACTTACCGCCCAACTCGAGAGTCACTGGCACTAAGTTCTTACCGCAGGCGGACATCACGTGACGAGCCACAGCAGTGGAACCGGTAAACACAAGATGATCCCAATGCATGTTTGAGAACTCAGCACCCACTGCCGCTTCGCCCGACATAACCGCCACTTGTTCTTCATCAAAAAACTCAGCGAACATTTTCGCCATGACTTCGTTGGTGCTCGGCGTAAACTCAGACAGTTTAATCACCGCACGGTTACCCGCGGCTAGAGCGGCTGCCAAGGGCGCTGCCGCCAATTGAATCGGATAGTTCCAAGGCACCATGATGCCCACCACACCCTTGGGCTGATAATGTACCTTGTTCGAGGCTGGGGCGAACAACATGCCCACGTGACGTCGACTGGGCTTCATCCACTTTTTCAGGTGCTTTCGGTTATATTTGATGCCTTCTAGGGTGACCATGATTTCCGCCAGCATGGTCTCGGCCTTTGAACGACAGCTAAAATCCACGTTCATGGCATCGCATAGTTCGTCTTTGTATTTTCTTAAGGCCGCAGACAGCTTATCTAAATCGGCACGACGCTCAGCTGCAGTTGGGTAAGGGGCCTTTAAATACGCCGCTTTTTGACGAGCGAACACGTCATGTAAGTATGCGATTTGTTGCTGTTCATCGTTGAGTTGAGTGGCGGTGGCAACCATGTTGTTCCCCTCAAATATTGAGCCGTTGTTGTTGTGTTTTCTATTATTAGAGTCAATACTCTAAAGTGTCAATCACTATTTCGGCATAAGCATCGCTGAATCCATCAAAGACCCCCTACTATGGGAAGGTTCAGCGGCAATATCGGACTCATCACGCCAATCTGGTATCAATATGCGCCAAGGTACCGATATCAGGCGTTGCCTAAGCTCAGTAGGATTGAGAAAATACGACCCTATTGATTTCACCCAAACTGTAAGAGGGTGAAGTTGTACAAATAAGAAAAGGTGACGCCCCATGAAGACCCGTGATCGCATCATTCAAGCCAGTAAGGATTTGTTTAATGAGCAAGGGGAACGCGCCGTCACCACCAACCACATTGCCTCCCATTTAGGCATTAGTCCTGGCAACCTCTATTACCACTTTAAGAATAAGCAGCAGATTATTTTTGATATCTATCTGGAGTACGAAACGCAAGTAGATAACGTACTGCAACTGCCACAAGATCGAGCCCTAAACGTGAATGACAAACTCATGTATCTTCAGGCCATCTTCCAAGGGTTATGGGATTACCGATTTATTCACCGTGACTTGCAGCACCTACTGCAAAACGACGAAGACTTGCATAAACGCTACAACGAATTCTTCAAGCGCTGTTTAAGCCGCACCGAAGACATCTACACAGGCCTGAGAGAAGCAGATATTATTCGAGCCACTGATGAAGACATTAAGGCGCTGGCCTTGAACACTTGGATTTTGGTGACATCATGGTTTGGCTTCATGCACACCAACTTATTAATCGAAGAAGGCCAGGAAGAAAGCCGAGAGCTTTTGAATGCGGGGATCTATCAAATCTTTGCCCTTGAACGCCCCTACCTCACCGAACCGTATCAAGAGCCAGTTCGCCAACTGGCCTTGCAACTGTCTAAATCCCTAGATCAGATTAGCGCACTCAATCGAAAGGTTAGTTAAGGCTTTAGTATTGGGCTTCAGCGCTTTATGATTTTATTTGAAGCGCTGAATTCATCAAACCATTAAAAAACGTAAGCTGAACTATTACCGCTTAAATTCGTGTTGAATGACCATATTAGTACTCTGCAATCTTAAATGCTCAGGAATGCTAGGAAGCGGTGCCGAATCATTGATGGCCCTTAATACTTCTTGATTCAAAAACGTATGTCGATTGACCTCTTTAGGCGTGACTTCCGCGATAGAACCGTCTTTGTTGATCACAATTTCAAAAGACACTTTACCCCTTTGTTTCAGCTTTTCAGCCCAGACCGGATATTCAATCTGATCAGCAATAATGCTTTGTACATCCTCTTTATATTTTTCGAGATTGTTATCACTGTCGATCAAAACCGTACTGTGCTCACGCTCAAGAAATAGAGGTTTAACGGGTTTTTCTAGAGCAACTTGCTCAACTTCGTGAGGCTGAAAATTATAGGAAATACTCATGCTCCAGCTATCACCCGGTAATGCATCCGGCGGCAAGACACGCTTTGCAGCTGAGATAATGGCGCGATGCAATTCAGACACCAATTGAATGGATACACCGGCATTATCACCCTTCACATCGGATACTCGTGTATTTCTATCCACCGTAAAATCCAATGATACATTGCCCGTTTTGCCGAGGCTTTTTGCCCAATCCGGATAGGTTACCGTGCGGTAAACTTCTGTTTTAAGTTCCCACTTGTATAGATCCAAATAATACTGGTTTTCCAACTTAATAAAGGCAGGGTTTTTGGTCGTTGATACCACACTTTGCAGTTTTTTCTTGTCTTCTACCGACGGTTTCTCGGCAACCTGCGGGGCTATGTTTTCAGCTAATACCGGTGTCTTGATTTCAACCTTCGCTTCCGTTTCCAGTCGCTCTTCGGTGGCTATTTCACTAGCACTTGGATTAGCGTTTAAATTTAAGCTATTAAGCTCGATTTCTTTTTTGGCTAAGCGGCGCTCTTCTGATGCCAACCGCTTCTGTTCAGATTCCAGTCTTTTTTGAGCTGCCGCTAGGCGCTGTTCCGCTGCGGCTAAACGTAACTCTTCTGCAGCCAAACGTTGCACTTCCAACTCTAACCTTCTGGTCTCCAGTTCGCTGATTTTTTCACTAATGGCCTGATCAGGAGCTGAATCCGCTACAGGGGCTGTTGAATCGACTGCATTTGTCATTGGATGATTTTCATTTTTCGACTGACTGACGTCCTCCACAGAACGAGAATCGGTACAAGAAATAATGGAGAGAGTAAGTAGAAAAAAAGGTATTTTTATAGGCTTCATGCGAAAACTTCCCTTCGCCATTTTGACCCCGAAAACATGCCACGCCATCCTGTATCGATGGGCAGTTTGTTCAGTAATACGGAGCTAAATGGTGTGCGTGTGGCGCATAATATGAATGGGTATGTGCCGTTTATTATTGTTGTAGGTGCGGGACGAATTTTAAAACGAATCAATGTTAAGAGGGTATTGTGAGCTGCGATTCCAAGGTTTTTTACGAATAAATTATTAGCCCAATTCTGGTGCTTTCGCCTGATTTAGGGTGAAGTAGGGAGTGATCAACTTGAGGTGGTACGATCGTTTTTAAAGAGTCATATTCCAACCACTCAACGACCTAGGCGATCCCCAATTAGAGCAATTTGTTTTAAAAGAGCGGTCACTGGGCAGACCTTTTCTGGCCAATCCTTCCCTAATGATCCTCTTCAGTCACGCAAGCACCTTTAGCTCAATCACAAACCCTTGACGAGCTTCCTGACCGCTGCCACATGTCGCCGTGAGACCGGCACCCGTTCGTCAAACCCATGCAGCCTTACTGCGTAACCGCCGTCATCCATTTTTTCGAAACCACAGATGGCTTTCACACTGACTAAGGCATTACGGTGCACGCGTACAAATTGGTTTTCGAATTCTTCTTCCAAATCTTTTAAGGGTTCGTCGATTAACAGCTCCCCATGCTTATGAAAGACCGAAATGTACTTTTGATCTGCACGAAACAGGGTGATGTTTTCAATGGGGATCAACTCTAAACCATTATGGGTTTTCGCACTGATGTGAGAACGTTGCTGGCCTTTATTTAGAGCCTGCACTTGAACCTTATTCAACTTATTCAGTTTTTCGAGTAACTGTTTCAGGTCATCTAGCCGTACTGGTTTAAGTAGATAGCCTACAGCCTGCACGTCAAACGCCTGCATCGCATAGTCGTCATAAGCAGTGGTAAACACAATGGCCGGAGGTGTATCTAATTGACTGATGTGTCTAGCGGCTTCGATGCCGTCCATGCCTGGCATTTGAATGTCCATGAGCACGACGTCTGGGCCATATTCTTCCACAGCCTTTACCGCCTCTAGACCATTCTCGGCTTGCGCCAGCACCTCGCCTAAATCGGCGGTCTCGATAAATCGTTGCAAGCGTGCTCTCGCTAATGACTCGTCGTCGACAATGACAAATGTCAGCATGATTCCTTCACATTCATATTAGGTTTTTAATAGCCCTAAATTAGGGTACTCAATTTGAATCGTATAGTGTTGCTCGTCATTTTCTGCAGTCATGGTCACCTCTTCGCCATACAGTGCGTGCAAACGGTGACGAATATTGCTCAATGCCATCTGATTACCCGATTCTTTTTTAACACTGCCCTGAGGCGCAGCAGACGCGGGCACCGGATTCGATACTTTGATGGCAATAGTGTCAGCCGACTCGACTAATTCAATCGTGACAACACCGCCCTTCGGGCTTGGGGCAATACCATGGTAGATGGCGTTTTCAATAAGCGGCTGTAGGGTAAGCAGCGGTATCCGCACAGAGCCTGATGCGCTTACCTGCCACTCTACGTTTAAGCGTTCCCCCAATCTTAACTGCTCGATATTGATGTACTTTCTACATAGGGCGAGCTCTTGTTCTAAACTCACTTCAACACCGGCTTCTTTTAAGCTAGCCCGAAACAACGCGCTTAAATCTTCTACCGCCTGCTCGGCTTTATCAGGGTCCACATGAATCAGGCTAGCGATAATGTTCATGCTGTTAAACAAAAAGTGCGGACGAATCCGGCTGTGCAGGGCCTGAACCCGGGACTGCAGCTCACTTTTCGCCCGCAAACGGGCCTGCATCTGTACATAAAAGTAATGCAGTAACAGCGCCGAGACGATGGCGGTGATCAATTGATTGCGTAAAAACCAATCCCAGCCTAAGTTCGACAGCAGAAAGTAATCGTACCCCCATAACGTGAACAAGCTAAGACCGGCGTTCACCAACATCATAGAACAGAAGCATAATAGGGTTATGATGTTTAGGCTCATTTCAGGGAGGTGGCGCCGTAGCCGACACAACACAGCAGCACCAATCAACACAATCCACTGAACATATAAACTGAGCAATCCAAATTGATCCCAGCTAAAGGTCAGGGCACCACTGGACAGCAGAATCAGGACAATAACCAAGGCTTCACTGAACAGGATCAACCACAGTACGCCACGCCCTTCGCACAGATCGGGTATTAAGTCTTTTGGATCAGTTTTGGAATTCATGAGCCGAGTCTGTCCTATTCCCCCCAGCCCCACAAGCCCACAATGCTAATTGTAGGCATTTGCGGGATGAAAGGTGTGAGATGAGCCACCCAAGGCCAGTGATTGTATGTGCGATAGGGGCAACTAATCTGTATAATGCGCGCACATATTTTATGGATATGGGGTGAATACCCCGTTCTCACAAAAAGAGATGCATCATGAGCCAGCAAACTAACTCCGCTTGGGGTGGCCGTTTCTCAGAAGCCACCGACGCCTTTGTACAACGCTTTACGGCCTCCGTTGAATTCGACCAGCGCATGTACGCCCAAGACATTCAAGGCTCAGTTGCCCACGCCACCATGCTCGCAAAAGTGGGTGTATTAACCGATCAAGAACGTGACGATATCATTCAAGGTCTAGGCGAAATCAAAGCCGATATCGAAGCCGGTAACTTTGAGTGGTCAATCGAGCTTGAAGACGTGCACATGAACATCGAAGCGGCCCTAACCAAGAAAATTGGCATCACAGGCAAGAAACTGCACACGGGCCGTAGCCGTAACGACCAAGTGGCTACTGACATCCGCCTTTATATGCGTGACGAGATTGATCACCTGGCCAGCGAGGTCACTCGCTTGCAGAAAGGCTTAATAGAGCTTGCTGAAAAAGAAGCCGATACCATCATGCCCGGCTTCACTCACTTACAAACCGCTCAGCCAGTGACCTTTGGCCATCACTTATTAGCCTGGAACGAAATGCTAGAGCGCGATTTTGCTCGCCTACAGGATTGCCGTAAGCGTGTGAACATCATGCCTTTAGGTGCCGCTGCGCTTGCTGGCACCACCTACCCCATCGACCGTAACATGACGGCTGAGTTACTCGGTTTTGATGCGCCAACAGAAAATAGCTTAGACAGCGTTTCTGACCGTGATTTCGCCATCGAATTTACAGCTGCCGCATCTACCATCATGATGCACTTAAGCCGCTTCTCTGAAGAGTTAGTATTGTGGGCCAGCGCCCAATTCAACTTCATCGATCTACCAGATCGTTTCTGCACCGGCTCTTCTATCATGCCGCAGAAGAAAAACCCAGATGTACCAGAGCTAGTACGTGGTAAAGCCGGCCGTATTTTTGGCCACTTGATGAGCCTACTGACTCTCATGAAGTCTCAACCTTTGGCCTACAACAAAGACAACCAAGAAGATAAAGAACCCTTATTCGACACCATCGATAATGTAGGCGGCAGCTTGCGTGCCTTCGCTGACATGATGCCTCACGTGGTATCTAAGAAAGACGTCATGCGCGAGGCGGCACTTCGTGGGTTTTCTACCGCCACAGACTTGGCTGACTACTTGGTACGTAAAGGGGTTCCTTTCCGTGACTCTCACGAAATCGTCGGTAGCGCAGTGGGTTACGGCGTGAAGACTGGAAAAGACCTGGGTGAAATGTCTTTAGAAGAACTGCAACAGTTTGGCGAGATGATCACTGAAGATGTGTTCGATGTACTCACTCTTGAAGGCTCTGTTTCCGCTCGTGATCACTTAGGTGGTACTGCACCGAATCAAGTGCGTGCAGCAGCGAAGCGTGCAGCAGCAAAATTAGCCGCTCGCTAATTACGCCAGCCATCCAGCAAGCCCACGAAAAGCTCTTGTCAGAAAACAAGGGCTTTTTTGTTTTAAGGGTACATTCAACACAGTTTTTTTAAAGACTCAAACCAGACTTCAACTTCTTCATCCTCAAACGGCCCCACCGATGAGCGATGACGAATCAGCCCCTGATGATCGATGGTATATAGGCGTTCAGGTGAACCAGCATAGATTTTGTCGATTGAATTGTCCATGTCATCCAACAGCACATCCATCTCGACTCCTTGAGCCTCTTTCCAGCACTGGGCGATTTTAGCTCGATCCTGCAACTGTCCTGGCTGTTCAAAAATCACGTTGTCCTTCACGTTCACTGGAAGCATCCAACCATCTACTGGGTGCATCTCGTAAACGTAGACGCATAAAAAATTCACCTTATCTTTTAATTCATGATAAATCTGATTGATGCGAGGATTATGACGACGAAAAATCGGACAGGTATAGCTACCCAGAATAAGCCCAGCCGGCTTGCCAAGGTAATCTTGTAATGAAACACGTGGACCAACGACACCCCGCTTCAAACGATGGGCAAAAAACGGAAGTGCATGCTGACCCACCTGGGCTTTCATTTTCTGCTCACGCTTTAGTAAGTCCGACTTAATATCGAGCCAAGCCGCCTCGGTAAAACCGATTTCTGCCTCAAACTCGGCCTCGTCCAACGAGAGTAAGTACTGCTTGCGAGCCTCGTCCATTCATCGCCTCCTTAAAGCTCTACAATCGATTAGCTCAAAGATTTCATGAAGAAACGACTGTGAGGATCTTCTTCGTATCCTTCGAAAGGAGCACATTCCACAAAACCGTTTCTCTTATACAAGGCTACTGCTGGGTCGAACGCAGAGTGTGTTCCGGTTTCTAGGTAAAGGGTTTCATACTGACGAGTTGCGGCTTCTTCGAGCAACACGGTGAGTATCTTTTGGGCGACACCCTGTCTAAGAAAAGCATCAGCCGTCTTCATGGATTTAAGTTCGGCGCTCGTCTGCGACAATTGCTTTAGCGCGCCACACCCCATGATCATACCCCGTTGCCTAGCCGACCAAAATTGAATGGCGGGGTCTTTCAGCTTAGACTCATCAAGCGCGTGAATGCTGCTTGGCGGAGAGTACTTTTGCATCTCGTTCAAATGGCGCCTTAACAGGTCGGCCACTTGACCATCACTTAAATCGTCCTTCGTAATCTCCATCGCTTTATACTCTTAAGCATCATTCATAAAAAAACCAGCGCTAGGCTGGTTTCTATTAAAGTCGTTAGGATTAACCTAACTCCATCACACCGTCCATTTCCACATCGGCGTCTTTCGGCAATGACGCAATGCCAATGGCAGCACGAGCCGGATAGGGTTGTTCAAAATACTCGGCCATAATCGCATTTACCGCAGCGAAATTATTAAGATCTTTCAGGAAGATGTTGAGCTTTACGATGTCTTGCAGCTTACCACCGGCTGCTTCACATACCGCACTCAAGTTGTCGAATACACGGCGTACATTGGCATCAAAGTCACCCTCTACCATTTCCATGGTTTCTGGTACCAAAGGAATTTGGCCTGAAAGATAAACTGTCGTGCCTACCTTTACCGCCTGAGAGTAGGTGCCAATGGCCTGTGGCGCTTTTTCCGTTGAAATGATTTCTTTCATGATTAAATCCGTTGTCGTTGTCACTAAGAATCAGGCTGAAGCAATTCCCCTTCAGCCTAGGATCATGCCGTGTTCTTAAGACGGGTAATCTTGGACACTGCTTTATTTTTCTTTAATTTTTTCATAACGTCTGCAAGGTGCTTACGGCCATGCACACCAATCTGCAAGGTAATCACACTGACCTTAGCGTCTTTGTCATCCATGCTGATTTGTTCTAGGTTACCATCCGCTTCGGTAACAGAAGCGGCTAGCTGTGCGATAAGTCCACGACCATTTTCAACCCACACTCGTAACGTCACAGAAAAGTCTTCGCGAATATTTTCATCCCAAACCAATGGCATGCATTTATCAGCCTGATCCAGAATATCTTGGACGTTTTTACAGCCACTGGTGTGAACCACTAGACCCCGACCGGCGCTAGAATAACCGACGATCTCATCCCCAGGAATCGGCGAACAGCATTTTGCATACGTGACTACACCGCCTTCTTTGCCCGAGATACTAAACACACCCTCGCTCGAAATGGATGACAAGCCTTCGGTATCGCCCATGGCAAATACGGCAATACGACGAGCGATGGACTGGGCCGAGCGGGTGCCGATACCGATTTCTTCAAGAATGATATCGAAGTCGATGGCACCAAACTCTTTCACCAAGTGCTCAAGGTGGTTCAATTCGATTTCACTCAAATCCAATTGGTACATGCTAAGGGCACCGGCCAATAGACGTTTACCCAGCGAGCGGGACTCTTCGTGCTTTTGATTCTTCAGATAATGACGAATGTTACTGCGCGCTTTACTCGTGACCACAAAGTTAAGCCACGACGGATTTGGACTGGCACCCGGTGCCGTAATGATTTCGACGGTCTGACCACTGACCAGTTTCGTACTAAGAGGCGCTAGCTGATGATCGATGCGACAACCCACGCAGGTATTGCCCACGTCGGTATGAACACTATAGGCGAAGTCCACCGCCGTACTTTCTTTCGGCATTTCGACAATACGGCCCTTCGGTGTAAAGATATAGGTCTCATCAGGGAACAGATCCACCTTCACGCTTTCAATGAATTCCTGTGGGTTACCGGCCCGTTGTTGTAGCTCCAACAGCCCCTGCACCCACTGACGAGCGCGCTGCCCACCTTTGGCATGGGTATTCCCTTCTTCATCCTTATACAGCCAATGGGCTGCAATGCCATTGTGGGCCATGGCATCCATTTCTTCGGTGCGAATTTGTATCTCGATGTGCACACCGCCCACACCCACCACGGTGGTATGCAGGCTCTGATAACCATTGGACTTGGGTATGGCGATATAATCTTTGAATCGGCCCGGTACAGGCTTATAGAAATTATGTACGATGCCAAGTGCTCGGTAGCAACTATCGACACTGTCTACGATGATTCGAAAGCCGTAAACATCCATGATCTGCTTGAAGGACTTATTTTGCTCCTTCATTTTACGGTAGATGCTATAGAGATGTTTCTCACGACCCATCACACGGGTCTTTAAGCCTTCTTCTTTAAGACGAGTCTTCAAGGCCTGGCTGATCTTCTCAACCAATTCGCTACGATTGCCCCTCGCCGACTTAACCGCCTTACGAATCATGTTAGAGCGCATGGGGTGCTTGGCTTCAAAACACAGCTCTTCTAATTCGATACGAATGTTACTGATGCCAAGACGATTGGCGATGGGGGCATAGATTTCAAGGGTCTCGCGAGCGATGCGACGCTTTTTTTCCGGCGGCATAGCGTTGAGCGTGCGCATATTGTGCAGACGGTCTGCCAGTTTCACCAAGATCACACGAA
>Ga0255776_10001129_pt1 | contig 30484 bp, 26 predicted proteins | sample 071ome_19_FD_179974 | JGI IMG/M metagenome (GOLD analysis project Ga0255776, IMG submission 179974) | Coastal salt marsh microbial communities from the Groves Creek Marsh, Skidaway Island, Georgia - 071413AT metaG (version 2) | ecosystem: Environmental > Aquatic > Marine > Intertidal zone >... | reverse complement strand
CAAAAAGGTTTATTCTTTTCTGAGTCTTTCCACTCGACTTCTTTCGAGCAAGTTGGGCATTTAACTTTCATGATTTGGCTAACTCTAAATAGGTTGGATGCAAGGACTCAATAGAAGCGATTAACTGCTCGAGACTTTGATCATTACAGATAACATCATCGGCATACTTTAATCGGTCTTCTCTCGAGAGTTGTGCGTCGAGAATGGCGTTGATTTGAGACTCACTATTGGTGTCTCTTGCCATGGCTCTTTGAAGTTGTAGTTCTCGCGGTGCATCAATGACCAGTACGCGTTGTACTAAATGATATTGACCCGACTCAATCAGCAGCGGCGATGCTAAAATCACATAAGGGCTGCTCGCGTTACGCAACCTGCTGAGAATTTCGTCCCGAATGAGGGGGTGAGTCAGTTTCTCTAGCCAAAGGCGCTCTTCTGCTGACTCGAAGACTCGTTTTCTTAAGGCTGCTCGATTGAGGGTGCCGTCTTCACAAATAACGTCTTGACCAAAGTGTTTTTCAATTTCAACTAAAGCGGGCCGACCAGGTTCCACCACGACGCGTGCCATGATGTCTGCATCAACGACTTCAATGCCGAGTCTTTCGAACTGATCTGTGGCCGCGGTCTTACCAGAACCGATCCCTCCGGTGACACCTAACACGAACATTAGCGAATCCCCGACATCCTTAAATACAGGTCGATGAGCTGCTCACCCCACATGGCGGAGATCCACCCCGCGGCCGCTAAATACGGGCCAAATGGAATGGGTATGTTTTTGTCGCGGCCCAAGGCGATAATTAGGGTAATACCAACGACCGCGCCGACAGCGCTGGACATTAGGATAACCACAGGCAATGTTTGCCAGCCTAAGAAGGCACCAATGGCGGCGAGTAATTTGAAATCGCCAAAGCCCATGCCTTCTTTTCCTGTGAGTAACTTAAATAACCAGTAAATACTCCAAAGGCTTAAATAGCCTGCCACAGCACCAAACACGGCGTTCTCTAGTGTGGTATAGGTGTTAAATACATTAAACAGCAGACCAATCCATATGAGCGGTATGGTGATGTTATCTGGCAGCAAATATTCATCGAAATCGATTAAAGTTAGTGCCACCAAGAAATACGTGAATACTAGTAAACCCGCCGTTTGCATAGTCGGTCCAAACTGAACGGCAACCATTAACCCTAGCAAGCCGGTGACGAATTCCACAATGGGGTAGCGCATGCTGATCTTAGTGGAACAGTTCGCGCATTTACCTTTAAGCAACAGGTAGCTAATAACGGGAATATTTTGCCATGCCTTGATGGCAGAGCCGCAGGATGGGCACGCAGAATTGGGCACCATCAAGTTAAAGGGTGTATGTTCTTTTGGTTTCTGTTCTGTTAGCGCGAGGTAATCCGCTTCCACGTCGCGCTTTAACATGATAGGAATTCGATAAGCGACGACATTAAGGAAACTGCCGATACATAGGCTTAAAATGAAAACACTGGCCGCAAAGGCCAGTGGGTTTTGTAGTATTGGATCAAACATATTTAACATCAGTGAATCGATTGCGGGGCGCCGTTACATCGCGTCGCCCATGGAGAATATCGGTAGATACATCGCGATTAGCATGCCACCAACCACAACGCCCAAGAACGCCATAACCAATGGTTCAATCATGGCGGTTAGGCCGTCAACTAAGTTGTCTACCTCTTCTTCGTAGTAGGTTGCAACCTTATCGAGCATGGCATCCAGTGCACCAGATTCTTCGCCGATGGCGACCATTTGGGCCACCATATTAGGGAAAACTCCCGTCGCCTTGATAGAAGCATTCATTTGAATACCCGTGGCGACTTCGTCTCGAATTTTTAGAATGGCATCGCGATACACGACGTTACCAGATGCTTCGGCCACACTTTCTAGTGCATCGACTAACGGCACGCCTGCCGCGAAGGTGGTTGAGAGCACTCGTCCGAAACGAGCGACCGCACCTTTCTTCAGAATTTCACCGACGATAGGCAGTTTAAGTACAAATTTGTCCCGTTCTTCTTGGAGTTTGGGGCTACGCTTAATCGCTTCTTTTAGGCCGAATATGGAGCCGACAATAATTACGAGTAAAACCAAGTAGTGTTCTTGTAGCCATTCCGACATATCCACAACCACCTGCGTCATGGCAGGTAGGTCACTACCAAAACTAGAGAACATCTCCTTAAAGGTGGGTACCACTTTTACAAGCAAGATAACCGTAACGATGGCAGCAATCACCAAGGTCACGGCTGGGTATTTGATGGCTTTGGAGATCTTTTGTTTTAGCTGCTCACTTTTTTCTTTATAAATGGCAACGCGATCAAGCATTTGCTCTAGGGCACCTGACTGTTCACCGGATTCGATCAGGGCACATGTCAGTGTGTCGAATTGGTCTGGGTGTTTTTTGAGTGCCGAAGCAAAATCATTACCCGCAGCCACATCATCTTTGATGGCCAATACAATGCTGGACATGCTGGGGTTTTCTAAACCGTCGGCGACGATTTCAAGGCCTTGCATCAGTGGCACGCCGGACTTTGCCATGGTGGCCAGCTGGCGCATGAAAATGGTGATGTCTTGGTTTTTAACCTTCTTGCCCTTGGCTCCACCACCGCCGATGCCGAAAAGACCTTCCTGTTTTCTTTTGATCTTTTGGGGGTTGATACCTTGTTTGCGCAATTGGGCTTTTACGATGGCTGAGTTTTCACCCAGCATTTCACCAGTAATCTTTTGGCCTGTCTTGCTAACACCTTCCCACTGAAAGGAAACGGTTTTTGTTTTTGCCATAACCTTTTATACCTTAATCTGCCGTTACCCGGTTGGCTTCTTCAAGGCTGGTTACGCCTTGAGCCACTTTCATCAGTGCTGATGTTCTTAGGTTTCTAAACCCTTCTTTTCGCGCCACGTCAGCGATCTCGATGGCGTTTCCGCCTTCCATTATGATTCTAGACATGGCGTCGGTGATTCTCACCACTTCGTAGATACCCACTCGGCCTTTGTAGCCATCTGAGCATGAGTCACATCCGGTTGGCTGAAAAATTTGCGCTTCGGAGAGCATGTCGTCTGTCATACCCGCCTTTTTTAACACGTCCACTGGAATATCGGCCGGTTTTTTACAAGCAGGGCATAGTCGTCGGCCTAATCGTTGAGCAATGATCAGGCTCACCGACGTGGCGATATTAAATGGGGGAACCCCCATGTTTGCCAATCGTGTTAGCGTTTCGGGGGCGCTGTTGGTGTGAAGGGTGGATAGCACCAAGTGACCGGTTTGTGCCGCCTTGATGGCGATACTGGCCGTGTCTAGGTCTCGAATCTCACCCACCATGACGATATCAGGGTCTTGACGTAAGAACGAACGCAGTGCTTCGGCAAAGTCGAGGCCCACCTTGGCATTCACGTTAACCTGGTTAATGCCTTCGAGGTTGATCTCTACAGGGTCTTCCGCGGTGGAGATGTTTCGACCTTCGGTATTTAGAATGTTCAAACCGGTATAGAGAGAAACGGTTTTCCCTGACCCCGTAGGCCCTGTCACCAAGATCATGCCCTGAGGCTGTGCGAGTGCGTCAAGGTAAAGTTGTTTTTGATCCGGCTCGTAACCGAGCGCATCGATGCCGAGCTGGGCACTGGATGGATCGAGAATACGCAAAACGATTTTTTCGCCCCAAAGGGTGGGTAAGGTGTTTACACGAAAATCGATGGCTTTGGTTTTGGATATTTTCATCTTGATCCGGCCATCTTGCGGAACCCGGCGTTCAGAAATATCCATTTTGGACATAACCTTAATACGCGCGGCTATTTTGCCTGAAAGATTGATTGGTGGAGAGGCTACTTCGTGCAGAACGCCGTCGGTGCGGTAACGAATACGGTAGCGTTTCTCATAGGGTTCGAAGTGTAAATCGGAGGACCCCATTTTAATGGCATCCAAGAGCATTTTGTTTACAAAGCGGACGATGGGGGCGTCGTCGCCTTTACCGTCATCCTCTTCTTTTTTCTTGTCAGGCTCGTCTTCCTCTAGGTCGAGGTCATCACCGAGATCATCAAATGAATCATTGCCTGCCGTCAGTCGTTCTAAAACCACATTGAGCTTATCAAATTCAACCACGGTGGCGTCGACGGTCATCCCGGTTGCAAACTTGATATCGTCAAGTGCGGCAATATCAGAGGGGTCCGCCTGAGCGATGTGAAGGCGATTTCCCCGTTTAAACAAGGGCAGAACGCGGTGCTTTTCTAACAGGTCAGCGGCGACTAGGTCTACGACAAAGTGTTCAGGGTCCATGGCAGTGAGATCAAGGTATGGGAGACCGAATTCACTTGAAACCAGAAGCGCCACTTCCTTTGGCTTACATGCGCCAGATAGCAAAGATTGGATGATAAAAGAACGTTTTTCTTTGTTAGATTCTTTGGATACGTCGACGGCCTGTTGTTCATTCAACAGCCCTTTATCTACAAATTGTCTGGCGATGCCACTGAGGTTGGACATGATCTCAATTCTTTTTGTATTTAGCCCTTTATCATACCCATTTTAGATAATTTAAACAGTGCGCCAAGTGGTATTTTCGTCTAATTCTTAGGCCGGTAACCCGCTGGCAGGGTACCACCATCTATCCAGAATTCAGATAACCCGATCGAGGTGTAGTCAACGGCAATTAACAGCGTCTTGCTGGCAATCTGAGATATGGCGTGGGCCGACTCAAAGGTAATGACAATTTGTGAGCCATTCCAATCGATGGATTCAATGCCTTTGGAGGCGAGGCTAACTGGGGTGTGTGCAGAGCCATCTGGTTGGGTAAACCCGATATTGGTTAATTCAGTGAGACCAGCGGCAGGTAATCGTCCGTGGATATTAGCAAATTCAGCGATGGCATTTTGAACAGAGATGCGAGCGGGCTGAATTTCTTGGTTGACCTGAGCACGAATGGTGTAACTTTGATATTGCGGAACGGCAATCGAGGCGAGGATCCCGATGATGGCGACCACCACCATTAACTCTATTAAGCTGAAACCTAATTGTTTTTTCATCGTGACCTCCTGTTTCGTGAGGTATAAAAAAACCCGCCTAGGCGGGTTTTTTTATAGAATCAAGAATTACTTGATTTTAGGGTGGTACTGCTTCTCAAGAGTACTGTTAGCAGCGTCGATTGCAAAGCTAACTTTACCAGAAGCGTTTAGCGTAGCCGTTACCGCTAGAGTCTTAGTGCCAATGCTCTGGTTAGAGTGAGCAAAAGTAACAACGATGTTCGCGCCATCCCAGTTGATAGTGCCAACTTTGTTTGCTTCAGCGAAGTCTGCAGCAGCGAAAGCAGTGCCGTCAGGCTTAACGAAACCTACGTCTTCCATAGAACCTGCACCTGCGAAACCAGCAGCTGGTAGTGCGCCGTAAGTAGCAGTGTATTCAGCAACCGCGTTTTGGATTGGACGAATAGCAGAAGTTGTTACAGTCGCAGCGTCAGTACGTGCGATGTAAGTTTGGTATTGAGGAATCGCAACAGATGCCAAAATACCGATGATTGCAACAACAATCATCAATTCGATTAGGGTAAAACCTTGTTGACCTTTCATAGTAGACCGCTCCACTTCATTTTTACGGTTAATGTAATTATGGGCTGTTATGCCTGTTTTATATGCAGTTCGCTGAGTTCAGCTTCTGCTTAATGAATAGCATTGCAGAACCCGTGCCAACTGTTGCGAAACAGTATTCATTATTTTTTTTACAAAAGAAAGACGGTTTGGTGGCAAATTTTTATGACTTTTGACTGATAAGTGAGCAGTCTGTCACAAAAGGTGAGAATTAGGCAAAATGGGCGGTGTAAGATTGTGACAATTTTTGTCAGTAATGGACAAATAACAAGTGACAATCTGTGTTCATGGTCTATGAAGTCAGTGACACTATTTAGAGGTGAGGCGGATGATTACGTATCGATTAGAAGAATCAAGCCGAGCCCATTTGATGTGGATTGAAGCTAAGACTTGTATGGTCTAATTCTTTTTGCTCGAGCGCAGACCATCTAGATGTGAGAGTGGGGGCGTATCCTGACTTGAGCCAACAGGGCTGGCCCTGTTGACTGATCGCTGGAGGCTAAACAAGGTTTGATCTAGCCCAGCATGCGCATGCTAAGGTCGATGGCTTGTACATCTTTTGTTAGGGTGCCGATGGATATGAAATCCACGCCGGTTTCCGCGATGGGCACCAGGGTCTTATCCGTAATACCGCCGCTGGCTTCCAGTTTGGCTAGCCCATTGGCGTGTAGAACGGCCTTTCTTGTCTCTTCTAAGCTAAAGTTGTCCAGCATAATGATATCAGCGCCGGCTGCTAATGCCTGCTCTAATTCGTTCCAGCTTTCTACTTCTACCTCGACCGGTTTACCTGGGGCGATTTCATGGGCTCGGGCGATGGCCGGTTGAATGCCACCACAGGCGGCGATGTGATTCTCTTTAATTAAAAAGGCATCAAACAACCCGATGCGGTGATTATGACAGCCCCCTTGCGTCACGGCGTACTTTAATGCCGTACGCATGCCCGGCAAGGTTTTACGGGTATCCAGCAGTTTTACTTGAGTATGAGCGACCTTTTGATGGTAGCGATAGCATTTGGTGGCCACGGCAGATAGGGTCTGTAAGAAGTTTAAGGCGGTGCGCTCACCGGTTAAAAGAGAGCGAGAGGCCCCCTTTAGCTCGAAAAGTGGCGCGTTTGCTTCAACTTGGTCTCCGTCCTTTACATGCCAGAGAATCTCAACGCGGGCATCTAACTGTCTAAAGACCTCATTTACCCACTCGACACCAGCGATCACGGCTGGCTCGCGGGTGATAATTCGGGCGTGGCTTTGATTTTCTGCTGGAATGAGCTGGGCGGTAATGTCCCCAGAGACCAGATCGCTGCCAATGTCTTCGATCAGTGCGTGTCGTACGCCTTCTACAATGTCTTGCTGAATCTGGTCTAGGGTTAGGTTCATGGTCTACTGCTTACTAAAATATTGTTTGCTAAGTGAAAATACCACTGGGCTTAACAGCAACAAGGCAATGAGGTTTGGAATAGCCATCAAAGCGTTTAGGGTATCAGCCAATAACCAGATAAACTTCAGGTCGGCCATAGCCCCGAGCGGAATGGCGATAATCCAAGCACAGCGGAAAAAGAAGACGGATTTTATACCAAATAAGTATTCAGTACACTTTTCTCCGTAAACGCTCCATCCCAAAATTGTGGTAAAGGCAAATAGACCCAGACCAATACTCACAATGTGGGCACCCACGCTAGGTAGGGCTTGGCTAAACGCAAGGGAGCTCAGCGGTGCGCCGGTTTCGCCGCTTTGCCACGCACCGGTCAATACGATCACAAGACCTGTTAGGGTACAGATGATAAGGGTATCGATGAAGGTGCCTAGCATCGCGATCATGCCCTGTTTTACAGGGTGTGAGGTTTGCGCGGCTGCGTGCGCAATCGGTGCACTACCTAAGCCTGCTTCGTTTGAAAAAATACCACGAGCGACGCCGTAGCGAATCGCGAGCCATACTGTTGCACCGGCAAAACCGCCGGTGGCGCTGACGGGATTGAAAGCAGATTCAACAATGAGAGCCAAGGCGGACGGCACCTGATCTACATTCATGAAGACCACAATGAGTGCAGCGATAATGTACGAAAAAGCCATGATGGGAACCAGTTTACCCGCCACTTGAGCGATGCGCTTGATGCCGCCCAAGATAACGAGGCCAGCCAGGATCGCTAATGTGATGCCAGTCGCCCAATCGGGAATGCCATAGTCGACCATGACATCGGCGACACTATTTGCTTGAACACCGTTGCCGATGCCGAAGCCCGCGAGCATGCCGAAAATGGCAAAAGCGGTACCCATCCATGCCATGGAGGGTAGGCCGTTTTTGATGTAATACATAGGGCCCCCAATAAATTGGCCGGCCTCATCTTTTTCGCGGAAATGAACTGCAAGAACGGCTTCAGAGAATTTGGTCGCCATACCGATCAACGCGATACACCACATCCAGAACAAAGCGCCGGGCCCGCCCATGGCAATGGCCGTGGCCACGCCGGCAATGTTACCTGTGCCCACTGTGGCTGACATGGAGGTCATTAAGGCGTTAAAGCCGCTGATGTCCCCTTGCTCACCGGTGGACTTGCGACCCGCCCACAAGGTTTTAAATGCAAGAGGTACCTTAATAATGGTGAACCCTTTTAGGCCGAGAGTCAGAAAGACGCCGGTAATGGCTAATAGAGATAGCATAAACGGGCCCCAAACGAAGCCGTTGATCATGCCGACAAAATCATTGAGAGCAGTCATAAGAGTCTTATATTTGTTTGTGATTGTTGATTGTTATTGCTGACCATCATACCCTGCCGGTGATTGGCTGCAATACTGGTGTTATGCGCTATCGGCACACGTTGTGTGCAATCACTCAAATTATTCAAACGTGCGGAGTGCCGACGGGTGTTCGGTGAGAGGTGAGCGTGACAATTTCGGTTCAAAAACATCGATTGGTGCAAGCACGCTGGGTGCCATCACCAAACTATAATGAACGCCCTTCGCCTAGAGTCGATATGCTAGTGGTGCATAATATTAGTTTGCCGCCGAACGAATTCAGCGGGCCCTATGTTGAGGCTTTTTTTTGTAATCAATTGGATTGTCGTGTTCACCCTTATTTTGACGAAATTAAAGATCTGAAGGTGAGCGCTCACTTATTTATTAAGCGCTCAGGTGACATTATTCAGTTTGTGGGCTTCGATCAAAGGGCATGGCATGCTGGGCTCAGCGAATGGCAAGGAGAGACGAATTGTAATGATTTTTCGATTGGCATTGAGCTAGAAGGGGCGGATCATATTCCCTATGATGCCGCTCAGTATGAGGCTCTTGCAAAGGTGACGAAAGCCTTACAAAAGGCCTATCCTAGTATCACTGACGACCGAATAGTCGGCCATAGCGACATTGCTCCCGGGCGAAAAACCGATCCGGGTGACAGTTTTGATTGGGCTCATTACCGCCAACTGTTGGAGAGGTTATGAAATTTATCATTTTGTTGATGACGGTGCTGTTACAGAGGCAAACTCGACAAGAAGGGTATCACCGAGACAAAAGTTGGTTTGTGCGTTGGCTGCCTGCTGCAACCGAAGCGGCGTCGGGTAACCGAGACTACGTCCTTTATGCGCTGTTTGTTGTACTTCCCTGTATTTTTTTGAGCGCCATCTTAGCTTCTCTGGGAGGGTTAGTTGGAGGTCTTATTAGCTTAGTGTTACAAGTGGTTTTATTTCTCTACATATTAGGGCGTGATGATTATAGCCAGCGCTTTCAACGCTATCAGGCCTGTTGGAAACGAGAAGATTATCAAGCCGCTTACGAATGTGCCCACCATTTTTTATCGGTGGAGGCTGAGGCGAACACGCACACGCCAGAGCAACTTCATCAACAGGTACAATCAGCGGTTTTACAGGCTTGGTTTGAGCGTTTTTTTATTTTTGTGTTTTGGTTTCTAGTGTTGGGGATCGCCGGCCCACTGTTTTGCTTGTTGACGCTTTGGTTTTACAAGCACACCAAACGAGGGTGGGTGAACCAGGTATGGCGATCTTTACAATGGATTCCTGTTCGGCTTTTGGCCATAACGATTGCTCTAGCCGGTGATTTTAGCGCGAGCTTCTCTAAGGCTATGGGGTATTGGTTTGACTTCGAGGTCTCGCCATCTGAGGTATTGACCACCGTCGTGAAAGAGAACAGAGATGCGCAGTGTCATTCTTTTAGTTGCGATAACGCTGAATCCGCACTCATGGAAACCAATAAATTAATGTTCCGCTGTGCCGTCATTTGGTTATTGATCGTAGCATTGTTAACGCTATTGGTTGGATTTTAATCTGTTCACGTTAAAGTGATCGCTTATCGCGCACTTTTCGTTAACCAAGCGGCACCGCGTACGCCGCTTGAGTCTCCAAATTCGTTCTGTTTTAGTTGAGTCGTTACGGTATCGCTAAACACATAGTTTCCCCAGCGTTGTGGCACATCTATATAGAGCGAATCTATGTTGGATAGTCCTCCCCCCAAGACAATCACATTGGGGTCGAGCGTGTTTATGATGTGAGCCAAACTCCTTGCAAGGCGGTCGACATATAAATCGTATGCTTGTTTGGTGGCGGGCTCTAGGTGGGGGAATTCAAACCAATCTTTGCTGTGCCGGTGTTGGCCAAAAAACTGATTTTGCCAACGTTGGTTTCCAGGGCCAGACAAGTAGGTTTCGATGCAGCCCTGTTTTCCACAGTAACATTCCAGTTTCGGCTCGTCTTGGTTTGTTGGCCATGGTAATGGGTTGTGGCCCCACTCACCCGCAATGGCATTCTCACCGATCCAAAGTTGTTCACGTAGAACCATTGCCCCGCCAACACCTGTGCCTAATATGACGCCAAATACACAGGTCGCTCCACGGCCTGCGCCGTCTATTGCTTCACTCAATGCAAAGCAGTTGGCATCGTTTTCAATAATGACGGTTTTGTTTAATGCATTCGATAGATCTTGCTCAAATGCCTTGCCAATGAGGCAGGTGGTATTGGCGTTTTTTACTTTGCCAGTCGTTAAGCTGACGGCACCGGGTATACCGATGCCGAGTGACGTGGCGCTACTGCCAATTTGCTGCTCACAGTTGTCAACTAACTGGCGAATGGCTATTAGAATGTTGTGGTATTGGTCATCTGGCGACGAGCCTTTCGGAGTGGCGACGCGTTGGCGATACAATGTGTCGCCTGTGTCGTTAAGCGCAATGATTTCAATTTTGGTGCCGCCTAAATCGATACCAATATGAGGATGAGCACTGGCCATGGGAGGACTCTCTTGTCGGTTGGCTGCGCTTCGGTGTGAAGAGGGTTATGCGTGTCGCTGCTGCCACTGGTCGTAACTTAGGAACATGGCGGCTGCTTTTTCGTCTGCGTTTAAGAGCTTGAACCCTGTGCCAAACAAAGTCGGGTTTAATTGGTGGCTCCAAACGCTTTCAACTTCAATTACACCTGAGCGCTTTTGGCCAATGTTATTGGGAATGTCCACCATTGTGAAGTGAAAAACCTCACCGACCGCGACGGGTTGATAACTGGATACCATGATCCCGCCTTCCGAGTAATCGGCGAGCGTACCTATGTACTGGGCATCGTCCTGCAAAAAAATGGACACATGGGTACTGACGGACTTTCGAGTGAACTGACGTTGGTTTTTCATAGATAAGTCTAGATAGGCAGTAGCTTACCTATTAAGATTAGCCTTAATTTTGAAAAGGTCACCCCGATACCGTCATGAATCCCATCCAATCTCAGTTAATTCTGGGCGGTGCTCGATCTGGGAAGAGCCGCTATGCAGAAACCTTGGCGGATCAATATTCCAAAGACGTCCTATATTTAGCCACTTCTCGTGCATTGGATGATGAAATGTCGGCTCGAGTTGAAAAGCACCAGTTAGACCGACCATCCCATTGGAAAACCATTGAGGAGCCCTTGGATCTTAATGGGGTCTTGAAGCGCGAGGGCAACGTACCCGGTCGAGTTATCCTAGTGGACTGTTTAACGTTATGGCTAATGAATTTGTTGGAAGAAGAGCGCGATATTGCAGATGAGGTATCCGGCCTTTTAGAGCAGCTTCCAAATTTAAAATCCATTGTCGTGTTTGTTTCAAACGAAATCTCCATGGGGGTGGTGCCAATGGGTCAGCTCTCTCGTTTATTTGTAGATGAGTTAGGTCGTTTACATCAATGTCTCGCTCAAAAGGTGGAAGCGGTCACGCTAATGGTGGCCGGCATTCCCTTATCCGTTAAAGCAAACGAATAGGTAGTTTATGTCTTGGTATTTAACCCCGGCCGCTCAGCCGAATGAGGCAGTCTATAGCGCTGCACTGGCACATCAATTGACGCTGACTAAGCCCCCAGGTGCACTCGGTGCCTTGGAAACGGTTGCGGTGCGTTTTGCGGCGATGCAAGGGGTGATACATCCCTCTTTAAATAAGATAGCGATCAGTATTTTTGCTGCCGATCATGGCGTGGCGGCTCAAGGGGTTTCGGCATTTCCTCAGGCCGTGACCACTGAAATGGTAAAGAACTTTGCCAACGGCGGTGCCGCCATTTCCGTACTTGCAAGGCATTTAGGTGCACGGTTTGAAGTGGTTAACCTCGGCACTCTATTTGACGTGCCTGAACATGAACAGATCGTGGATGTCGCCATCGCTCAAGGGACTGCAGACTTTTCCCAAGGCCCGGCGATGACGCCGGAGCAATTGGAAGAAGCCCTGTATCAGGGCCAACAAGCAGCCTTTAGAGCGAAACACGATGAAGCTGAGTTGTTCATCGGTGGAGAAATGGGCATTGGCAACACCACGTCCGCCTCGGCCTTGGCTGCGGCGCGATTAGGGTTGCCGGCAGCATCACTCGTCGGTCCTGGCACTGGACTGGCGAGCGAACAACTGCCTCACAAGGCGTATGTGATTGAGCAGTCTTTAGAGGCGAATCCGGTTGCAGAGCCTACCTCACAACTACAGGCTCTAGGGGGGTTTGAAATTGCAGGTTTAGTCGGCGCTTACATTGCGTGTGCTCAATTGCGAATTCCTGTGCTGGTGGATGGATTCATTAGCAGTGCGGCAGCACTGATGGCGGTGGCGATTAACCCTTCAATTAAACCTTGGTTACTGTACAGTCATGAAAGTGCAGAACCTGGACACCAAACAATATTAGCCGAGCTAGATGCAGATCCTCTGTTGAATATTGGCATGCGATTGGGTGAGGGCAGTGGCGCTGCTGTCGTCGTGACCTTGATGCAACAGGCGCTGGCATTGCACAATGAGATGGCCACATTTGAACAAGCCCAAGTGAGTGAAAAAACGGAGTCATAATGCGATATAAGACCATTGACATCATACGACATGGAGAGCCAGAGGGTGGCAATGTCTTTCGTGGTCGAACTAACCATCCGCTATCCAAGCAAGGTTGGAAACAAATGGAGCAAGTGACCAAGCAAGGGGAGTGGGATGTCATTATCACAAGTCCATTGAGCCGGTGCCAAGCTTTTGCCGATCAGTTGGGTGAAAGGCTCAACATCGACGTGCTGGTGGCTCCAGAACTAATGGAGTTTGATTTCGGTGTTTGGGAGGGGCAGGCCATGGAGAAGGTGTTCAAAGAGGACTTTGATCGAGTGAAAGGCATGTGGAGTGATCCTATGAATTTCGTCGCGCCTGAAGGCGAAAGTTTGCTGAGCTTTGAAGCCCGTGTGCTTAAAGCTTGGTTTGGCTGCTTGGTTCGACCTGAGCAACGTCAATTGATTGTATGTCATGGCGGGGTCATTCGAATCTTGCTTAAAGAAGTGTTGGGCCTGCCTTTTACCAATATCAATCGCCTTGATGTGCCTTACGCCTGTAAAAGTCAGGTAAGAGTGTCTGAGGTGGAGCCTTATCACTATCAATTGATCAGCCATGGCTAATGGTGGTGCTCTATCTGTTTCTTTGTGGTTAGGCGAAAATTGCCATTTATCATTCATAGAACTAATTCGCTCTATAAGTTTGTTGAATGGTATTTCGGACTAAGTTAGCCTAACGGTTATTGAATTGCACAATAACCGACACCGTTTTCCGGTTTTTCTTTCTACATTTCCTTAAAACTGGGCGGTGTCAGCTCTCTGTTATAACGATTGTCTATACTCTGAAGAGTCGTTGAACATCGCACCCGACAAGGAAACTCCATGGAACCTAAAGATCAAGATCAGGATCCCATCGAAACCAGCGAATGGTTAGAAGCCATCGACAGTGTCATTCGAGAAGAAGGCATTGACCGCGCACGCTTTTTATTAGAACGCTTATCCGAGCGGGCAACCCGAAATGGATTGCCGCTGCCTTACGCATTTGTCACCCCTTACCGCAACACGATACCGGTGAACGAAGAAGCCAAAATGCCGGGGGACTTGTTCCTTGAGCGTCGCATTCGCTCGTTAATCCGTTGGAATGCCCTCGCCATGGTGGTACGGGCGAATCAAAGTGGCGACGACTTAGGTGGCCACATTTCCAGCTTTGCCTCCAGTGCGACTCTTTATGATGTGGGCTTTAACTACTTCTTTAGAGCCCCTGATGAAGCAAACCCTAAATGTCCTTTAGGTGATCTCATTTATTATCAAGGCCATATTGCTCCAGGCATATATGCACGTAGTTTTTTGGAAGGTCGCTTTGATACCGATCGCCTCGAGCGTTTCCGACGCGAGGTGGATGGCGATGGGTTAAGTTCTTATCCACACCCTAAACTCATGCCGGACTATTGGCAGTTCCCCACAGTTTCCATGGGTCTTGGGCCGTTGCAGGCCATTTATCAGGCTCACTTTATGCGCTACATCTCTGCTCGCGGGCTTGTGCCTCGTTTAGACCGTAAGGTTTGGGCCTTTTTGGGTGATGGCGAGTGCGATGAGCCAGAAACGCTAGGCGCCATTAACCTCGCTGGCCGTGAAAAATTGGAAAACCTCATTTTCGTGGTGAATTGTAATCTTCAACGTTTGGACGGGCCTGTCCGTGGCAATGGCAAAATCATTCAGGAGTTGGAAGGCAGTTTTAGAGGTGCGGGTTGGAACGTGGTCAAAGTGGTGTGGGGTCGTCACTGGGATCCTTTATTAGCGCAAGACAAAGATGGTCTATTGCAAAAACGCATGGATGAAGTAGTGGATGGTGAATTCCAAAACTATAAGGCCAAGGGCGGAGCCTATACGCGAGAGCATTTCTTTGGCAAATACCCCGAGCTAGCCGACATGATCAAAGGCATGAAGGATGAAGAAATTTTCAATTTGAATCGCGGCGGGCATGACCCTTATAAAGTGTATGCCGCATACCGAAAAGCGGCTGGGCATAAAGGGCAGCCGACGGTAATACTGGCCCATACGGTTAAAGGCTACGGTATGGGCGATGCCGCAGAAGGTAAGAACGAAGCACACTCGGTGAAAAAATTAGATATCGAAAGCTTAAAAGGCTTCCGTGATCGCTTTGATATTCCATTGAGCGACAAAGAACTGGAAAGCGTACCGTTCTATCGACCACCGGAAGACAGCCCAGAAATGGTTTATATGCGCAAACGCCGCGAAAAACTCGGTGGGTATATGCCGGTCAGAACAGAAAACCGGGAGCCCTTAGTGGTGCCTGAGCTGGATGCTTTTCAAGCTCAATTAGATGGTACGGGGGATCGTGCGATTTCAAGTACCATGGCATTTGTGCGTATGCTAACCACCATAGCCAAAGATAAAAACATTGGTGAGCGGGTGGTACCCATAGTGCCGGATGAGGCACGAACTTTCGGAATGGAAGGCTTGTTTCGACAGCTCGGTATTTATAGCTCCGAAGGGCAACTTTACGAGCCAGTCGATTTTGGCCAAATGATGTATTACAAGGAAGATAAGAAAGGCCGCATCCTTGAAGAAGGCATCAACGAAGCGGGTGCGTTTTGTGCTTGGTTAGCGGCGGCCACATCATACAGTTCCTACGACAAGGCCATGATTCCGTTTTATATTTTCTATTCCATGTTTGGCTTCCAACGCATCGGCGATTTAGCGTGGGCGGCAGGGGATTGCCAAGCGCAAGGTTTCTTGATTGGAGCCACCGCTGGGCGCACCACATTAAACGGCGAAGGCCTGCAACACCAAGACGGGCATAGCCACATACTGGCCAATACCATTCCTAATTGTATCACCTACGACCCGACGTTTGCGTTCGAATTGGCGGTGATTTTACAAGATGGCATTCGTCGTATGTACCATGAACATGAACGGGTGTTTTATTACATTACAGTTATGAATGAAAACTACGAACACCCTTCTATGCCGAAAGGGGCGGAAGAGGGTATTCGTAAAGGACTTTATCAATTAGAAAAAGGTGGAAAAGGAAAATTGCGTGTTCAACTCATGGGGAGCGGTACGATTCTTCGTGAAGTAATGGCGGCCCGTGACATTTTGAAAAAGGATTTTGATGTTGAGTCCGATCTATGGAGCGCCACCAGTATGAACGAACTCGCAAGAGATGGTCGTCGGGTGCAGCGGGAGCACATGCTTAATTCAAAATCTAAAGCCAAATCCCATGTGGCAACGTGTCTTGAAAAAGCGCAAGGTCCAATCATTTGTGCTACGGATTACGTCAAACAATATTCGGAACAAATTCGTGCTTACTTACCGTCAGAGAAAACCTTTGTCACTTTGGGTACTGATGGTTTTGGTCGCAGCGATAGCCGAGAAAAACTCAGAGAATTTTTCGAGGTGGACAGGCGATTTGTTGTCGTGGCTGCGATTTATGGCTTAGTTCAGTCGGGTGAAATGGACGCGGCCATGTTAGATAAAGCGATTAAGGCCATGGGTATTGATAAAAATAAATTAGATCCACTTTATCACTAGGACAACAACATGACAGAGTTACGAGTAAGTGTGCCGGATCTGGGTGGCATCGATGAAGTCGAAGTCATAGAGCTTTGTGTTGCCAGTGGTGATCAGGTTGAAACAGAAGACGCCATTATTGTTTTAGAAAGCGATAAGGCAACCATGGAAGTGCCCGTGCCGCAAGCGGGCGTGATCGAATCCTTTTTAGTAGCAGTGGGGGATAGGGTCTCGTCTGGTACTGAGGTGGCTGTCTTAAGAGTAGCCGATGCCAGCTCCAATAACGGCGCTACCAATGAAGATGAGGCGCCAGCCGCGACAGAAGCCGCGAAGGTGGAGCAAGAGAATGAAGCGGTTTCGGAATCGAATTTACCGGCAGACAAGACCGGCACGACACAAGACGTGGTCGTGCCAGATCTTGGTGGTATCGACGAGGTGGAAGTGATCGAGCTGTCCGCCAGTGAAGGGGATGAATTGGAGGCAGAAGACAGTCTCATCGTCTTGGAAAGCGATAAAGCCACCATGGAAGTCCCCATGCCGATAAAAGGCCAGGTGCTTTCATTTAAAGTGAAAGTGGGCGATAAGGTTAAACAAGGAGACGTGGTCGCCACGGTTGAAACTCTTTCATCTTCCGCTCAGTCCAGTGGTGAGGACACGGCAACGGTTTCGAAATCTCAGACTGCACCGCAACAGAGTCCATCCGCTTCGACTAAAGAGGCGAGCAAAAGCGCGCCTAAGCCGCTGGCTGACCTCCAAGTCTCAGCTTCAAAATCAGGCCAGGCTCATGCAGGTCCTGCGGTGAGAAAGCTGGCCCGAGAGCTAGGTGTTGATTTGTCAATGGTGCCTGGCACTGGTCCTAAGAATCGAATACTCAAAGAAGACCTTCACAGCTTTGTGAAAGTGAAGGTAAATCAATCGGGCTCAGCATCAGTAGGGGTGGTGGGCAGTCAGGAAGACTTTTCTAAATATGGCCCTATTCAAGAAGTGTCGCTTAATAAAATAAAGCAGGTGACTGCGAAAAACATGGTGCAAAGCTGGACTACTGTGCCTCAGGTGACTCAGTTTGATGAAGCGGACATTACCGAGCTGGAGCATTATCGTAAGACCGCTATGGTGAGCATGCTACCGGAAGGGGTTAAGGTTTCGCCGTTAGCGTTTATCATGAAGGCATGTGCACACGCGTTAAAAGCGTTTCCGAACTTTAATTCATCACTCGGGCCTGACGGCACGACCCTGATCTTGAAACAGTTCTTCCATGTTGGAATTGCAGTGGATACGCCGGAAGGATTGTTAGTGCCGGTTGTAAAAGACGTTGATCAAAAGGGCGTGGTGAATTTAGCAAAAGAAAGCGCTGAATTAGCCAAGAAAGCTCGTGACAAAAAACTACCGTTAGATGCCATGTCAGGAGGTTGTTTTACCATCTCCAGTCTAGGTGGTATTGGTGGAACGGCATTTACGCCCATCGTGAGCGCGCCACAGGTGGCTATTTTGGGGGTGTCGAAAGCGCAAATGAAGCCCGTATGGAATGGCAAAGAGTTTGAACCTAGGCTGATGTTGCCGTTAAACCTCTCCTATGATCACAGGGTGATTGACGGTGCCGAAGCGGCTCGTTTTGCTCGCTATCTTTGTGAGCTATTGAGTGATACCCGCCATCTTTTGTTATAGCCAAATACCCTAAGGACAGAATGAAATTAACGTCTACACTTTTATTAGATGTAGACGTGGAAGGGGTATTCTAGTGCACGGATTGTTAGCACCTGCCATTATGCTCATGAATAAGCTGAGTTACGCCAAAAAATTTGGTGTGATCAGCTTAACTTTTTTTATACCTTTGCTGTTGTTGAGCTACGCCATCATTAATCAGACGTATCAGCAGATTGAGAAGGCAAAAGTAGAACAAGAGTCCCTTAAAATAGTTCAAGATATTCTCGCCGTGGTGGATCAAGCGGCGCTCTATCGGGATTATGCTTCAGCGGAAACATTTTACCCTAGGCAAACCCTCACGGATCAAACCAATCAACTTGAAAACGCGCTCTATAAGGCCATCACGAAGCTCTATAACGAGCACCGCGGCGAGGTGATTGCGGCTGAAATAGAGAGCAAGTCCAGCGACTGGAAGAAGCGATTTGCCAGAAGTGGAGAAAATCGACAGCCGCTCATATCCGATCAATTCAAGGCCTACAATCAAGTCGTAAAAGAAATCCTGTTTCTGGCGACGAAGCTGGCCCAGTCCTCTGGAATCTCGCAGGATACGTCTCAAGAAGTTCAGTTACTCATGAAGTTGATCTTGGTGGATTACCCCAACTATGAGCAGAGCTTTGGTTATGCCCATAGTTTGGGAATATTCTCCGTTGTTGAGCAGTACATTAAGACCAGCACCTATGACATGCTTAACACGGTATACGATGGGATGGACGCTTCATTAAAGACCATGAAGCGGAATCATGGCGCCCTGCTTAAAAACAACCCAAATTATGAGTCTCTATTCAAAAAGGGCTTTACAGACGTCGAAACAGCCATGAATGACATCATCATGAAGTTAGATGAAGAGATCATCGCATCGGCATCCGTAGAAATTTCGTGGACTGACTTGAGCGAATTCTATCAAGGCAAGATTGCCACACATCAAAAAGTGAAAGAGATTGCCTTTGAGCGTCTTAATACGATTTTACAGTCACGCAGTAACGAACTCACCAAGAAATTGATTATCGTGGCTGTGGCTATCGCGTTGGTCATGCTCGTGATTGTGTATTTGTATGCGGCCTTTTTCTGGTCGGTGAGAAGTACAGTGGGCAGCTTCCACGGTGCCGCAAGAAAAATTAGTCAAGGGGACATGCGGGTACGAGTGAGTGTGGCCTCAAAAGACGAGATGGGCGAACTGACGACAGAATTCAATACCATGGTGGAAAAAATTCATAGCCTAATGCAAGCCGTCCATAAAACATCTTCCGAAGTAGCAGGTGCCATGGAACAGGTGGGGCACAATGCTGAACAAAGTACGAACGCAGCCAACGAACAGCTTCAACAAACAGAGCAGGTGGCGTCAGCCGTGACTCAGATGGCAGCTACCGCAGAAGAGGTTAACCGCCAAAGTGGAGAAGCAGCAAGCTCGGCCCAAGAAGCCACGAGCCAGGCGGGAGCTGCGAATAAGGTGGTATCCGATACTTTGTCGCAGGTGAATGTGCTGGCCGATGAAATTATGCGAAGTACGGAAGTGATCAATACACTGTCGGAGAACTCAGAGAACATAGCGAATATGCTTGCGGTCATTAAAGGTATTGCGGAGCAAACCAATTTGTTGGCATTGAATGCAGCGATAGAGGCAGCTCGTGCGGGAGAGCAGGGGAGAGGATTTGCTGTCGTGGCAGATGAGGTGCGTACACTGGCGAGTCGAACGCAAACCAGTGCTCAAGAAATTGAAGAAGTGATGACTTCCATACACACAGGTATTAGCAACGCAGTGGAAGTGATGGGCAATAGCCACATGATGGCTCAAGATACAGTGGAGTCTTCTGCTCAGGTTCGAGTGGCGTTAGAAAAAATCGTAGAAGTGGTGAATACCATATCGAGTATCAATGGGCAGATATCGTTATCCGCCGGCGAACAAACTCAGGTGGCGAAGGCGATAGATGAGAATGTGGTGAAGATAAACGATTTAGGGCGAGCCACTGTGTCGGATGCTGAGCACACGGTGAAAGCCATTAGGGAAGTGATGGAGCTTACTCGTTCTTTACAGGAAAAAATGGAGCGTTTCCAAGTATAAGTTATGAAACCATAATATGTATAAAAAGCCGAGCCTCACTGTGTGAGACTCGGCTTTTTGCTATTTAAATTAGTTCCCCAGATCGGAATACTCTAAGAATTGCAATTTGACCGGGGGCATGGTCAACCCAATCAATGCGTCGTTAACCATATCTGAACTGGTATCAAGCAGAGCTAAACTGGGTTTATCGGCATTGCTAATACCGAGCCACAGTTGTCCGTTCGGACCGAGCTCAATAAACGACAAACTTTTGCCTGTCAGAGTGGTGTCGCCCACAACCGTGTAGCCATCTAGATTTGATGGGTTGAATCGGACCAGTTTGGTTTCGATGGTGCTATAGCCCATTTCGATATTGGCCAGCACATAGGCTTGCGTGTCATCCACGACCACTAAATCCGTGGTATGAAAGTACTGATCGTTAGATGGATCGTCGTCATTAGACACTGTATTTAGATCTGCAAGTGTGTCACTGGAAATAAGGCTTTCAACGGCATAATCCATGGTATCGATGCGATCCACACCGCCCGTGTCCGAACTGTAATTACCTCGACCTGCCACGTACACAAATCCATTATTGACGCTTATGTGGTAAGGGTTTTTCACATTGAGAGCGACACCTTTTAGGCCTTCTTCGCTGGGTTGAGTATCTATTTCAAATGGACTCTCATCGTTGGATACATCGATGATGGCCACGTACGCTTGCTGGGGTTGCCAGCTTCCATTTAAGCGCTGCATGACAACGTATAAGGTATCACCATCCAACACGGCTTCCACCATTTTAGGGGCGTCGCTGCCCTCTACAGTATAGGCGGAAAGATCGATATTACGTTTTACAAAGGAGGCCTGATCCAAAGCAGATGGGTCCACCTGAGCGATGGAGCTAGCGCCATAGCGAATTAAGTAGGCATTGTCTTCGGCGTTTTGTAGCAATTGATAAGTATTGGCTGATTGCGATTCGCCGTCTTGAATGGCCACGTATTCCCATGTTGAGGTATTGAGGCTATCGGCGGCGTCAAAGCGTTCTATGGTATCGATTTGATTTTTTCCGATATGATACAAGTTATCTTTATAGGACGAGATGGTGAAATCGGATTGTCCTTTCTTCATTAAACCATGAGTTGCCGTGCGGTCACCTTCAATGTTTCCGATCGCCACTTGGCTACTACCATAATCTGCTGCCACCAGTTGCACTGCATAGGCATCTTGATCTATTTTGACGGTCTTTTCGTCGTCGCTTCCGCAGCCAAATAAAAATAAAGAAGCGAGCGAGATGATTCCAATTCTTTTCATATTATTTCCTAAAATTGGTGTTGTAAATAAACAGTGAATGAGCGGCCAATACTTGGCCGGCCTGAAGCATCGATAAATTCAGAATTCAGTAAATTGTGTACTCGAACTCCAAATTGGGTTTGAGGTAAAACGAATTCGTAAAACGTCGATAGCAAAGACTTATCATCAAGTTGTTCTAGGTTGCTATGATCTTTATAGATTTCCGTGGCGTATTCATATTGGAAATTTACACTATGACGATCGATACGATAGTTTAGGCTAGACTTCAGCGTATGGTGGTAAAGGCTGGCTAATTGCTTGCCATTAAACGACAAAATATTGCGACTCTTATTTTCGCTCTGATAGTGGCTACCGGAAAGGCCTAGGCTAAGTCCGTCGATCACCAGTGACTGAAACTGCCACTCCAAACCATAGATGTCGGCTTGGCTGGTGTTCTCATAACGACCAACGCCTCGTGTGTCATAGATGGGAATGATGGCATTTTCGAGTTGTCTATAAAATAATTCGGTTTTTAAACTTTGGTTAAAAAAGTTATGCCAAGTACTCTGTAAAGATAAGGTACGGCTCGTTTCAGGTTTTAAGTCTTCATTACTCAAAACCAGACCCCGGTCTCCAAAGAGTTCATGTAGAGAGGGTAATCGAGTTTTTTTACTAACACTGACGCTATGTTGCGAATGGCTATGATGACTGGTGATCTGGGTTAGAAAGCCCACGAATTGGCTTTCTTCATATTCGGTATTGCTTCCATTGCGTTGTTCGGTTTTATTGGTGTTGAAAGCGCTGAAGATTTGTTGGGTGAGTTCAAGCGTTTTCTGAGGGTGATTCCACGATAAAGAGGATGCTAGTTCGAACCGTGACTGTTTCGCGATAAGGTCGCATTGACCATTGGGTGTGGTACAGTCGTAGCTGTCTTCGTCTGCTTTATATTGCGCTTGAAAATCCTGTATTCCATAGGTTGCAGAAATATAGGCAAGCCATTCGTCTGAAAATTTCCGACTGGAAAATTGCAGCACACCGTCTCGCGTGGCATAAGTATCGTTATTTTTGTCAAGACCAATGGTGCTGTTTAAGTCTTTGTAAAATTCATTTTTTCTTGCATATGACGCTTGCACTTCATGCTGCCATTGTTGTGGCGATGCTTTTAGGGTTTTACGCAAGTTGATATCAATTGCATTCCTTTTTAGGTAGGCGTCGTTCACTGAACTGTTTCGAAAATAGTCAGGGATGTTTTTTTTGTTCTTTTCTCCCGATACGGACCAGTTAACATGAGTATTCTGGGCTGATAATCGAAAGGTACTTTCGTTGTAATCGCTGTTTTTTAATGGTTCGTATTGATTTTGTAACCCTTGTGAGTTGATGGGTACAGGATAGCTATAATTGTTGTCACTGCTTAAGTGTTGAACGTGCAGTAACATACTTTTTGGGCTCTGTAGGCTGCCCGCAACCTGATAAGTATTAAACGAGCCGTAATTGGCGCTAAGAGTGGATAAATCATGCTGCTTTGTGATGATGTTGATGGTGCCACCGATGGCGCTGGATACGGCATCACGGCTACCGGAGGTGATGATGTGAATTTCTTCAATTTGATGAATCGGCACGACATTAAGGTCATAGGCACCATATAAGGATGAATTGACCTTGACGCCGTTGACCAATAGTGTGGTTTGTTTGCTAGAGGCACCTTGAATACTGACTAATACTGGGTCGCCTAGACCGCCAGTAGGCATGGTTTGAATGCCATTGAGTGTTGCAAAGAAGTCACTTAGAGATTGATACCGACCTTCAAATAAAGTGCGATCAAGTACAATCTTTCCAGGTGTTTCTAGTGTTGATGCCCTTGTGTGAGTTGGGTCTAATGTCGTTTGGCTCCAAACAGGCATGCTAAGCAAACAGCACCATACGGCATGCTGACTGTTTAGAAAAAAGTTAAACCAACGAGACATAAAAAAGCACTAACCAACTAGGGTTAGGCAAACGAGCGACGATCGAGAAAGCTTGTCAATAAGTCACTCAGTCGCCCACCGCAACTACAGTTCAATATGAATTAGGCCGGTATCCGGGCTTACAACTGATCTTTGATCTCGAACTTGCGCCTTCCCAAAATAATAATTTCAGTGGCGAGTGCAGGCTCTTAGTTGCTTACCGTTGCGGGGGCAGCACTGGAATGGTCACCTTAGTGAGTAAGGTGGTTTCACCAGTTTCCCGTTTAACCGACGTACTAGAAGAGTAAGACGGCACCTAAACGAGCGGCCATGGTACGCAAGCTTTAAATGTGGGTCAATAGAATCATTGTATCAATGGAAGGGTGATGGTGAAGCAGGTGCCATTTCCTAGGGTGCTATCGACTCTCATCTGCCCTTTATGGTGATTAGTTATAATAGCGTAAGAAACAGATAAACCGAGCCCGGTTCCCATACCCACTTCCTTCGTGGTGAAGAATGGTTCGAATATATGTTTTACGGTGTCTTCGTCCATTCCTGGACCATTGTCCTCTACGGTTAGATGGGCAACGTCGTCTATTTTTTGGGTGTTGATTTGAATCGATGGCTGCCATTGATCATCATAGGATTTTGTTGAGGCGAATTCTTGTAAGGCTTGTGCCGCATTTTTAAGTAGATTTAGAATGACTTGTTCCAGCTCTGAGGCAATACAGGGAATGTCCGGTAATGAATAGTCAAATTGCTTGTTAAGACGTATGCGTTTGAAGTCGTAACCAGCTTGAAGGTCGTATTCACTTTTCGCGATACTGATAGAACGCTCTACTATTTGATGTAAATTGTGAGCTTGCAGAGTCTTGGAGCTTTGCCGGCTAAAGTGCAGCATGTTTTTAACAATGGTAGACGCTCGCTCGCCAGCCTGAGAAATATTATCTAAAAAATTAAATATTCCTCGGTGCTGCATGTACGCTTGAATGACATCCATGTTAGTACCAATGTCGTCGGCGGCTTCTCGATTTTTTTGTATAGCCGGATTTAAGCGGCGTCTTACATTTTGTACGGTTTGAACGATTGCACCCAGTGGGTTGTTTATTTCGTGTGCCATGCCTGCGGCTAACCCACCTAGTGACATCATCTTCTCTGATTGCACCATCATGTCTTCCATTTGAGCTCTCTGGGTGACGTCATCGATGCGAATCACGGCACCCGAGCGTGTGGTATCGAGTAGTGGGTACACAGTGATGTCCAAGTACTTTGATATTTTATCTCTAGTGAAGGGGATGCGTTCCGCTTTATTGGTGGTTTGCTTTTCAAGGGAATCGGTTATGAGCTCTAAATAGGAAAACAAAAACGCGCAAGACTCTTCTAAAGGTTGATAAATGGCATCATCTCGATTAACACCAGTAATCTGTGTTGCACCTTTATTCCATTGGCTCACCTTCAAGTCCTGGTCAATTGCAATAATGGCACTGGGCATAGAGTCGATAATATTATTCAAATAATGCTGGAAATCCGTCAGCTTATGCTCAACACGAGACCGTACTTTAACTTCGAAGGCCAGCTTCTCATTGGCATCATGCATCTTGTTTGATAGTTCGATTGCTCGCAGTCTCGCTTGTTCGGCTTTGTCTTTTTCGTGTCTTAGTATTTGATCGTCTTGCTCAATTCGATTGAGCATCGAGTTAAAGTTATCAGCGAGGGTACCTACTTCATCTGGATAAAACCGTCGTGCGCGTAAACCATAGTTTTGCTCAAGAGCAATTTCATTAGTGGTATCGGTTAGGGAGAAAACCGGTCGTAGAATAAGACGATTAATGAAATATAGGATGATATAGATCATCAAGAACCCAGCGCCTAATAACACGAGATTTAAAACCACTAATTCCACTAGGAATATGCGCTCAATATGGGCTGTGATGCCCACCATGATTGAAAAGTCCGGTCCGGGTAATAGCATGGTATTGTTGCCGAGACCGTTCACACCGATCTCTTTTAAATTTTTGGGGAATCTATGGGCGGTGGTGGAGGTTTGGTTGCCCCTCATGTTGTAGACGGCCGCATCGGTTATCGTAAAGTAATGCTGTTGGCTGTTCAGATAATCCACCCAGTCTTCACTAGAAAGGTTTTGCTTATCCGAGCGATAGAGTAGCGGGGTTAAAACCGCGAGATGCTCTTGAACTGGATTTTCGGCTGCCAGCCAGATATTACTGCCCACATTGATGAAGGATATGCTCATCATGGCAATGGCCAATAATAGGAATACTTTTTGGCGGACTTTTAATTGACGAAAAAATTGACGCATGGTGTCGATTTGGCTGTGTGATATGAACCTGAGCCTACCTTGATTTTGTACCTGCGCCAATAGCCGCTCGTTAAATACTGGCTGCGCAATAGCGCAATAGCATGGCGCAATGACTTAGCTTTTGGCTTCAACCACTTTGGTGTAGACGGCTTCATTTGTTGGGCAGGCAACACCGGTTACCTTGCATTGCTGCAGAACATAACCTGTTATGTATTCAATTTCTGTCCGACGACCATGAACATGATCTTGGTACATGGAGCTGAAGTTCTTCGCAGTTTTTTCGCAAACAGATTGTGCCATCGGCAGAGAAGGCGGCAACGGGAGCGCCAGGGCGTTCACGAGCTCGTCGAGTTCGCCACAGATATGGGACATTTGCTGTGCTGCCTCAGGGATCGACAAAAGCTGACCGTTTTGACACTGGTGAATCACGGTGAGTGGATTGATGGCGGCGTTAACCAGTAACTTACGCCAGAGCACCAACGAAATATCATCTTGCCAGTGAAATAATGACGGAGGCAGCCAGGATCGCAATCCTTCTAATGAGGCTTTGGGTGTCATGGCTCCGATTTGATTTTCGCCCTTTCCAGCGTGAATCCAACTCGTTTCAGATGTTTTGTAAGCGCCCTCGGTGGAACTGCAAGCGTAGACCGCGTGGGAAGAGAACGCACTCGCAACGCGTTGCTGTGCTCCCATACCATTCTGTAGTAACAGAATGTCAGCATCTTCTGATAGGCGATGACGAATACTCTCGAGAGCCCCTAGGGCGTCAAATGCCTTGGTGGCGACAATGACCCGCTGAATGCCTTGATCAATGACGTTTGCGGGAATGAGCTGAGTCGTAAAATGATCACCGCTGCTTTCGCATAGAATGCGTGTGCTGGGTCGATGCTTGTCACGTGTGATGTAAATGATCTCAGAGGTGCTCGATAGGTACTGCCCCCAAAGGCAACCCATGGCCCCTGTGCCAATGATGTATACGGGGTTCATTTTGACGTTATGCTACTGATGGCTGGCTAAGGTGCACAGAGTCTAACGAGTGACCAAGGTAGCGTAAATAGGCGTCTGGATGATGGAGGTGAATGGACTTGATATTGAAGCGCACTGTGGCCTCATCGAGACCGAGTTGTTTCGCCGCCATATAAATGGGCCCCTGAGCCACTTCGACGTACAGCCAAGCCAGTAAAAAGTGTGCGTCTGGGAGTGTATGGTGCCGACGAATGCCTAGCAGAGTGGGGTGGTCAAGGCCCGTGCAGCTTGATAATTGTTCAATACACACCTGCCAAGTCGCTTTGGCCCAGTGCTCATATTCCTCGGTGCTTTTTTCGTTGTAAGCAGACAAGGCTTGAGTGACGTAATGTCGGTCGGCATAGGCGAGATAGAATGCATCTTTTCCCTCTTCTATGTACTGCTGTGATACTTTCGCCTGTCCGTGCATGTAGTCATCAAAGCGCCGGACTCGTTGTCCGTTGTGTGGTGAAATGAGAGACAGTATCCGCTCTTTGGACAACCGGCTAGGGCGACGACCTAGATAGTCTTCATACGAAGTGTAGGGATATTGATTGATCTGACTGCAGAGCTTGCGAATAAGGGGGATATGGTGGATGTATTTGAGAGTTTCTGGCAAATACTTAGGCTGGATAAGTACCAGCTTTCGTTCATCATCATTAAATAGATAGGCGCTGTCGCCCGTACACCCTTGATACCACTGCAAATACCCTAGTAACACACCATCTAACCATTGGCTCGGTGGCAGCTCTGTTTTGAACAGGAGATGAACACTGTCCGTGAGTAAACAGTATCCATACAAATGCATGTCCGACCGTTGATAGAGGTGATCTAAAAATACGTCGTACGCAAAGACATTTGGGAATAAACTAGCATGGCCATTGACCGGTAAATGCAGGTAGTAACAGTGGCCAGATTTATCCAAAGTGATTTTTTTGTCCATATCTAAACATTAGACCATGGCCATCATTGTGTCATCGAAGTGGGCGATATTTGACCAAGTGAACCGGTTCAAAAAAATAAACCATGAATTTTTTTAAGCAAGCGGTAAAATGGCCCTTTTATATTCAATCATTTGCCGAGGACTTTATGCCTTCTTTTGACGTGGTATCTGAAATCGACAAGCACGAAGCGAAAAACGCTGTAGATCAAGCCAACCGAGAATTGGAACGTCGATACGATTTCAAAGGTGTGAATGCATCATTTGAACTTAAGGAAGGCGGCGTCATCATGACCGCGAATGAAGAGTTTCACATTGAACAAATGAAACCCATGCTAGAAGGCAGCTTGATTAAGCGTGGCATTAAAGTGAGCTGCGTTGAGTATGGCGCGCTACAAGGGGCGGGCAAGCAGGTCAAAATGACCGCGACCTTGAAAGAGGGTATCGACAAAGACCTCGCCCGTAACATGGTGAAGATGGTTAAAGAAAGCAAAATTAAAGTGCAAGCGGCGGTTCAAGGCGAGTCTATTCGAGTAACGGGTAAGAAGCGCGATGACCTGCAAGAAGTCATGGCACTATGGAAAGGCAATGAAGAAATTAAGTTGCCACTACAGTTTAAAAACTTCAAAGATTAGTCTCGTTATCCATTCGCTTTGCGAGCTTGGTTGATTTTGTAAAAGGTGTCGTTTTTTGGACAATACGCAACATTCCGTAACTTGGAAAGATACCCTGCTTGCTCTTAAACACCGGCCTGTGCTGAATATGCTCTTTTTGGGCTTTTCGGCTGGGCTACCTCTTTTATTAATCTTTTCTTCTTTGTCTATTTGGTTGCGCGAAGCGGGTTTAGAACGCTCTGCGGTGACCTATTTTAGTTGGGCCGCGTTGGGCTATTCGTTTAAGTTTGTATGGGCGCCGTTGGTGGATTGCTTACCTATCCCCTTTTTAACCAAGGCCATGGGCTTAAGGCGATCATGGCTGTTGTGCGCGCAATTGTCCATTGCCGGGGCCATTCTCTTAATGGGTTATTCAAACCCGGCCGATACCGATCAATTGTTTTGGATGGCGGTGGGTGCCGTTTGGCTTGGCTTTAGTGCAGCGACGCAGGATATTTGTATTGATGCGTATCGTATCGAAGCAGCTAAGGCAACTTTGCAGGGCTATATGTCAGCCACCTATGTCACAGGTTATCGTATTGGAATGATCGTGGCAGGAGCGGGAGCCTTGTATCTAGCAGAGTTCTTTGGCACCAGTAAAGAGCACTACATATACGACGCTTGGCGCTGGACCTACCAACTCATGTCACTTTGTATGATTGTCGGCGTGGTGACTACGTTTTTGGTTCAAGAGCCTATTACCCGCCCCCAAAATATTAAATACGGCCGATCAGATTACTTGGGGTTAGTGCTGGTTTTTGCCCTTTCAGTGATGGGTTTTGTGGTCGTATTTACCTTGAGCGCTGACTTAGTGACATCTATCAAGGCCGACTTCAAAGGCAGTCATGCCATGGCTTTCTTAATCGAATTAATTCGTCTTAAAATCGCGGTGTTGTCTGCTTTGTCGGTAGCGAAAGCGGCCATGGCGCTCTCTTTTACAAATCGACACTTAGTTGAAGAAAGTTACATTAGCCCTGTGCGTAGTTTCTTTAATCAATATGGTTTGCACACTGCCTGGTTGCTGCTCGCGCTAGTAGGCTTGTATCGTATCTCTGATATTGTGCTTGGTGTCATATCAAACGTGTTCTACCAAGATCTTGGGTTCACTAACACCGAAATCGCCGACGCGGTCAAAGTATTTGGTTTGATCATGAGCATATTAGGGGCTTTCTTAGGCGGTGGTTTAGCCGTTAAGTTTGGGGTCATGCGTTCATTGTATCTCGGCGGTGTATTAGTGATCGTAACCAATTTGCTCTTCATCGTGCTCTACTATTTTGGTCACAACATTCCGTTGCTCTATACTGTGGTCGCGGCTGACAACCTAGTGGCAGGTTTGGCCAGTGCCGCGTTTGTGGCGTTTCTATCTAGATTGGTAAATGTCCGATTTACGGCCATGCAATACGCGATTTTCTCTTCCCTGATGACCCTTATCCCTAAACTGCTGGGCGGTTATTCGGGCAGCATTGTCGAAAGTGTGGGTTACCCGTATTTCTTCTTGTTTGCCTCGGCACTGGGTGTACCTGTGTTGATACTGATTGTGTTAGCGGCTAAGGCCTTTCGCTTAAAAGACTAGTTATAGGCCAAAATCGTAGCGGAAGGTCTTGAGTGAAATCTTGTCTCCGATCACCGTGACGCCCTCGTCCATGAGGTGTTTTTTTTGCAGATAAAAGGCATCACTCCCCGCGGGAAGGCTTATTTTGCCTTGGCTATTGATGACACGAAACCAAGGGAGCTTAGAATCCCTTGGTAATTGCTTGAGGACACGGGCAACTTGGCGCGAGTAGGTCTTGAATCCCGCTGCTTTGGCTAGATCACCGTAGGTGGTTACCTTGCCGGGTGGGACGGCCGCTAAGAGCTGGATGACGTTGTGTTCAAAGGATTCATTCATAAAAAAGAGCCTATCAAGGCTCTTTTTTTGTGTCACGCTCTCTCTCGTCTAAGCGCGCAATTTTTTGATCTGCTGTCCGAGCATGGTTGACATGGATTTCAGCTCGTCACTGAGTACGAGGGTTTCTTTCGCGTTTTTCGAGCTGTCCTCGGCGATGCTGGTGATTTCGTTGACGTTCTTCGAAATGTCATCTGCGACGTGGCTTTGTTCTTGTGCCGCTTGAGCAATCTGCTCGTTAGTCCCTAAGATTTGCTGTACAGAATTACTGATGTTTTCGATGGTCTCACCCGCTTGATTAACCTGAGAGACGCTTTCTTCGGTACGATTTTGACCTGCTTCGATAGCGGAGACGGCATTACGA
>Ga0255776_10001125_pt1 | contig 30530 bp, 26 predicted proteins | sample 071ome_19_FD_179974 | JGI IMG/M metagenome (GOLD analysis project Ga0255776, IMG submission 179974) | Coastal salt marsh microbial communities from the Groves Creek Marsh, Skidaway Island, Georgia - 071413AT metaG (version 2) | ecosystem: Environmental > Aquatic > Marine > Intertidal zone >... | reverse complement strand
GATGTTTACGAGGGAAGCAACGTAGCATCATGTGGAGTGCGGTCCTTTAATTCCGGCGATAGTCGTCGTAGCCAAAATCCTCCGGCAAATTCAACTGGAATACCCAGTCACGGATAGTGCTCTCGTAGTAAGGCGGCAGCTGAAGCAGACGGTCCTATCTAGACCACGCTCATCACCTTGCCAAATCACACGTTGATGAGATACTTCTACTGCACCCCGAATGAACATCGAAACTTTTCAGGTCTACTGTGATCTTGTCGAGACGACGAGCTTCTCAGAGGCGGCGGAGCGCAACGGCATCACCCAGAGCGCGGTGAGCCAACAGATTCGCGCTCTCGAGGATCGGTTCGGCGTCATTTTGGTTGAGCGAGGCCGTCGTAATTTCGCAGTCACTCCCGAGGGCGAAGTCTTTCTCCGCTCTGCACGTAGCATTCTCGATTCTTACCGGGGGATTGAAGAAGAATTCGCCGAGATGCGCGACATCGTCGCTGGGCAGCTCACCATTGCGACGGTTTACAGCATCGGGTTTCACGAACTTCCGCCCTATCTCGAAACATTTCGGGAGCAATATCCCGAAGTCGACTTGCAGGTCCAGTATCGACGTTCCAATCAGGTTTATGCCGATGTATCTGAGAATCTTGCGGATCTCGGACTTGTTGCCTATCCGCAGGAGAGGAAAGGGGTCGAAATCGAACCTGCCTGGAAAGACCGGCTCGTTGTCATTTGTCCGCCTTCTCATCCGCTGGCGAAGAGGAAGAAACTTGACCTGAAAGCCATCGATGGAGAGCGATTTATTTCTTTCGAGCCGGATCTCCCGACACGGAAAGCGATCGATGGAATGTTTTCCCAGGCAGGAATCCAGGTGAAGGAAGTGGTCGAGTTCGACAATATTGAAACCGTGAAGCGAGGTGTCGTTATTGAAAATGCGATCTCGATCGTTCCGGGCGAAAGTGTCGGCCCCGAGGTGGCTTCGAAATCACTCGTCCGCATTCCCATCGATGGGAAATTCATCTGGAGACCGCTCGGGATTGTGCGACGTCGCACTAAGGCAATCACGCCTGCGATGCGGGAAATGATTCGGATTTTGAAAACAAAAAAGGCGGAAGGATGACTCCGCCTTTTCTTCCGCAGAAGCGTTGCAAGGACTACTGGCTGAACGGACTCGCAGCGAATGCCATGAAGGCTTCTTTCATTGCCTCGATGGACTCTCTCGGTCCAGTCGCCTTGAGGAAAACATTTCCTTCACTCCCAGGGATGATGGCTGCGAGCATTGTGTAGTTTTCCCGAGGCGTTTTGTTACCGGAGAATGGGCCGCCCGACGACTCCATGTAGGTGCCGGTCGCGGTGAGGAAAATGACCTCTTTGTCGCCCATTTTCTTCGTCTCCTCTTTCGCATCTGGAGCTGGGCTGAATTGACCGATCCAGCGATCCAGGTTTGCTCGAGTCGAGCCGCCGCTGCCGCCGAAGTGGAAAAGAACGAGCTCAATGTCCTTCAACTTCTCGTCCTCGTGATCATAAAGCAGTTGTCCCGCTCGCATCGAGCTGGCGGGCTGCTGGCGAATCCACGGATCACCAAATTCAAATGTCAGGCCGCTGACGGCGAGTGATTCTTTATCGTCGGCAATAGCCAAAGAAGAAATCAGAGAAAGTGTGAGAAGGGAAGAGAGAATGATCTTCATGACGGGAACTATGATTCAGGTATGGATTGTGACAAGTTATCAACATACCGCAACTCCGTTACGCCAACAGAAAGGGTTCGGTCTATGATTCAAAAGAGCTAGGTCGTCTATGCAACCCTGTTGAGTTCCATTTCTAAACCTGTTTGGTCACTATTCTGCTACGCTTTTCGTATGAAAGTTTTGATCTCATTGGTCATTCTCCTCTCCTGTTGTTTTGCAACGGGGCAGGAAAACGTAGTGCCTGTTGTCGCGGCTCCGCCGGCTGAAGAAGTCGCGAGGCTCAATCTGGACCCTTTTTACAAAAAGCATCTCAGTGTTGGTGGCTTTCCCATCGTGGGTTCGGAGCAGGTTTCCGACTACGCGTTTTACGAAGCCGCTTTCATCATCAACCGCATGCTGGGACGTCGACAGGATATCATCGATGCGCTGGTCGAGAGCAAGGTGCGACTTGCGATCATGGCGCCAGACGAATTCACGACGGATATTCCCGAGCACGCCACGCTGAAACCGAAGATCTACTGGGACAAGCGAGCGAGAGGGCTGGGCGCATCGTCGGAACGACCTGCCGTTTCCGTCGGAGAAGAAAATCTGCTCGGTTTGAAAGGAGATCCCTATTCAACGGAGAGTATCATGATTCACGAGTTCGCTCATGCTATCCACCTCATGGGGATCAACTCGATCGACTCTGAATTCCAGGGAAAGCTTGAAAATGCATTCAACCGCGCCGGTTTGAAAGGCCTCTGGCGGGGGAAATACGCGGGAACGAATCCCTCCGAGTATTGGGCCGAAGTCGTGCAATCCTGGTTCGACACCAACCGGGAAAATGATCACGATCACAACCACGTCGACACACGGGAAGAATTGAAAGAACACGACCCCGACGCGGCGGAGTTAGTGGAGTCGATTTTTGGCGATCGAAAATGGAAATACTCCCATCCAAAAGACCGGAAAAATCCGAGGCATCTTAAGAGCTTCGATCTCGCAACGGCTCCCGTTTTTTCCTGGCCGGAAGACTTGGTGAAAGCTTACGAAGCGCTCGATCGAGGTGAGGGACTAAAGCTTGCGGAACTCCGCAAGATGGAAGAATTGCTAGCAAAGGCGGCTTCGCCCGAGAGCGCCAATGCGGTGAAGTTGCGCGTCGACAACGAAACGAAACAGCGGATCACCGTTTCCTGGATTGGCTTCGATGGTCTTCGGCGGGAGTATGGCCTGACCGATCCGACCCGGCGTTTTGATCAAAACACTTTCGAGGGCCATCTCTGGATAGTCACCGACGAGAAAGGTAAGGATCTCGGGTGGTTTGCTACTCCGGCGGAGGATTGCCGGGTGGTGGTGAAGTGATGGAAGGTTTGGCCCTTCTCGCTACCAGAAAAGAGAAGGCGGTAGCCAGCAAAGCTAGCACCCCCATCCCGACCGAAAATACGTCGCCATACCGGGCGTAGATAGTCATGGGAGGATTGAGGTTCACTTCGACGTTCGCCGGTATGCTTCCCCGGATATGGGTCGAGCCGGATTCCTCATCTCGAAGAACACGCGCAAACTTGTCGGTGGAGCGGCGGTCGTAGACGCTACCGCGTTCATCGATAAAACCGCTGACGCCGGTGTTGGCGGCGCGGATCATGGGGCGCCGGAATTCGATGCAGCGAAAGAGCGCGTTGTTGAAATGCTGAAGTGGCTGGGCGCTGTCGCGAAACCAGCCATCATTGGTGACATTGACCATGATCTGTGGTTTCTGCCGCAGGAATTTCCGGGCGTGACGAGGAACCGAATCTTCGAAACAGATCAGGGGGACAATGTCGATTTCGTGTCCGTCTTTTTCGATGATGAGTGGCTGGAAAATAGTTCCGGGGGTGAAGTCATTCTCGATGACGCCGCCTGCGATCCAGACGAAAATGGGGAAGGTGTCACGGAAGGGAAGATACTCACCGATGGGGACAAGATGCACCTTTTTGTGTATTTGATAGGTCTCCGTCGAGCCTTTCATGAGGGTGATCGTGTTGTAAATTTCATCTCCCTTGAGCGTGCTGTCCTCGAGCCCAGTGAGCAGGTAAAAGTCATCGCCTTTGAGGACATGCTCGTTGAAGTATTCCTGCACCCAGGGAAAATTGAAATGTCCTGGCAATGCTGTCTCCGGCCATAGAACAAGGTCGTGAGGGGAAGATTCGACGAAGGTTCGGGTGAGATCGCGGTAGTCGAAAATGACTTTCTGTCTCATCTTGACATCTTCAGACCACTTGTCCTCGATCGGAATATTCATCTGCATGATGCGGGCACGAACATCGACCGCTTCGTCGGGGACATGGGAAACTTTCGAAATCCCGTAGAGAAACAGTACGATGATGAGCGCGACTCCGAAGGCAAAGTCGACGTGGGGGCGTAGGCGCTTGCGATCGCGGATTTCCAGTCCGAGTCGAACCAGCGTGCAGAAAGCGATCACTCCGGAAAACATCATCACAAATCCATATCCGGTGATGCCAATGACATCGGCAAATTGGACGAGGAGCAGGTGATTTTTCAACGCGACGCCGAGCGTGTTCCATCCGAATCCCGTGAAGAGAATACCTCGAAGCCACTCGAGGCCACACCAGGCTGCACCGTTGAGAAAGGCAACTTTGAGGACTCCGAAGGAAAGTTCGAAGAGGTCCTTTCTGTCTTTGTCAGGCTTCGGAATGATCCAACGTCCAGCGGTCGTGGCGAAGGCTCCGAAAAGAGCAAAGTAGAGAGAAAGATAAAGTGCGAGTGCAACGAGAGCACCCAGTCCGGCAAAAAACGTCCCGGCTACATGTGAGATTTCGGTGATCCACGAGAGATTGATCGCAAAAAAGACGAGGCCGCACACGAGGCCAAGCAGGGCGCCTCGCCTCCAGCGTTTTTCTCCTAGGTCGGAAAACCAGAGTGCCCCGAGTAAAGGTGCCTGCCAGATCCAGATGAGCCCGTCCGCAGTAAATGGCGGATAGCAGATTGCCAAAAGCACGCCACTGAGCAGGGCGGCAATCCACGGCCAGAGGCGTCGCAACTTGGGGTTCATGTGGAATCGTAACGTTCAATGTGCAGCTGGACGCCGCTACTCGAGCCGTTCCCGCATGTCCGCAACGATCGCTGCTTTCAAGTCATCGAAAGACTGATGCGCTATCGCTTTTGCGGAATCCAACTGCTCGGGTCTCAATACATCGTTGTGTCCCGGCTGTGGGCGATAGTAGATGTAGTACTTGATCTTAGGTTCGGTCCCGGATGGCCGGACTGCGAATGCCCGTCCATCATCGAGATCAACGAACACCATTTTCTCCTTCGGAATCGCGTCACCCTCCTCATCCACGAAATCCTCGTTCGCGAAATCGCGGATGCGAGTGATGGCGGCCCCGTCCATTTCGCAAGGAGGGGAGTCAACGTAGCTCTGAGCGAGTTTCTGGATCTGTGCTGCACCGTCGGCACCGGCCAGCGTCTCAGCATGCTGCCCTTCGATGAAGACTCCGTGTTCGCAAAACAACTGATCGAGCAATTCGACGGGAGTGATGCCACGGGATTTTGCATAGGCCGCGACTTCCGCGAACATGACAACGGCTCCGTTCGCGTCTTTGTCGCGCAGGAAGTCGGTGCCGAGATATCCGTAACTTTCTTCCCCGCCGAAGACGAAAAACTTCGAATGTTCGAGACGAAGATTTCGGGCTTCCTCATCACTGAGTTCGCGATAGTCGGAATAGAGGCCGGATGGGATCTGGCTTTCGTATTTTCGCAGCTTCGCTCCGATGTATTTGAAACCTGTCAGGGTGTTGACGACTCCGACTCCGAAATGCGAGGCAATCGCAGTCTGCAGTTCCGTTGTTACGAAAGTTTTCACGAGAACAGCGTGATCGCGATTTTCATCGGTTACGATTCCCTGCTCGGTGAAGGCGAGAAGTCGATAGTATGCCATCAATGAACCGATCTGGTTTCCGGTGATCAGAGTCATTTTCCCATTGCCATCGCGAACGACGACTCCCATTCGGTCGGCGTCCGGGTCGGTTCCAATCACGATGTCGGCTCCGCTTGCTTCGGCCTGATCGATTCCCATTTGCAGGGCCTCTGCATTTTCGGGGTTGGGGGATTTCACGGTGGGAAAGGCACCATCTTCCGTGTCCTGTTCGGCGACCGTATCGCAATGAAAGCTGAGACGTCGCAGCATCTGCGGGGCGATTGTTCCACCGGTTCCGTGAATATTGGTGAAAACAATTTTCAGATCACTCTGTGATTTCACCAGTTCCGGATCGAGGAGTAGCGATTCGAGTCGAACCATGTAGGCCTCGTCCATATCCTCGCCCAGTTCTGTCACCGTGCCCTGCTGATCGGCGGAGAGCGCATCGTAGCTTTCGCCCTCGACGGCATTCACCTCGGCTATGATCTGGCTGGCTTCGGGTTCAACGATCTGGGCTCCATCGCTTCCGTAAACCTTGTATCCGTTATCATGCGGCGGGTTGTGGCTTGCGGTGAGGACGATACCCGATGTCGTGCCGAGATGGCGAACGGCAAAGCTGAGATGCGGCGTCGAGCGCGGGACGGGGAAAATGTAAACGTCACATCCGTTCTCGGTCGCGACTTTGGTGACGCAATCAGCGAATTCTTTTCCGAAGTAGCGAGTGTCCCTTGCCAAGGCCAGAGAAGGACGGCCTTCGCCGGTATGGGCTTTCACTAACTGGCGGACGAGACCGAGAGTCGCGCGTGTAATGTTGTAGTAGTTCAGTCCGCTCGTTCCGACGCATGGGTATTCGGGTCTTTCTCCATCAACTGCGGATCCGCGTTCCGCTGCCGTGACAATTTCCCCGATCGAACGGCCGCGAAGGCCCCCTGTTCCGAACGCGAGTTTCTTGAAGAAACGGTTGTTCAACTCCGTCCACTCCTGTCTTTCGGCCAGCTCCGCTACGGAAGCTTCGTAGATCGGATTGCCCGACGAGAGAAGCTCGGTAATGTTTTCGTGGCTGCTTTGGAGCAAATTGCCGTCTGTAAGGGCGGCATCGAGTTGACCGGAAAGTTCGGAATTCATGATGACTCACCCTAGAAAAGGGGTAGAGAGAATGCAAACGATGGAACTGTGAAAACACTCTCCTCATCTCCTGATAATCAAACGACCGCGTGGCGCATTTTGCACGATGCGAAGGCGGGGGTGTGGGTTGATCATTTCGATGGTCGCTGGCTCGTGCAAACGATGGGGAATCGGTTTCCCGACTACCTAAAAAAGGCGTCCGAAGGCATCACATCGAGCATCTACTGGCGTCCCCGGGACAAAGCGGCGTCTACTGCGCCAGAGCATATAATGGGAGACGTTGTAGAGGAGCCGTTTGTGGTCAGGGAAAATGCCGCTTTGTTTGCGATCGATTTTTCGGCAGGGTATTCATCGGGTATTTTTCTTGATCAACGGCTCAATCGGAAATGGGTCGGTGAAATCGTCGAGCCGGGACAGCGCGTTCTCAATACTTTTGCTTATACGGGAGCTTTTTCCGTTGTAGCGGCCCGGGCCGGGGCGATCACGACGACGCTCGATCTTTCTCGAACCTATCTCGACTGGACCTGGAAAAACTTTGCGGCCAACAATATCGACAGAGAAGAACACTTCGGAGTAAAGGGGGATGCCTTCGAGTGGATGCGAACTTTTTCCCGGCAGGGACGGAGCTTTCACGGTGTCATTCTTGATCCCCCAACGTTTTCACGAAAAAAGAGGGGCAAATTCAGCACCGATTCTGACTACGCTGATCTCACCAGCCTCGCAGCTGCCATAGTCGAACCCGGCGGATGGATCCTCGCCTGTGCCAACACGCATCGGCTCGCTGTGGACGACTTTGAGCAGGCTGTTTTTTCCGGCGTCAAGGGGGCTGGTCGGAGCGTAATATCCTGTGAGCGTGTTCCCATGCCCTCCGAATATCACGGCGACGAGTATTTGAAATCGCTCCGGGTTGTAGTTGGTTAGCGCCCGTTTCAAAACCCGAGTCGATTTTCCACGTCATGCGCATCATTCGTCACACCCAGAAAAGTTATGCTTCCGCGATCCGCAAACTGGATCGCCGTTCCGCTCCGCCTGCCGGAGTTGAAGCCATCGTGAAAGATATCATCGAAGACGTCGAAAAACGTGGCGACAAGGCACTCATCGAGATCTCGAATAAATTCGATAAGGCCGGTTTCAAAACAGCAAAAGATCTCCGCGTCACCGAAGCCGAGTTGGCCGCTACGGAAGATGCCGTCGATGCCAAAACAAAGCGCGCCATCGCTGCCTCGAGAAAAAACGTCATCGCTTTCGCCAAGAAAAGCCTGCGCAAGGATTGGTCGGGAAAAAACTCGCAGGGAGGTGAAGTAGGGGAGCGCTTTCTTCCTTTCGAGCGCGTCGGGATTTACGTTCCTGGTGGAACCGCTCCACTCGTTTCCACGTCCAACATGACAGTTTGCCTCGCTGCTGCTGCAGGATGTCCGGAAATCGTCGTTATGACGCCTCCGGGTCCGGGAGGAACGGTAAATCCGGCCCTCTTGTATGCGTTGAAAGAAGCCGGGGCGACGGAAATTTACAAAGTCGGTGGTGCGCAGGGTATGGCCGGTATGTCGATCGGGACAAAAACGATTCGACCTGTTCTGAAAGTCTACGGTCCCGGAAATTCCTTCGTCGTCGAAGCAAAGCGCCAACTTTTCGGAGTCGTCGCAGTCGATTTGCTCCCTGGACCGAGTGAGGTTGTTGTTCTTGCCGATAAGAGTGGCAATGCAAAATACATCGCCGCCGATATGCTGGCCCAGGCCGAGCACGGAGGCGATAGCATCATGGGATTCGTCACGGATTCGGAGGAACTCCTCGAAAAGGTGCAGGCAGAGGTAGATCGACAAATCAAGGAACTGAGCCGTCAGGATCAGTTGAAGAAAGCGCTCAAGGACGGAGCGTGGTGTGTGCTCGCCGAGTCTCTCGATGAAGGTGTCGACATTGTGAATGCCTTTGCTCCCGAGCACTTGTCGCTGATCACCCGTCGCGAGAAAACCATTCTTCCGAAGATCACGACGAGCGGAGCCATTTTCGTCGGCAATTACTCGCCCGTGGCAGTCGGTGACTTCCTCGCTGGCCCTAGTCACGAGCTTCCCACGGGTGGAGCCGGAAAATCATTCCCCGGTCTCACCGTCGACATGTTCCAGCGACGCACCAGTATTGTGAAGCTGGATCGCGATTCGATCAGGAAGTCTGCTCCGATCGTTGAGGAGTTTGCCAAGGTGGAAGGGCTCGACGCGCACGGAAGATCGGCGACGATTCGGGTGGAGTAGGTGTCATGAATCCCGCCTCCGGCCCGGGGGACGTCGTCTTTGGTGAAAGGAGAAGGAACCTGGCGACCCGTAGCCGAGCACCTAAGACCGAACGGATAGAATCCTTCCAGATCATCTTTTTCTGGAAGCGTGCCGTAACTGTCGATATGGGACGCAATATACTATCCATCGGGGGAAGCTCCGGAGTCGGACTTGAGCTGGTCAAGCACCTCACTTCTCAAGGCGACTCCGTTCACGTGGCCTCGCGGAACGTCAACGAGATCTCTGCGATTCCTAACGTCTCGGTTCAGGAATACGACGTGACACGCAAAGACGCAGAGCTGCATCTGCCAGAAAGCCTCGATGCAATGATCTATTGCCCGGGCACAATCAATCTGAAACCATTCGGCAGAATCACCGATGAAGATTTTCAAAACGAGCTTGAGGTTAATTACCTGGGAGCCGTCCGCGCCATTCGACTGGCTCATGCCGCTCTGAAGAAGCCGGGGAAATCATCCATCGTTCTTTTTTCCACTGTGGCAGTGCAGACAGGCTTGCCTTACCACGCCAGTATTTCCGGAGCCAAAGGGGCCGTGGAAGGTCTCTGTCGATCTCTTGCGGCGGAATTTTCTCCGGACATCCGGGTCAATTGTCTCGCACTTTCTTTAACCGACACGCCCCTGGCGTCCGGTCTGTTGAATAGCGACGACAAGAGAATGGCATCAGCAGATCGTCATCCCCTGAAACGAATCGGCGATCCCAAAGAAGTTGCTCAGGCAGCAGCGTTTTTGTTGGGAAAGGAGTCGGGATTCATTACTGGTCAGGTAATCCAGATCGACGGTGGGATCTCCACCCTCAAGCTGCTCTAGGAAATGAGCCGCTCTATCTCGCTTGTTTTTCCCCACCAACTCTTCGAACAGCATCCGGCTCTCGAAAAGGAGAGGTCCGTTCATCTGATTGAGGATACTCTCTTCTTCGGGGATCCGCACGCGTCACCCGGTCGGTTCCATAAGCAGAAAATCATGCTGCATCGAGCGTCGATGAAGGCCTTTGCCGAGCGACTCGAAGGCCTCGACTACGACGTGAGCTATCACGATTACGACCGGCAGAATACGATTGAAAAGATCCTGACACAGCTTCACGAGGGCGAACCCATCGTGGAAATGGTAACGGCTGACCCGGTCGATTTTCTGCTCGAGAAGCGTCTTCGCCGATTTGCGGATGAAAAGGGAGTTTCCCTGAAGATCACCTCGACGCCGATGTTTGTGACTCCTCGCGATTGGGCAGACGAGTATTTTGACAGCCGCAAGCGTCCGTTCATGGCGAAATTCTATGAGCAGCAGCGCAAGCGCATGGGAATCCTCGTCGATGAAAAGGGCGAGCCCGAGGGTGGGCAGTGGAGCTTTGATGAATACAATCGTAAGTCCATGCCCAAGCGTGGCCTCGATACCCCAGATGATCTGAGTGCTCCGCGTCGAAAGCAGGTCGATGAAGCGCTCGAATATGTGGAGAAAAACTTTGCTGACTACCCGGGCAAGACGGATACATTTTGCTATCCTGTAAATACCAGAGACGCTCGTGACTGGCTCGAAAAATTTCTCGAAGAGCGCTTCGATCAGTTTGGCCCCTACGAAGACGCTCTCTCGGAGAACGAGCGAACTCTCTTCCACAGCATCTTGACACCCGCATTAAATATTGGCCTTCTCACTCCGCAGGAGGTGGTCGATCGGGCACTGGAATTCGCAGAGAAAAACGATGTCCGTATCAGTTCGCTGGAAGGGTTCATCCGTCAGATTATCGGTTGGCGGGAGTTTATGTATTTGATGTATGTCAGGCACGGTGTCGAGATGCGAAACAGCAATCACTTTAATCATCGGCGCGAAATTCCCGAGAGTTTCTGGACTGCCGAGACCGGCATTGGGCCGATCGATCTCGTTATTGAGCGTGTTCTCGAAACCGGATACGCCCACCACATCGAGCGGCTCATGGTGTTGGGTAATTTCATGCTCCTCAGTCACTTCAAACCCGAACAGGTATGTGACTGGTTCATGGAACTTTTTATCGACGCCTATGACTGGGTCATGGTGCCAAACGTCTACGGGATGAGCCAATTTGCCGATGGCGGAATATTCACGACCAAGCCTTACATTTCCGGTTCCAACTACGTGAAGAAAATGTCGGACTACACCACGGGAAACTGGTGCCAAACCTGGGACGGCCTATTCTGGAATTTCATCGACCGACATCTCGAGTTCTTTCAGAGCCAACATCGCCTCGGTATGATGGTCGCCACCTATCGGAAAATGGCCGACGAAAAGCGGGAGGGGCATCTCAAAGAGGCAGAGGGGTTTCTGGAGAGTCTGTGATTCCCTTCGCCTTTTTCTGCCTGAGATTACCTCACTCCCTCAACTTCCAAATCAATCGAGTAGAAACCTGTCCGCGCCGTAACATAAAGTGTCTTGTGAACGAGTAAGCAATTCGCGGGTTTCTCAGGTGGGGTGAGTCGGAGAATTTCTTCTCCTTCGGGTGAGAAGGCGATTACGTCGGTCCAGGTGACGTAGATGTTCCCTAGTTTGTCGACGGTCATGCCGTCGCTTCCGACGTCGGCGAACTTGCGCTTGTTTTCGATTTTTCCGGGAGAGGTAATGTCGTACGCCCAGATGGTTTCCGCTCCAGGATCAGCGATGTACAAGATATCCTCGTCGGGAGATGTGATGATTCCGTTCGGCTTCACGAGATCTGCTGCGACCTGAGTGACTTTGCCTTTGCGGTCGATGTAATAGACGGCCTCGACATCGATTTCGCGATCATCATTTTTTCCGTAGCGAGGGTCGGTAAAGTAGAAGCCGCCAATGCCATCCGGAACGACGTCGTTAGGACTGTTCAGTTTTTTCCCGTCGAATTTTTCGGCGAGCACAGTAACTTCTCCAGCGAAGTCGGTACGAGTCACTCTTCGATTACCACCTTCGCAGGAAATGAGAGCTCCGGCGGGAGTGAAGAAGAGACCGTTTGCTCGACCGCTTGGTTCACGGAAGACAGAAGTTTCTCCGTTCTCCGGGTCGTAGACGTGAGTCCGCTCATTGGGGATGTCATTGAAGAAAACTTTCCCGTCCGGGGCGAGGGCGGGACCTTCCGTGAATTTGAAATCTCCAGCGAGTTTTTTCCACTCGGCATTCTTCTTAACAAGAGGGCCGTCGTGGGTGTATTCTCGGTTGCCCGGTGTGATCACATCGATTGCTCCAGTCAGATCCTGGATGCGAATGTTCCGGTAACGCACCTGTAGTTTTTCCTCGCGATTTCCGATGCCATGTACTTGCAGCGCGACAAAGCCTTTTGCAGTGGTGTTATCTTCAAAATTAGCCGCCGGCACGCCATTGATGTGGGTGAAAATCCGATTCCCTACGCATTGGATCCGATATTTGTTCCAGTCATTTTGTTTGAAAGCGTAGCGAGCTGGAATGTTTCCAGTTAGCGGGAAGAGCCATCCGTTGCGCCCTTCGTCATAAATGCCGGCACTCCATCCGCGATCGGAAGGATCAATTTCCGCCTGGTATCCGTGGACCCGGCCGTCCTTGTAGTCGGGTTTGCTGAGGGAACGGAACTGGATTCCGCAGTTCAAGGTCGGATCCACTTTGTATTCCACCTCGAGAATGAAATCGCCGTATTCCTTTTCCGTGCAGAGAAAAGAGTTGGGTGTTTTTGGGACAGTTGTGCCAACGATGACGCCATCGACGACTTCGTATTTGGCGACGCCACCGCGCTGCGTCCAACCGTCGAGGTTTTTCCCGTTGAAGAGCGTAGTCCAGTTCCCTTCTTCCTCGGCAGAGAGGAGGAGGGGGAGTGCGATGAGGAGAGTGGTGATATATTTCATAGCAAATTTTACTCCTACTCTTATTCTTCATCTTACTCCTTTGTTCAAGGGAAGACTAAATATGGGAGAGTAAGAAGAAAGTTAGGAGTGAGAGTAAGAACGCTTCATTCACTTGGCGGCACATGACTCTCGGAAATCCACTTTTCCATCTTCTTGACGACCTCAGGATGCTCTGCGGCGACGTCGTTTTCTTCTGAAGGGTCATTCTCTAGATCGTATAGTGCGGTCGGCAGGGGATTTGGTTTCATGGTGTCCAGCTGAATCGCCTTCCACTTCATGGTGGTGACAGCCTTTTTTCCACCCTTCTCCAGAAACTCCCAATAGAGAAATTGGTGATGCTTCTGCTCTTCAGACTTTCCAAACAGAGACGGAGCAAGCGATTTGCCGTCGAGTTCTTCCGATAAGGTGAGCCCCACTACATCGGCTAAGGTCGGGAACACATCCTGAAATCCTGAAAGAACATCCGACTCGCTTCCGGCAGCAATTTTCCCAGGCCATTTCGCGATGGCGGGAACGCGAATGCCGCCGTCGGTGAGATCGCGTTTCATGCCGCGCAGAATTCCGTTGGAGTCGAAAAATTCCATCTCGTGCTTCCCTTCCTGATGCGGCCCGTTATCGCTCGAGAAAATGATGAGGGTGTTTTCGGTGAGTCCGTGTTCCTCTATCTTTGCAACGATCTGGCCCACATAATTGTCGACCAGTCGCATCATCTGCGCGAAGCCCTTTTCCGGCTTCGGCCAATCCTTCTCGGCGTATTCGCCATGTTCAGGAACTTCCATGCCGTCGTTGTAGGGCGGGCGCCCTGCCTCGTTGTTCGTGTGGGGCATGTTGAGAGCGAAGTAGAGGAAAAACGGATCGTCGCTGCTGCTGTCGATAAACTTCAGGGCCTCTTCCGTGATTAAATTCGGAGCGTAGTCGTTCTGCACTTTGGCGACTCCAGCTCCCTCTTTGGCCTCGCCCAATTCGTAGTCCGGCTTTTCTTTCCACATGTCATCGAGCTCGTTTTCGAGTGCTTCGACCTTTCCGTTTCGAATCAGAAATTCGGGATAGAAATTGTGGGCGTGGAACATGTTCACATAGCCGTAAAACTCGTCGAACCCACGATCATTCGGGTCAGTGCGGGGAGGGGGATGACCGATGCCCCACTTTCCAAAACAACCGGTGCGGTAGCCGTTTTTTTTCAGTTCTGATGCGAGCGTTGCTTCTCCCTGTTCGAGCAAAACGGCATTGTTGCCACGAACTGATGCGCGCCCGGTGTGCCGACCGGTCATAAGCACGCACCGGGAGGGAGCGCAGACGGTCGAGCCTGAGTAGTGTCTCGTCAGCTTCATCCCATCGGCAGCGAGTTGGTCAATGTGTGGTGTTGTCAGGGTGCGTTGACCAAAGCAGCCGAGATCGTTGTAACCAAGATCGTCGGCGAGAATGTAGATGATGTTCGGCTTTTCTGTGGCGTGGCAAAAAACGGAAGCAAAAGCGAAGAGGGTGGTGAGAATGAAGGTTCGCATCGGGTCAGAAGTGAAAAGCAAAAGGCGTAATCTGAAAAGAGAATTGAGGTTCAAAATTGCGAAGCCGTGGAGTGAAGTAAGAGACTTCATGAGAAAGTTCTCCGGGCATGAGTCTCAAAGAGACCCGGTCTGGGGAACGACCTCGTCGACTTGGATCAAATATGTCGCCCCGCAGGAATCGAAAAAGTAGCTGCATTTGGAAAAATGCAGACCGGCGGAGGATGTGAGTTATTTGGCGAAAGCACACACAATCCGCGGTCACAGACCACGGCTACAGGCTTACGGTTTTCGCTCCGAGTGCTTCATATTCTTCCGGCGTACAGGTCAGGACAATGACTTGCACACCATTGCGCGATGCGAGATCGAGCATGCGATGGAGGCTGCGGATTCGTTCCGGATCGGAATTGGTAAATGCATCGTCAAAAACGATCGGCAGCGTTCCTCCATGATCGGTCGCGAGCAATTCGGCGATGGCGAGACGGACCGCAGCAGCGACTTGCTCACGTGTTCCTCCACTGAGATCATCAAAGCCGAAGGTGCCTTTGTCCCGGCTCATCTGCCACTTGCCGATTTTTCCATCGTCGATCGATACGGAGGCCTTGGCGTCAGGACCGAAAATCTGCCGGAGATATCCGGTGACGGCATCGGCGAGAGGCTGGGAAAATTGTTCGGATAGCTGTTGCTGCTCGTCAGCAAAGCGATCCCGGAGAAGCCGAATCGCATTGGCATGACGTTCGATGGACTGATGGCTCTCGTGGGCGGTTTCGACGCGAGCCCGTGCGGTGGCGAGTTTGGTGCTGGGATCAAGCGTGCCATCGTTGCGCAACAGTGCCGCGGCGGAAGCTCGCAGCTCCCTCGCGCTGGAAAGTGCCGCGGTTTTTTCCGACTCAGCACGGGAAAGTCGCTCGATGTCGGCCTGGATAGATTCCGGCAAGAGCTCGGTGAGTTCCTTCTGACTTCCGTCGAGTTGCGCCTCGGCCTCGGCCTTTGCTTTTTCCAATCCTGCGAGGAACGTGCTGCGGTCTTTTTCCGCCCCGAGTGGTTCAGATTTAATCTTCAAAGTGGTTCTCGCCTCCTGCAGAGCGCGCTCATCTTCTCGGGCGGCCTGCCGCGATTTTTCGAGCGATGCCTCCGCTGATTCGACCGCAGCGCGGGTCGATTTGGTCTTTTCTACTGCGCTGGTGAAAGCTGCTTCGGCTGCCGATATTTCGTCTACCAGGCTTGCGAAAAGTCCACGAGCTGCACTGACAGTATCGGGAGGAGAAAAATTTTCGACTCGCGGGGAGCGACGTTTCACCTCTTCGTCGTAGGTGGCGAGTTGCTGAGATGTCTCACGAATTTCTTCGTCGAGATCGTCGGCCTGGAGTCCAGCCAGCTCTTTTTCCAGGTTCGCTTTTTCTTCTTCAATCGCGAGGCGTTGAGCGCGGACTTCTCCCGCCTTGCTCAAGTCCTCGACCCCAGCTTTCCGAAAATTCTCTTCCCGATTGCTCCCCGCCTTACGTGCGGCCGATCGCGCGTCTTCCAGTCCAGATCCACCTCCTGGTGTGACGCGCACACGGCAGGAATCTCCGAGGGATATCTCCGTCTCTCGATCGAGGATGCGGGAATCTCCGGCTGAAAGCAATTCGTCTCCTATTGTAACAGCCGGATCGGCTTTCAGAATCTTCACGCCGGTGGACATCGCTTCGAGAACGGCTGCGGTTTTGGCTGCGCTTTCCTCGGCTGCCTGAAGATTGCGATAGGCGGCTTCGTCGATTGCAGGGAGTCTAGCCTGGGTCTCGTCAAGCGCTTGCTTCTTTTTCTCCAATTCGTAAACTTTTTTCTTCTTGGCCTCGAGACTAGCGAGACTGTCCTGATTTTTGAGAAGATTTCCCCAAGCCTCTGCCAACTCGCGCCGCTCGCGCAGTTCGGCGTGTTTCGCCTCGGCGGCTTCGAAGGTTTTCTCCGCTTCGTTTGCTCCCAATTTCGCTGTCGTCAGAGCGGCTTCCGCTTTAGTCAAGGCTTCTCCGGACGGTGCCTTTTCGAGACGTTGGATTTCAGAAGCGAGACGAGCAACTTCTTCTTCGGCATTCAGAAATTTAATGGCGGCGTCTGCGGCGGACTGGTAGGTCTGTGTTTCCTTTTCGATCTGATGCTGGATTTCGGCTGCCTTCTTCTCGCGCTCTCGCGCCGCCGCCAGTTCCTTGCGGAAAGCCTCGAGTTGTTTGTCGCCTCCGGCGAGTTGTTCCTCCGTCTCCCGGACTTGTCGTGCAGCGGTTTCGAGTCGGGAAAATGCCTGCTCGGCTTCAGTGAGTTCGGCGGTAGCGTCTTCAACTTCCTGCTGCGCGAATTGGAGCGGTGAACCCGCCTTAATTTTGCCTCCGCTCGTAAAGTAGCGATCGCATTCCCTTTGAAAATGAGCAGCAACGCTGGCATCGAGTTCGCTTTGCATCGCTGCGCCGCCACCTTCTTCCTTGAGGCGCGAAAGGAGAGTGTCACGCTGGGATGACGCGTGGTGCGACGGGTCTTTTCCACCCGTGCCCTGCCAAACCCACAAGTGGGCCCACTCCGCCTTGGCTTGATTGACCCCGCCAGCACCGCCAGTTGGTTCAGCGACTTGGATGAGAGCTGCGAGTTTTGATTCAGCCTCTGCTCCGGTAAGGGTTGCGCCTCCGTCTTCGGAGAGGGAGGTCGTGCCCTTTCCCTTCGCGAAAAGTTTGCTGAGCCGCCAGGTTTTGCCGCCGGCAGAAAAGTGAACCTCCACTTCTGGATTGCCCGCGTGGAGAGTTGACTGCATTTCCTCGTGAGCTCGTCCGCCGGTTGTCGATTTGAGAAAAAGAGCCCGATGAATCGCCTCGGCGAGGGTGCTCTTACCGGATTCGTTTTTCCCGCCGATCAGGTTCAGAGCATCTGAGAATTCAACGGTGGTCTCCCGATGAATACGGTAATTTCGGACTGTCGCAGAAAGCAGTTTCATCGATCACTCAGTGGTTGCAGCGTGCAGTTCCCGAAGCGCAATTCTCGCGATTTCAGCGTCTTCATCATCACCCGATGCTTCGGCGATGAGCGTTTCTGCGACGCGGGAAATGAGCGGGTCGGAAGGCCGCTCCGCAAGCGAGGTAACTTCTTCTTCGCTGGGGGCGAGGCGAATCCGGTTTCGTAATTTGAGTCGGAGAAGGCGGGAGTCCAGCGTTTCGAGTTTTTGATCAAGTTGTGCTGCCGCGTCGATTCCTAGTGACCCTGACAATTCGAGTAGAAGGAGATCTTCTCCCGCGCGGGATCCAATGGTTTCCTGTAACTCGCTTTCGAAGCGATCGAGATCATCATCGGTGAAGGCAAAGCTCAGCGAATGCCAGCTCAATTCTGCGGTCTCGATTTTTTCGACCGTTGCAGTGCTCCCGCGTTTCAGTTCCACGGAAAGGATGTTTCCCGGATCGTTGTCCGTGCCTTTAGGGAAACGGTCTGTTTCCTGGGTGCCGGAATACCAGGCTCGATCATCAATTTTTTTGGTGCCGTGCCAATCTCCCAGTGCAATGAAGTCGATCTCCTCTTCCGGAAGCCGGTCGAGGCTGATCAGGTTGGGGGAGCCGGCATCATCTTCTTCATCGATGGTGCCAGCACTTTCGAATCCATGAACGCTTCCGTGGGCGAGCGCGATTCTTGGTTTGTCAGGATCTTCTAATGAGGAAAATTCGAAGCCTCGTATCCAGGCAGTCGGATCGTCGGATTCATGGCGCCGGAGAAGTGGGCAGGGGAGAATGACCGCGTCGTCGAGCTCGACGGGCTCCCGTGCCAGAAGAATGCGGAAATTGGGTGCGAGGCTTTCAGCTTCCTGCCGGAAAAAGTCCTGCTCCCAGAGGCTTCCGGGGCCTCCGTGGTCGTGGTTTCCCGGGATTGCGAGGACGGGAACGCCTATTTCTCCGATCGCACTGCAGGCAGCGGAAACGACGCTTTTTTCCGGTGTCGCACTGTCGAATAAGTCACCTGCGACGAGAACAAAAGCGGCGTCGTGTTCTTGGGCCAGTTTCGCAATTTGCCGCACGGAATCAATTCTCGCGGCACGCACTTTGGCACCTTTGTCAGGATCAGAGATCCGGGCAAAAGGCTTGCCAAGTTGCCAGTCGGCCGTGTGGAGAAATTTCATGTTCGGGGAGTAAAAGGGAACGCGGGAGCTGGGTAGATGTCCAGAGAAATTCGTGTATCTGAATTGATCTCTGTGCTTGTCCCCTAAAAAGCGAGGATAAGATGGCGAGTCATTTGATTTGCTCTCGTAGCAAGAGTTTTGACTAAACCCTGTTGACTCTGCGTCCATACCCTGTTGGGTCTGGGACAATACTCTATTAGGTCTGGGCTCCAACTCTGTTGGATCGTCTTTTTTATGACCGATTCTGGGTCTTCCACTGCCAAGTTTCTGCCTACATGACTGATCGCGATTTTCCTGTTTCCTCGATCGAGGACCCGTTGCGGGTTCTGGGGAAGCATTTTCGTTCGGGCGATCAGTCGGTTTTTCTCAAGGCGGTCACGTTTGGTCCCTTTCCGGCCGGGGCTTTTCCCGATGAGGGGATGGCACAGTTGGAGAGAATCCGAAACGAACTCGGAGCGAATGCGATCCGGATGTATGAGATTCCGACTCTCGAATTTTTACACGAATGCGCTAGGATCGGGCTACGGGTTTTCATCACTCTGCCCTGGTCGCAGCATGTCGATTTTCTGCGGGGCGGTGGAGAACTTGCAGAGGCGGATGAATTGCTGATCGAAACGATCGAACGTTTTCGCGGTCATCCGGCTCTGGCAGGATATTTCGTGGCTAATGAGATCGAGACAACGCTGGTTCGGTGGATGGGGCGGCGGAAAGTTCGGGAGCAATTGGAGCGCCTCATCGAGGTAGGCCGGGCGAATGATCCCGATGCGCTTTTTTCCTACGCGAATTATCCGAGTACGGAATATCTGATCCCGGGCAATCAGGACTTTTTGTCCTTCAACATTTACCTGGAACAGCGAGAGGATTTTGCGGCGTATTTGAATCGCTTGCAGAATCTTGCGGGGAATAAGCCGCTGCTGGTTTCGGAATTCGGTGTCGATGCAAGAACGCACGGGGAACTTACACAGGCGGAGATGCTGGAATGGCAGGTTGAGGAAACCTGTCTGTCGGGTGCGGCGGGGACGACTATCTTTTCGTGGACGGATCTCTGGCAGCGCGGTGGGCAGACGATTGAGGACTATGATTTTGGATTCATGCGTCGCGACGGTACTCCTCGTCCTTCTCTCGATGTGGTGCGTGAATGCTGGGAACCTTTGTCTCGAACCTCAGATGTAGTCGAGTTGGCGGAGGGGCCGAAGCTATCGGTGATCGTCTGCACCTACAAGGGCAGCGCTACACTGGTGGAATGTCTCGATTCGCTGACGACGCTGGATTATCCCGACTACGAGGTGCTAGTGGTGAATGATGGAAGTGATGATCGGGTGTCGGAAATCGTAGCGACCTATGATTCGATTCGGGAAATCAAGATCGATCATGTCGGGCTAAGTGCTGCGCGAAATGTCGGGGCGAAGGAGGCGAAAGGGGAGGTTTTTGTGTATACGGACGACGATTGCATCGCGGAGGCGGACTGGCTGACATGGATTGCGAAGCAGTTTCTGGAAGACCCGGAATTAGGTTGTGCGGGTGGTCCGAACATTCCTCCGGCACCGGAATCCGAGATGCAGGCTCGGATCATCGCGGCGCCGGGTGGGCCGAGCCACGTTTTGATTTCCGACACGAGGGCGGAGCATTTGCCGGGATGCAATATGGCGGTGCGTCGCGAGGTCTTTGAGGAAGTTGGGGGATTCAATCCGATTTTCTGGGCTGCCGGCGATGACGTCGATTTTTGCTGGCGCGTGCTCGAAGCTGGTTACGAGCTGGGCTTTCATGCTGCAGCTTTCATCTGGCATCATAGGCGTTTTACTCCCAGGGCGTATCTGAAGCAGCAAATCGGATACGGCAAGGCGGAGGCGATGCTACTTCCGCTTCACTCCAAACGTTTTCGGGGGCTGGGTGGAGCAGTTTGGAGTGGTCATGTCTACACACCGCAGGCTCCGGGAGGTGGATTTGTCTATCACGGCCATTTTGGCTATGAACCGTTTCAGTTGATTTATCCTGATAGCGGATCGGGTCTCGGCGGCGTGGTTTTACACGTGCTCTGGTGGGTGTGCGTGGTGATCGCAGTGGTCTGTGGTTTTTTTCACTGGTCGGGCTGGCTACTTGCGGGCCTGATGCTCTACACAACGTTTCGCGTCGCGAGAAAACGAGCGAAGCGGGCTCCGGTCGAGCGTGAATACGACGGCTTTGCTGCGCGCTGGACACTGGCAGGGCTGATTGTGGCACAAGGATTTCTCCGAAGCGGGGTGCGATTGCTGCGTGGATGGAAATATGCGAAGTGGTCCCGCGGGCTCGAAGTCGTGACGACGTCGGCGTGGAAAAAAGTCGCTTCGGGATGGTGGAAACTCGGGGACGAAAAAGCGTTCTGGAGTGAAAACGGGATCGGTCGGGATGAATTGCTGGCAGGCATATCAGCGGCCTATCCAGAAGCTCAAGTCGATGCATCGGGTCGGACCGATCTGATTTTGAAGCGTTGCCTCCTCTGGAATTGGGCACTGGTTACGGCAACAGAATATCACGCCGATAATAATCGCCTGACGCGGACAAGGCTGCTGGCAAGACCGCGCTTTCTGATTCGGATGATCGTGCTGCCAGTGCTGCTCGGAGTTTTGGTGGTAGCGCCCTTTACACCGCTCCTCTTTACCGATGCCTGGAAGATTTTACTCGGGGTGGTCTCGGGATATGCCGCATTGACGGCTGCCACGCGGATTTTCATGAAGCTGAGGCGACCGGCGATCTTGCGGATCGCGGAGGGGTTGGGGATGGACCCTGTGGAATAAGATATACTACTGATCTGGAGTCCCCACGATCGACATCGTGATGCGCCTCGAATGTGGTGCTGTGCGATGCTCGAAAAGGAAAACACCTTGCCACGTTCCGAGCGCAAGATTGCCTTTGTGTATCGGGATTACTTCGCTGGTGCGAGTCAGCGCCATTCGCAGATGGCTTGGACTGTCGTCCGGGCCCTCGTAGGTGTGGACAAGATAGGGAAGATCCTCAGGAACAAGGTGATCGAAAAAGGAATGCAAATCGGTTCTCGCCTCAGGATCTGCGTTCTCCATGATGACCAAACTGGCGCTGGTGTGGCGGACAAAAACAGTGAGTTGACCGCTCTGAATCCCCGTTTCATCAAGGAAGTTCCGGATTTCCCCGGTGAGTTCATAGGTCCCTTTTCCACGTGTGGTAACGGCAAATTCGCACGAGTGAGTTTTAAAGTTCATCAACAAGTCTGGATAAGCTGATATCTGACATTTTGCAGCGAAATTGGCGTGAGAGGAGCCGCAAAGGGCTCAAAGCCTCTCGTAGACGCCCTCGTCGCGCTTCTCCAGCACGGTAAAGCCAGCCTTCTTCGCATCTGTAACGGAGAGCGGTCCAGATACTTTGGGGGATGTCACTCCTTTGGAGATCAGCTTTTTCACAGCGCACTTGCACAGAGGGCAAGTCTCCATCGGTGGCCGCGTAACGGGGCGGCGAATCTCAAAACCCTTCGTGCAAATACGGCAGCCATTTTCCGGGTCAGCAGATATGTACTCGTAGACAGGCATTGTTAGTAATTATCCGATTGTTTCCTCAGGATTGCAAGACCTTCGCGACCGAGGCACCAGGCACCAGGCACGAAAAAAGCGGAACTGTTTGCAGCTCCGCTTCTCGGTTCTCGGTTTTTTGGAATATAGGGCGTTCCTACCAGCTCGACTTCGTCACGCCGGGAATCATGCCATGGGATGCGAGTTCACGAAACGCAATACGGGACATCTTGAAGCGACGAAGATAGCCGCGACGGCGACCAGTGACCTCACAGCGGTTCACGACACGTGTGGGGCTTGCGTCGCGTGGAAGCAACGTAATTCCTTCGTAGTCTTTTTCCGCTTTGAGCTTGGCACGCAATTTTGCATACTTCTGCACAGTGCGGGCCTTTCGCTTGTTTCGGGCTATCCAGCTCTTCTTTGCCATAGTGAGCGGGAATGTAACCTATCTGAGAGAATTTCAAGCGAAAAGTCAACATTCGCACTGGTCAGGTGGTCATATTCTGTGATTCACTTCGATGATTATGAGATCTCTATGCACTTTGCCACGGTTTTGGGCGGTTTTAACCCTTGGAGCCGTCTGTTTTTCCCTCTTTTATGCTCAGGCGGCAGAGGAGGAAAAGGACTTTCTGGAGCACTACTACGAAAATCCCCGTCCAGATGAGTTTGTGGCTCAGATGAAAAACTGGGCTGCCGATGGGACGCTCGTAAATTCTCACGCCCGCCCTGCCTTGATTGCTTTTATCAGTCAAGTTGTCCGGTCCAATCGGGAAAAGGTGGAAGATTGGTTCGCGGAACTTGCAGGACTTACGCCCGAGCAGAAGCAGGTCTTTTTTACGGGCTTGCTCTATTCCCGCACGAAAGAGGCAGACTCTGTGATGACGAAGACGTTCGGCAAGCAATACGAAGAGCAAAAGGTGGAGACCCGTAAGATTCTCGAATTGCCCCTCGATAAGAAAACGACCCTCGATATGCTTTGGGGCTTCTACTATGCCACGGGTTCAGAGACTGCTATTCGACGAATTGTAAGCTGTTTCCGATTTGCTCATGCGCCGGATGATCCAGACGGCGTTGATATTCCGGACGGATATGTTCCACTTTACAAGGAGCTGCCCGACTTTGCTTTTGGCTCCCTCGCATCCAATGCAGAACGCCATCCCAAAGTCGTCGAGATTCTCGAGACGCTGCTGAAATCAGGTGCAGAAATGACGCAGGAGGAAAAAGACGGCGTCTACGACGTTCTTTCACAGATTCTGCCGGAAAAGTATCCCTACATCGATCGAACAGGCAAGGGGGCCTGACGGACTGGCAGCTGTTACCGGACGACCCGGGCACCTCCGCCGCCGACGATTTTCTCCACCTCAGCAAGTGAGGCCATGGTCGTGTCGCCAGGGGTTGTCATTGCGAGAGCTCCATGTGCGGCACCGTAATTGATCGCCCTCGCTGGGTCGTTGTGAGCGAGGAATCCATAGGCGAAGCCTGAGGCAAAACTGTCGCCACCGCCAACGCGGTCGAGGATTTCGAGTTCGGGAAATGGGTTTGCCTCGTAGAATTCGCCATCGTGCCAGCAGATCGCACCCCAGTCATTCACTGTCGCAGTGTGGACTTCGCGGAGCGTGGTAGCGGTTGCTTTGAAATTGGGAAACTCCTTCACCGCAGTTTCGATCATGCGTTTGAAATTCGAAACATCGATTCCGCGGATGTTCTCGTCGACTCCTTCCACTTCGAATCCAAGGCAGGCGGTGAAGTCTTCCTCGTTTCCGATCATGACGTCGACGTGTTTAGCGATTTCTCGGTTCACTTCCTGCGCTTTTTCCAGTCCGCCGATCGCGCTCCACAATGAAGGGCGGTAGTTGAGGTCGTAGCTGACGATGGTACCATTTTCCTGCGCTACTTTGCAGGCTTCGATCGTTATCTCGGCAGTTGTCTCGCTAAGTGCTGCAAAAATTCCCCCGGTGTGAAACCAGCGCGATCCGTGATTTCCGAAAACGTCGTTCCAGTTGATGTCACCAGGTTTCATCTGCGATGCTGCGGTGTTGGCGCGATCCGGACAGCCGACTGCTCCGCGAATGCCGAAGCCACGTTCCGTAAAGTTGAGACCATTGCGGACTTCGCGTCCGATTCCGTCGTAGTCTTTCCATTGAACGAAGCGAGTGTCGACGCCGCCCTGAAGCATGAAATCCTCAACGAGGCGCCCAACTGGATTGTCAGCAAATGCAGTGATACAGGCCGAGCGGAGCCCAAAGCAACGGCGGAGTCCTCTGGTCACGTTGTATTCACCGCCGCCTTCCCAGGCGTCAAATTGGCGAGCGGTGTGGATACGGCCTTCACCGGGGTCGAGGCGAAGCATGACTTCTCCGAGAGAAATGCAGTCGTAGGCAACTTCAGAAGCAGAGCGAATAGCAAGAGACATGAGAATTTTTGGGTAAGAAAGATGGAAAGTTTGAGCACGGTTTGTTCAGATACTAATACCTAAAATCAAAAAACCAAAATCGCGACTATTGGTCGCTAAAACTTGTTTGCCTGGATGTAGTCGTCGTCTCCGTTGAGAAAATTGATCATATTGTGAGTGGCGCGCAGAGCCTGTCGTTCGACCGATTCGTAGGTGCGCGAGGCAATGTGACTCGTCACGATGCAGTTGGTCGCTCCGATCAGGGGATGGCCAGCAGCAGGTGGTTCTGTATCGAGAACATCAGCTCCGTAGCCGCCGACCTTGCCGCTTTCCAGTGCTTTGACAATGCAGTCGGTTTCGACCAACTCCCCGCGAGCGCAGTTCAGAACAATGACCCCGTCCTGCATTTCGGCGATCTTTTCCGAGTTGATCATTCCGTGGGTGTTTTCATCAAGAAAGCAATGCAGGCTGACGACGTTGGCCTGAGTCAGAACTTCGTCCATCGAGCCGCATTTTTTCACTCCGTGCTCTTCGGCAAAAGCGTCGTCAAAGTAGGGATCGAAAGCAATGACGGGCATGCCGAATGCTTTCGCTCGGGTGGCTACTTCCTTCCCGATCCTGCCAAGCCCGATGATGCCCATGGTCTTGCCCATGATCTCGTTTCCGACTGGCTTTCTCCAACCAGCCTGCCATCTGCCGTCGTTCACTTCGACCGCGTTTTGCTGGATTTTTTTCGTGAGTCCGAGAAGCAAACCAAAGGTGTGCTCGGCAACTGTCGTGTGGTTTACGCCGGGAGTATTGAGCACCGGAAGTTGCTGAGAGGTCGCAAAAGCGACGTCGATCTTGTCGAGACCGATTCCGTATTTGCTGATTACTTTAAGGCGTGGAAGTGACTTCTCAATCACTGCTTGAGTGATCGCATCGTCACCGCAGAGAAAGGCATCGAATTCACCTGCCAAATCCAGCATGGCATCCTCGGGCAGAGGGCCGCGTTCTCGGACAATTTTAAATCCCTGAGATTCGAGCAATTCGTGGTGAGGACCAGGTGTGTCCTGATAGCTCGTTGTAGTAAGCAAAATTCGGGTTGTCATAGGCTGGACGAACGGTTAGCGAATGGCGCGACCGTCGCAAACCGGAAATTGCGCCAGAAAGCGCTAACTGTATACAATGGAGGACTCTGCGGAAAACATACAGCGGGATTTTGGCCTGCAGCCACTCGACGGTTTACTCGACGAACTTGGACTCAGCAATCGTGACCTGGTTGATGCCAGCGACGAGCAACTGACTCACAAGCAAGTGCAGAGGGCACGAAAGGGGCGGAGGCTTACCCGTAAAATGAAGGAAAAAGTGGGGCGTGCATTGCTTGCCGCTATCGCTAAACAGGGCATTAAGAGAGAGGTGGAAACGAATGCGCTCTTCAACTATCGTCCCTGAGTTCGAGTTCATTGCCTGAGCCTCCAAGAAACCTCCTCCATGCAGATTTCCCGAAAAGCCGAATACGCGCTCCGCGCTGTGACAATTCTTGCCTCGCTCGGGCCGGAGAAAACGATGCAGGCTCAGGAGTTGGCACAGGCCGGCAAGATCCCGACGAAGTTCCTGGAGCAGATTCTACTCGTCCTGAAGCGCGCCGATATTCTCTGGAGCAAGCGTGGCGTCGGAGGTGGCTATCGTCTCGGGCGGGAAAGCCGTCTCATTTCCGCAGCCGATGTCATAGAAGCGGTCGATGGCGAACTGATCGTGCTTCACGAAATGGATGATTTTCCTACATTCACGGGATCCACAGGCATCGCTGAATTTCTAGGCAATGCAGAAAGCTCTGTGAACGAAAAGCTGCGCCAGATCTCCATCGAGGATTTCATCCAGTACGGGGAAGGGGATTCGATGGTGGGATACGGGATCTAGTAAGTTTTTTCTAGAGCATCCCCACCTGCTCAAATACCCAATCGTCCCAAAACGTTTCCACTTTCTCTTTCTTGATCAGTGTCTCCGTCAGTGCCAGTCCGACGACAGATAGAAAAAACGCGACAAAGATCTGGACGAGGAAAATAGTGAAGCCTTTGAAAATTCCGCACTGGTAGATCGCGGATACAAAGGCCGACATTGCGATCAGTCCAATAAATCCACCGAGAACAATGGTTTGCCATCCTCCGCCCAGTCGGGCGGCAAAGAAGAAGTAGAAGAGCATAAAAGTGGTAAGCAAGATCCAGCCGCCGACGCAACCGATCACAGCGCGAATCGGATTCACTTTTCCAGCGAGCAATAGACCGGCGACCCAGAATCCGATCAACAAAGCCGCCATGGGGCCGATCACGGCCAGCCCGAAAAGGTAACGCTTCTCGGTTGGAAAAGCGGGGTGTTTGGGATAGCTGCTGAGAAAGATTTCGTTGATGAGAAGACGCTGCTTGCTCCGCAGGGAAAGATCCTTTGCCGGAACCAGAATGGTCTTCAGAGACTCCTTCCGCGTAAATTCTGCCGTCTTATTTCCGTAGTCGTAAGCAATCAGCTTGCCCGTGATGTTTTCACCCGAGGAAAATTCCCAGGCCTGTGCGCTGATCGCGGCGAATACGAAGAAAAGCGTGAGCAGGGAAAACCGCATGCAATCACTCGTTCTCCGACCGCGGATTACGCTCCAGCAGTTCTTTCAATGCGAGGCCGGTTGGTTTTTCCTCAAAGAGAACCGCGTAAGCCTGATCGATGATCGGCGTTCGGACTCCGAGCTTTTGAGCCATCTGGTAGGCATTCTTTGCATTGGGCACACCTTCAGCGACTTGGTTCATCGCGTCGATTGCCTCCTGCAAAGTTTTTCCCGATCCGAGTAGTCTTCCTACTCGGTTGTTCCGGCTGTGAGCGCTGTAGCATGTCACGATAAGGTCACCGATTCCGCTGAGGCCACGAAAGGTTTCCTCCTTTCCGCCTCGCGCCACGCCGAGCCGAGTCATCTCGGCCAGGCCTCGGGTTACGAGAGCGGCTTTGGCATTGTCTCCCAAACCCAGTCCGTCAGTTGCACCGGCAGCGATCGCAAAAATGTTTTTCACAACCGACCCTACTTCGATTCCGATAACGTCGTCGCTCGTGTAAGTGCGGAACCAGGGAAGCGTGAAAATGTCCTGCACCTTTTTTGCGACTTCTGGATCCTCCGAACCTACAGTTGCTAGAGTGGCCATACGCCGTGCGACTTCTTCGGCGTGGCTGGGACCCGAAAGCACCCCAATGGGGTTGTTGGGGAAGAATTCTTCGACTAATTCGTGCATGAGTTCGCCAGTATCGGGGTCGATGCCCTTAGTACAGCTGACGATCGTTGTTTCTTTTGCAACTCCGGCTTCGGCAAGCTGACCGAGGACGAGTCTTGCGACCTGGGAAGGAACCACCAGTAATATTACCTCGGCGGCGGCCGCATCGGCGATGTCCAGAGTTGCTGTGATATTCTCTGGTAAATCGAGGTCGGGTAGATACTTCGAGTTCTGATGGTTGCGGTTGATGTCGTCTTTCACTTCTTCTTCGTTGCCGAAAAGTGCGACGTTGAGTCCGCGATCAGCAAGGGCGAGAGCGAGGGCCGTTCCCCAGCTTCCGGCTCCGAGAACAGCTGCTTTGGTAAGTTCCATATTAGTCTTGGGAAGGTGGAGAAGTTGGTTTTCCGAATCGGTTTTCTTCGCCTCGGCGAAGACGGGCGATATTGGCCCGGTGTTTCCAAATGGCGAGCACACAGACGAAAAGTCCGAGGCAGAGCACGGGAATATTCCACTCGCTCGAAATGAACGATCGAATCGTGAGGACCGTAGGAATGGTCAAGGCGGCAACGATGGAAGCGACCGACACGTAGCGGGTGATTTTTAATGCCAGGATCCAGAGCACTATCGCCGATAGAATTGCGATGGGCATGATGGATAGCAGCGCGCCGCCCGTTGTCGCAATTCCTTTGCCGCCTTTGTAGCCAAGCCAGAACGTGTAGTTGTGCCCGAGAATGGCAGCTACCGCAGTAGCGATTTGCACGAGAGTGTCTACGCCCACCCACTCTGCGATGAGGACTGGCATCATGCCTTTGAGAACGTCGAGGATCAGCACGGTGATTCCGACCGGCTTTCCAAGCGTACGTAGCACATTGGTAGCACCGATATTGCCGCTTCCATGATCGCGAATGTCGATACCGCGGCTCTTCCCAGCCAGAAAGCCGAATGGCGTCGCGCCGATCACGTAGGCAAAAAGGACAGGCCACCACGTAGAAATTATGTCGAGAAATCCGGACATTAGAGAAAAGATAGTAACTCTAGATTGAGTGATTGGGACGCAGATGTCCAGCGACGGATTAGATTCAATTGAAATCTCATTTGCGGGTCCGTATCTGCGCGAGCACCAAAGCCGCATTGCGATCCGCAGATCCCTCGTGCTGTGCCATCGCCTCGATTCCACTCGAGGCCATCGCTCTTCTCCTTTCCGAGTCTAGAAGTAGCTCCCGAACGAGCTCTGGAAGAACCTCCGCATTTTCTGCCTGCACCAATCCTTCTACGCGAAGCAAATCCGCGACGACGTCGGAGAAATTCTGCATGTTGGGTCCCACGATGACGGGCTTTCCGGCGAGAATTGGTTCGACGGGGTTTTGTCCACCTTCTCCCCCGAAACTCTTTCCAATCACAACAAGTTCAACGAGTTGATACCAGGCCCGGAGTTCGCCAGTGGTATTCGCGATCCAGACGCGGTTTTCGGAAACTCTATCCTCTTTGGTCGATGACTGAACAGAGTCAGGTCCATCATCTAACAGGGTTGTTGACTCAGCTCGCAGAATCGGATCAAACCCTGCATCGAGAAGTTGTCCGGCGATAGCGGCTCCTCGTTCGGCGTGGCGGGGGATAATGACGGTGGCGAGGTCGGGAAAATCCGTTTGCAGGTCCCGGGTGGTTTTTGCGAGGAGTAGCTCCTCGCTGTTGTGAGTCGACCCGCCGAGGAGAATGCGAGCGCCCGAAGGAAAGCCGGTTTCATCGAGCCACTGGCGCAGTTCTTTCTCCTTCGCTTCAAGTGCTCCGGCGGCGGAAGTGCTGTCGAATTTCACACTACCGAGTAGATGGATTTTTTCCTCGGCAACTCCGATGGCTTTCCATCTGCCGAGATCGGCTTCAAAAGGAATCGTGACAGCGTCGAGCTGGGAAAAAAGGGGGGCGACAAAGGCTCGAAATTTCACATAGCGACGAGCGGACCTGGGGGAAAGACGTGCGTTGGAAAGAATTACGGGGATACCGCGCTTCTTCAAACTGCCAACTAGGTTGGGCCAGACTTCCGCTTCGATGAGGACGTAGGCTTCGGGATTGATGAGGCGTGCCACTTTGGCAGCGATCCAGGGAAGATCGACCGGGTTGTGAATCACGATGAGCTTGTTGGAGGCTTTCTCCAGTGCGACAGCGTAGCCTGTCGTCGTGGTCGTGCTGAGGACGACCACCTTGTCAGGATCTCGCGTCTGAAGGGCTTCGATCAGTTTGAGCGCGAGAAAGATTTCTCCGACGGAAACTGCGTGAATCCAAATCGGCTTCTTGCCGTTGAGATGGGCACGGAGTCCAGGAGAAAAGTAGCCGAGCCGCTGTCGAAAATTGCTTGCCAATCCTCCGCGTCGGATTCCCTTGATGATAAATGCGGGGAATCCTAATGCCAGGACAATGGGCAGGAGCAGGTTGTAGATTAGCAGGACGAGAGGACGTGGCATGGTGTCGAGGCGAAGATCAAGCAGGACGGAGAAAGTTGACACGGGTCGAGCCGTAGGTCTTCTCTTTTGTCACTTTCCAGAGCGGAGTTTCGGGAAGTGGAGAACGGGCGAGCGTTTCGAGCATTAGAATGCCATTTTCCTGTAAAGAGCTGGAGAGCTTTTCGTGGGTGAGGAATTGCTCGAGTTGTTCCGTGGTTTTTTCGCCGCGCGCGTAGGGAGGGTCCGCAAAAATAAGATCGTAAATTCCTGGTCTGATGGTGGAGAGGAAAGCGAGCACATCTCGCCGGATTACCTTTCCGTTTTCGAGTCTGGTTTTTTTCAGATTTTCTTCGATGGCGGCGATGGAGTCGTTCGCAGCATCGATGAAAGTGGCGTCTTCTGCTCCGCGGCTCAGCGCTTCCAGACCGAGCGAGCCGGAGCCGGCGAACAGATCGAGCACTCTGCTTCCCGGAATAATTTCTGAGAGCGAGGAAAAAACTGCCTCCCTGACGCGGTCGGTCGTGGGACGGGT
>Ga0255776_10001113_pt1 | contig 30617 bp, 36 predicted proteins | sample 071ome_19_FD_179974 | JGI IMG/M metagenome (GOLD analysis project Ga0255776, IMG submission 179974) | Coastal salt marsh microbial communities from the Groves Creek Marsh, Skidaway Island, Georgia - 071413AT metaG (version 2) | ecosystem: Environmental > Aquatic > Marine > Intertidal zone >... | reverse complement strand
GGTCTTTACGACAATGATGATACTTTGCATCGCAGAGTAGCCATCGAACCTCATATTAAATTATCTTCGAATTCTGATGAAATTGTGTTTGAAGCAGGCAAGACGGAAGTTGCTAGCTTTGAAGTGTGCTATGAAGATGCCTCTGGTAATAAATCCCGGATTATCAAAATTAAGCCCGTAGGTGCAAATCATGTTATTTCAGCGGAGGACTGTTCATGATTCAGCGCTGTCAGGGTTTTACCTTAGTAGAAATTTTAGTCGCCATTGTCATTTTTAGCGTTTCGCTGCTAGGGCTGGCGTCGTTGCAGGGGAGAGTTCTTCAAGCAAATAACGGCGCCCATTCAACGTCTATAGCGACTAGCTTAGTACATAACGCAACCGACTTTATCAAAGATCAAAGTCAAAGGAAAAATCCGATATTTAATGATCTTGATGACTTTGTAGCGCATTTAGACGGTGGATCAAATTATCAAGGAAACTTGGATCCCACCTGTTTAACGAGTGCTAGTGGTTGCAGTCGGGAGGATACAGTAAAGCACCACATGGCAGTTTGGGAAAGGGAGCTGGGAGAGAAACTAATAAATGGCCGAGGGCATATAAAAAAAGAAACTCGATCCATATCTGCAGATGGTTTCGTGCAGGACTTTGACGTTTACAAAATAACGATTTTTTGGAATAACCCGGGCACAAGAGGTACTGGGCTTGATTGCTCCATGGATCTCTCAATTGATATGAGTTGCCTTAAATCGGAGATATTGCCATGAAGTTTAATGGGTTGTTGAACAGTCGTGGATTCTCAATTGTAGAGCTATTAATTGGCTTATTAATTTCATCAATTCTAATGCTCATCATTGTTACGGTGTTCAGTGAGACTGGTCATGTAATGAAAGTTAACCGACACAGTCTAGACATCACAGAGCAATCTCAATTTATTAAAACTTTACTTGAAGAAGACATAAGGAAAGCCGGATTCCGTGGTTGTGTTTATACGGATCTAGACCAGGACGCAGGCATTGTTAATTTAACAACTGCTGAACAAACCCAGCAATCTAGATTCATGAATGCTACCAATCTTAATATTGATTTCTACACAGCTTTAACTGGAGTGGAAGGTGGGGCCAATAGTGATTCATTAGTCATCAACTTTGCCAAACCCATGGATATTGTGGTCCTTTCAAGTAATGGTGAGGATGAATTTGCGCAAACAGCTTTTGTAGCGGACTCAGCGAATATGGGGTTCGTGGATGAAGAGCTAGAAGCCGATAGTATGTTGGCTGTGTCAAATTGTTATAAGACCTATGTGTTTGTTCTGACAAGAAATGCCAATACTCAACCAGCCGCCATTGGAAGTGATTACAACGGTAATGTTGCAAATGATCAGGTCCTATTATTTCCGTATGACGGGGCAGCCCCAAATGGTGTAATCAACCAATTCACTTCTTTCAATGATATGTCCATGAACGTAGCAGGTGGAGCACCAAGCATATTTTCCATCCAGAATGTTGAATATCGAGTTGCTAATTCCACAGTACCAACCAACGACAACACTCAATCACTATACCGATTGGTTAATGGCGAAGCTCCATCGGAAGACAATGAGCTAATTCTAAATATTAAAGAATTTGACGTTATGTATGGATTGGATATTGATCTTGACGGTGTTGCAGATCGTTATGCAGATGCGGATTCCGTACAGGGAAATGAAGTTGTTTCTGTTCAAGTCAAAGCAAGTCTGCTCATAAATGATTTAGAAAAGGACTTCTCAACAATACTTAATTTGAGGAACAGAGGCCTATGAATATCAGCATCCAGAAGCAAACAGGTTCAGTCCTTTTAATTGTTTTGGCTATGACTCTGCTGCTTATGATTTGGGGCCTGCAAGTGTCTGAGGAATCCATTGTTTCAACTAAGGTACAGACAAACAATCGATTGAAACAAATATCGTTTGAAGCTGCAGAATATGCTCTTCGCGTAGCAGAAGAGATGGTTGTTGATGAGATTAATACCATTGATGACATCGTTGATAAATATAACGGTGTGGACGGTAGGTATTCATCAATTTTGAGTGGTTACCCGGTGTTCATCGACTATGCAAAGCCACCAGCAGGATTTAATAGAGATAACCCTGATCATTGGTTAAACCCGGTATGGGGTGACAATGGTGTTTATAAGGCTCTGTCCTCAATCGTAGTGACCTATAACAATGATGCTAATGACCCGAATAGTGTGATGCATCAACCAAGATTTATTGTCGAGTATGTGGGGCGTGATCTTCCAAATGATGTGAATGGACAACCTCAAGGACTTGAAAGATTCAAAATAACAGCAATCGGCTGGGGGCCGAAGGGTATGGCTACATCAGTCGTAAGATCGTATGTGGGGGTTTCATTATGAATAAACAACATGGTTTTTCATTGATAGAGCTAATGATCGCGGTAGCGATCGTCGGCATATTGATGGGTGTAGCGATGCCTAGCTATAAACAATTTGTCGATAGAGGGCGAATTGCTGACGCCGAGCAAACAATTACACGGCTTGGTATGGCCATGGAAAAGCACAATTCGATGTTCAACACCTACGAAGGTGCGGCTATTAGTAACCAGGCGGTGGGGACAATAGATCAGAACAAACTGACATCAATTGATAGTGAGATACAGAACTATTATGACTTTACGATACTTCAGGCTGATCGTTTGTCATATGTTCTGCTAGCTAAACCGGCATCAGGAAAGATCGAAATTGATTGCTCAATAGTTGAGTACGACGTAATCAAAGGACTTTATTTACGAAACAAAAGTGATAATAAGGTGTGTGATGAGCGAGGTTAATTCAGATAATAGAATTGCATTTTTTGATGTAGTTGAACGTAGTGACATCATGGAATCAAATTCATCAATCGAACTCCCTGTTACCCTTGATAGTGACGGTAACATTATTGATGCCAGTGGCAGAATGATCGCCGAGATCTACTCCAGAATTGATTCAATAATTGGTAAAGAGAATCGAATAAACTTATGCCAGGTTTCTCAAAATTCTGGAGGTAGGGTACCAGAGCACAGAAAACTGGGTCGCTTTATTGTTGATGCAATTAACAGCCATCAAGACCTTAAAAAGCGTGTAGAAGAATTGGAACAACAATCACTTCAGCCCGCCTGACCTAACACGATTAATCTATTCGGCCCCTAAACCAGGCAGAACATCCTTTAAATGAGCCAGCCGCAAGGCTGTTTATATGTAATCCATTTAATAAAAAGGATATTTTGCTATGTGTGGAATTGCAGCGGTTATAAACCTCATGGGGTCGCCTGTAAACCCTTCTGACCTAGACCGACTTGTTGACGTTCTAAATCACCGCGGACCTGACGGCAGTGGTAAAAAACTCGTAAATGAACGTCGGATTGGGATAGTACATACTCGCTTAGCTGTTAACGATATAGCTAATGGTCAACAGCCGATGCTTGACCGTGAATCAAACTGCATGATTTCATTTAACGGCGAAATTTATGACTGCGATCGATTAAGAAATGAATTGAGTCGAATTGGCCATAAATTTAAAACCACGTCAGATACCGAAGTTATTCTAGCTCTCTACAAACAATATGGTTATGACATGTTTGATCACATGAATGGAGAGTTTGCATTCATCTTGTGGGACGGCATAAAGAAGGAACTAATCGTTGCTCGGGATCGCTTCGGAATAAAACCTACGTTTTACTATCAGACTAAAAATGAAGTTGTATTCTCATCAGAAGTAAAAGGGCTCTTTTGCTTAGGTCGACTTAAACCGGAACCCTGTCCGGAGTATTTGTTAAGTTCATTTGTTGGGACGTTTATTGACCGGGGCAGCTTTTTTAAGAACGTTAGGTCAGTTAAGCCAGGCCACTTCATGGTGGTTAAAGATAATTTGATTTCCGAACGTTGTTATTGGAAACCAAATTACACAGATAAAACAACTCTGTCATACGCCGACTCTGTTGAGCGGGTAAGGGAATTACTAACTCAATCGATTCACCGTAGGATGGTAAGTGAAAGAGAGGTTGCCGTTAGTTTAAGTGGCGGTTTGGACTCAAGTATTATCGGTGCGGTAGCATCAGAGAGAAATCCTGATATTAGAAGTTTTTCCATTGGGTTTGATGGAGCGAACTTTTGCGAGTCTCAAATATCAAGTCAGACTGCTAAAGAACTTGGCATAAGCAATCACTTGATGACCTATAAACAGTCAGATATTTGTGATGAATTAATTGAAACTGTATGTGCTACTGAACTTCCAATATCTACACCTCAACCGATAGGCATGAGAATGTTATCTCGAACAATGCGGGATGCTGGTGTGACTTCAGTGATGACTGGAGAAGGTGCCGATGAAATGTTTGGTGGGTATGCCTTCTTTAAATTAGATATGCTCCGGGAAGGGTTGAGAAAGTCGACCTTATCTCAATCAGAATATAAGACTTTATTGTCACGATTCATGAGTAAAGAAAAAGATAGTAGTGTAATGCTTTGGTACCCGTGTAAGTCGTGGCAAAAGCACCAGGTGCTCGGTGAATACGACAGTCATTTCGCGGTGCGGTCGAATGATGTTAGAAACTTAATGAATTTAATGTTTACTGATAGCGTTCGTTCACACCGGTTGCAATCAGATTATAAGCAACTGAATCTATTTAAACGGCTCCAGGATGAAGGCGTGAATGGACTCGATTTTAATCGAAGTTTATCGTTAAGACAGCTAGAGCAGTATATTTTCTCGATTCAAGCTGATCGCGTAATCATGAATCATTCTATTGAAGGTCGGTTACCTTTCTTGGATAAAGATTTGGTTGATTTTGTGAACTCGTTGCCACCTAGTTACTTGATTGATCTTGAACGACTTCAAGAGAAATTAATTCTTAACCAGGCATTTGAAAAACAGCTTCCTAAGCATATGCGATTCAAGCAGAAAAGACCCTATTACAGTGGGTACACATGGAATGACTTTATAAAAAATAAAAAGGGACGTGAGCTCTGGGAGCATTACACTAGTCCAGCTGAAATGAAGAAATATGAAGTGTTTAATCCATTATTTGGTAGCAACTTGATCAAAATCTGTAAATTGCTCCCTAAGGGTTGCAGTATGCATCATAAGGCCGATTTTTTAAGCGGCAATATATTTACTGCAAATATCCTAATGGACAATATGATGGAACTGTATAAAGAACAGAGGAAACTCAGATTCAATCCATTCAGACCTGCGTACGTTGCTGCGTAGTTTGATATTTTTGCGCGAGTAAAGAGCCATTAACTTGGCTCTTTACTTAAGGGTAGAGTTAATTATAAGTCTGCCGTAGAACCGAATTGATTCTTCAAAACTATCTACTGAAACATGCTCATTGATACCATGAAACGTTTTAATGTTTGACTTGTTAAGAGATAAGCCTGTGAACCTGTATATGTTGTTTGTAAGTTTTTGGTAATGACGGGAATCTGTAGTAGCAATCATCAGCATTGGTGCTACATATACATCCTTACCGGTAACTTGTTGTGCTGTGTCTGCGATAACTCTATAACCAAAATGGTCAGTTGACGATATTTTTGGGGGTTCAGTAGCTTTCCCAAATATTTTGATTAGGACGTTAGGGTCATTGATTCTATCGGCCACTTCTTCAATCACGCTATGAATTGTCTCTCCCGGTATGATCCTGAAGTTAATAACCGCGCTAGGGTTCGTGGGTATGACGTTATCTGTTTCACTCCCTCTTAGCATTGTTGGTGCCATTGTGGTTTGAGTCTGAGCACGCAACTCAGGCTGTTTAGGGAGTAGGCTGTTTGGTAGAGGGGGTAAAAGGCTTTGATTTGCCATAACCAATCTCTGAGAGAAAGGAAGATCCGTTCCAAGATGCTTTAGAAACATTGCCGTATATTTTAGATTGGTATCAAAGGGTTTATTTAGAACCTTTGTGATTGCTTTCATTAAACGGCCTGTCGAAGTGATTGTTGGTGGTTTAGAGGAGTGGCCACCGGTACTCTCAACAGATAGCTCTAAGCTGACATAGCCTTTCTCAGCAATGCCGATCAGGGCAGCTTTTTTGTTAACCCCATCGATAATACCTTCACCAAAGTATCCTCCCTCATCAACAATAAAGTCGAATTCAATATCAAGCTCTTCAAGATGCTTACATATTGCCACTGCACCATAATCCCCGCCGATTTCTTCATCATGACCGACAGCAAAATAGATGTCTCTATTTGGTTGATAACCACTTTGAAGAAGCGCTTCAATAGTTTCGAAAATCGCAATCATAGTTCCTTTATTGTCAAGGGTACCTCTTCCCCAGATTTTATTGTCACTGATCAAGCCGGAGAACGGGGGAAAATCCCATAGGTCATTACTCTGAGCAGCAACTACATCGCTATGTGATAATAAAAGGATAGGTTTTTTACTTGGGGCCGTCGCAGTCCATTTGAATAATAAGGAGTAATTATTGAATGTCGACACTTCGAGGTTATTGAATGTAAATGGATAATTTTCTTTAAGGTAGGAGATAAGACTCTCAAATTCTGAAGCCGAAGAATCGGGGTTACCTCTTCTAGAAATCGTTTTGAAACTAATCGATGTCGATAGGCGAGCTAAGGCTTTTTTTAATGAAATTGATTCTATCTTTGAATACCAAGATGCATGTTCATCAGAGACATGGATAATGGGATCAGGGGTGCCTTCACTAAACTGAATCGTATTAATGACGAGTATGCATGATACAACTAGCAGAGCTAGAGCAAAGAGCATAAATAATGGCTTAAAGATTGATGTTTGAAACAATTGAGCACCTATTTTTTTAATGAGTATACGGCACTGATTAATTTAATAAATAGAAAGTTGAAAGCCTGTAACACAATGAATTTTATAAGCTTTTGAGACCTTAGTGTTGTTAGTGATTTCTAGAAGAGGATAGTAGGGCGATATTCGGTCATCTTTTAACCATAATCGATGTAATCAATCGCTTTTGGGTTCTTCATTAATCAATAGTTTGAGCAATTTTAGCTAGCTCATCGTCGAGTTGGTAATCGTCGATATACTCTCGTGCTGCACTGACCGATTTCCAACCGAGATATTTCATTAATTGATGCTCGCCCAGGCCAGGCGCGAATTCTGTCGCAAATCCTCGACGCATGCTGTGACTTGAGATTGTTCGATTATGTCTAGGTGTGAGGCCGGCGTTTATTGCCAGGTTTTTAATCCAACCGTTCAAGCTTGCAGGTTTCATGTGTTGATGAGTAAGATTTCCGCCACGAGACGCTTTAGAAAAAAACGGATGTTCAGATTTAAGGTTTGCTAACTCAATATATTCTTCCAAGGCAGCAATCGGACAAAGCAATGAGTATTTAGAGCTTTTGGTTGCGTACAGTTTTGCAAGCCAAAAATCTTGATGGTTCTTGTCAGGTGACATATGAAAAACCCAAACATCCTGAGATACCCGTTCTATTTGGTTTAGCTTTATACTGACTAAAGCACTAGCTCGAAAGCCCCTCCAGAACATTAGTAAAAGTAACGCTTTATCTCTGATCAGTTTAAAAGATTGTGCTGGTGTTAATGTGTTTGGTTCGGCTAATTGGTAATTGATATATTCAACAATCTTTTCAATGTCAGGCAATACCAATGCATGAGCCTTTATCGTGGGTTTTAAATGAGTATTTTTGATCCCTTTGAGGACTAAGCGTACTTCCGCATTGTCTGTCGGATCTGCGAAACCTGCGTCAAGATGCCATCGACTCAATGCCCAAAGATCTTTTTTAAGCGTTTCAATACTTCGGCTTTGCTGGTGGTCATGCAAGTACTGCATCACAATGGCGGGGTAGGTCGGTAGTGTACCCCGGTAGACGTTAACGAATTGATTGATTCGACTAACTAGCAGTTTTTTAGTTGTATCAGGTACTGCGGCATTCTTTAGCTCATCAATACTCAAATTAGCTTTTTCATTCAGAGTTGCAGGTGCTTTCATTATTTTAGGTATCCTTGTAGTTCATCCCTAGCTGAGGGAGTCAACAAGTAATTCGCGCCCTGATCCGTTGTTACTTTCTCGACATAATTCTTAGTAATGAGTTTTTGGATTCGATTCAGTGTGGTTCCAAAATCAGAATGGAACTGCTCTGACTTTAAATCCTCTTCTGAAATGGTCTTGAATTCATATAAATAGAGTAAGATTTTGATAGAAAGTTTAGCAAAAACCGTCTCACGCCGAATACGCTTAATCGCCTCGTTATTACGCCACAGTTCAGGACCTGTTGACGCACTTTTCGCAACGGGCAATGGATCGCCATTAGATTTCAGAACTTCGTATTTTACCTTAAGGCTTTTCATTATTGATTTTAGGTCACGAACTTCTTCTTGAAGATCGTCGATTTTCTTTTCACTGAGCTCATGTGTATGAATCAGTTCTTCGAAGGTTGAGCAAATTACCTCTTTTTGTCTGTGCGTCAGTAACGTACTGCTCGATGTCTTGCCTGCTGTTCTCGACTCGATTGCTCGTTTGATGATGCTACGACCTGTTTCTGTTATCTGCCAATGATAGCGTCGACCTTGACCAGCAACTACATTCATCGTTACTAACTCATTAAAAACGAGAGTTTTGATAAGAGGAGATGCACTACTGCGATGAATGCTTTTCAGTAAACCGATGTCCACGAGATCTTGAGATGTAATATTGTCTTTGATGGATAACAGTAGCAATGCGCGAGCTGACTTCAGATCTAATTCACCGACGTTCTGAACAGTCTCAATGAGTTCGTAGTGGTTCCAGAGCTGTACCTGTTCATTGGATACGACATTCGTATTTAGAGCATCAAGCGCGCGTTTCAGTTTTCGTTTGTCTATCATCAATTTTTAATACTCTGAAAATGACCAACCATCTCTTTCCCTTCTTCAGAAAGAACAAATTGAGAGTCATGAATCCCATCATTGATTTTGATCTTCATTATAAGTTTACGTTTTATCAAATGATTTGAAATGACCGAATCCGTGTTTTTGAATAGTCGATAGAAGCCAGCTTTTGATAGCATGGATGGTGTTACTGGTTCATTTAATCGGATAAAAACGAGCGCAGCAGCCGCAGTGCTAACTAAACGATGTTCATTCATGATCTCTCTAATCATCTGATGGTTATCGTTCACAAAGGGTACAATAGGAAAGTTTCTTAGCCCGTTTTGAATTAAACATTCCTGATTAAAAAGGCTCTTCCAATCCTGTTTTCGTTCTTTTCTTACAGGCTTGTTGTTACGAGAATGCTTCTTTTTTAGGGGTTTTTCGAATTTACTGATTTTACTGAGTAATTTAGCGTTTTCGCTCTTTAGACAGACGTTATCACGTTTAAGTTGGTCCAACTCGTTTGTTAGTGTCTGGGAATGTCTTAAGAAGTTATTGATTAACACGCTTGGCACATCAGTGTCGGACTCGATCTTGTGTTTCTGGCTCAATTTCTGTGCTTTTCGAATGATTTCGTTACCAGCTTGTGTGATTGACCATATTTTAGTGTTTGTGGTACCAGTAAGGTTTTTGGCCGACGCATAGCCTTTTGCAACCAGAGTACGATTGAGTGTTTTACTTGTTATTTCTGATGCTTTATCAATGATCTCTGCGTGTAACCAATCCTTGGTCGTTGCTTTGCCAGTGATTGACAGGTAAATCAGCATTTGTGCAGCCTTCATACCTAGTTCAGCCTGCGACATAACGGATTTAATGAGCATCAAATCATTCCAAATAACCACTGGGTAAATATATGGATTTGATAGATCTTCGTGCTTCATTAGTTACTATCCTGGGAAGGTTCAAGTTGCTGGATACGGAACTCTAGCTGAGCATTGGTTCGTTCTAGTTCTCTATTATTTGCTTGTTCTGATTCGAGTTTGGTAAACAGTTCGTTGCGCTCGTTTTCGATTTTCGACAATTGTTCGCGTGTTTGTCGAACTTCGCCGCGGCATTCCGATATTTCTTTCAGTTGGTCTTTTAATTGTTGCTGCTGAAGATTCTGAAGGCCTTCCAAGCGATCGTTACGGCCTTTGGTTTGAGTAAGGTCGCTATTCACAATATCGAGCTGTTGTTTGTATTGGTCCAGTGTGGCGGTAGCTTCCTGAGCTTTTCGGTTCGCTTCTTGAGCGTTTAATTTCTCGGCTTGCGCTTCTTTGTGTTCTTGTTGCACTTGAATCTGAAGCGTTTGCATGGCTTGGCCATGTTCTGTGATCAGGCTTTCACGCGCTTTCTTGTGCTCGGTATTCAACGTCTCGAATTGAATACTGTTGGCTTTGATTGTTAATTTTGCATCTTCAAGTTGGGCTTTGAGCCCGCCAACTTCTGTTCGGTACTCAGCGATCTGAATTTGAGCTTCTTGCGTCGTGTCGTTGGCTTGCTTCAGTTCGGCTTTGAGACGTTCAATCTCTGCGTTGGCTTCTAGTAATTCGCTTTCTTTCTCATTGAGCTGCTTCGCCGCATCCGCTTTTTCTTCCGCGCTTTCCTCAATTGCGGCAAGGGTCGTTTTTGTCTGTTCGGCCCATTGATTCCTGCTGTCGTTCTCAATCGTCAGTTGCCGTTCGGCCATTTGCTCAAGTATCGGTTTGAGGAATTCCATCGAGGCGTCAACGATCGCTTGTTTCTGTTCAGCTTCCTCTTCTTGAAGGCTGTCGTTGAGCGCTTCCAGGGTAGGGAGTTCGTCCAAGATTTTTTGAATGCGTTTAGGGTCGCATTTAGTGGCTTTGCGAATGACGTAGACCGATGGGCGTTGGCCAAGATTGTTTTGAATGAGGGTAACAATGGCACGACGCAGTTGGGCGTCATCCAGGTTGGGCTTTTTGCCGGGTTTGGCTCGGCCAATGCTGGTGGTTTCGTCGTTGGTTGGCATGACTTTTGTATACCCTCAAAGTGATAACGTCTGAAATATTACGTACTAGTAAGATACTGTAATGCGGATTAGTCGTAAAGCGGATAATTGACCAAATAATAAGACGCTATACTTTCAGGTATTACGTCTTATTTGATCTTGAATACGATTTTCCGAGTGTTACCGTCTTTAAATTCAAGCAGTTGGCTGATACGCAACCATTTGCTGTCGTATTACGACATCCTATGGCTGCATCTTGGCTATGGTTCAAAACTTAGGGGGGGATAGGTCTGAGCTAGTTCTTTATACCAAAAGGGAGTAGGCGTTAGCTTATATAGCTTAGGAATCCTAAGTAGATTATTTCTCAGCGTATGCTTATATGAAATAAGTGATGTAGGGGAGAAGCAGACGGTTAAATGAGCTGCTGTTGTTTACATCGTCGCTGAATCAGCTGTCACTCATTTGTGCAGCTATGATGATCCTCTGAAACTTGAGTTTATATGATATACCAAATTGAATTCGCCTATTTGCAATATTTTAAGAACTTGCTATCTGGAGCAAGCCAAACCAGTTCTCCCTCTAACCAGCGAATTAAAGATGAGGATATTGATAGGATTCTGTGCGTTACTCTGGGATTGGACAGTCTCAAGTATTCAGATTTAACCCATGAATGGTCTCCGCCTGCAATAAATGATGCCCAGGTTGTCGCATTGATCGATAAATTTAAGAGCACGTTGGACTTCAATAAAATCAAAGATGCTGATGATTATGTCGACAGCTTTAAAGAGGTATTAGATCAGCTTCAGAATCATCGTAAGCAGATTCAGAGCTCGTATCTTCTTATACGTAGCGTTTGTTTGGACGAGTTTAATGAACAACTAAGCAATTGTTGGTATGTAATTGATCAAGTGACCAATGATGTTTGGTTAGTTACAGAAGAATATGTCAACCAGATAAAGTGCACTAATCTCAGCCCCTTATATAGCCATATACTATCTAAGGATCTTCGTAGTAGGGAGCTTAGGTATCTTGGTAAAGGGAAAGAAAGCGGCCTTCCAGAAAGCGTAATTAGCGTAATTGGTGATGCAATGCCATCTGGTGAGATAGAGCATATTGAAACTGAGCTTGATGATGACTTTGATGAATATACTGTTGAGACCAAATATTCTCCTCTTCTTCTTGTTAGAGGAATGCAGTTTATTCCTTTAAGGGATGCCGAATATTCTGCGATCGACATGTTCTATATCGGAGGCTTTCCTACGTTAGCCGTTTTCTGTCATTTTGATCCAGATTGCATGCTAGGGGAGTTTGCTTTAGGTGCAGAATTTGAGGATTTTCAGGACGAAAATTATTATTCCCCTCTAACAATTATTCTAATGACTGGTTATTTACTGAACCTTTTAGCTAGAAATGGATCTCTAAGCGTAACTGATGCAAACAGAGCTCTTGATGCTCGAGCTTTAAGAGATAGCCATAACCCAATTGAAGTAGTAGAGCTGCTGCGTTTTATGTGTGAGTTAAATGGTCATTTAGGGGATATGGATTTAATAGATGAATGTGGCTTAATTCCTGAGCTAAAGAGTCCGAAGCTGCTTGATATAACAGAAGGTATTGCAGATTATTATCCGGTCAAATTAGACAAGTCGAAGGAGAGCGTGCATGGCGTCTTATTCAATGCCAAAAACATTGCTCTTCACAATAATGACTTTGTTGATTTTATAGTTGGCGATTGCGCAAAGCTAGGCGATGAAGATTTTCCTGTCTGTAAGGCGGATGCGTATATTTTGAGCGGTGATTTTGATGGGGTTAGAAGATATTATCTAGGTGTTTCTGGGATTCTTCCTAATTTTAGCTTTGGACTTTCAAATAAGATTCAGCAGTATTTTCAAGATGTGGATGAAGATCTACTCCTAGCATTTTGTTTTGATATTTCAAACCTTGGAATTAACAATCATGGAGAGTTCGAAATTCAAGACCCTTTTCATTTCGTAGTAGAGGAGGATTGGAATGGATTCGTGCTTTCAAGGGGTAATCAATTAATAGCTCCTGCATATGATTCTTTGGTTGAAATTCCTGATTTTGAAAGTGATGACATCTCTAGAATGGTAAGAGATTTTAGTCATGAATGGTTAGATAATATATTTCAATTAAGCATAGGAATTAGCCCTGCCGACTTTTCAACCATGGCTTTGAGATTAGAATTACAGAACAAATTTGAAAAATTTAAAACTGAATTGAAGGGTCGCATTAATACAGAGCAATTACGTTCGGATATTTGTTCAGGGATTGATCCTGATGCGATCCGCGAGAAAATAGCTGAGCTCGGTTATGAATATTACAAAATGGATGAAAATTGCATTACTGTCGAGGAATTACCTTCAGTTATCAGCTCTCAGTACTTCTTGGCAATTGATCCGTTAAGATTGCTAGAAGGGGTTATTTATCATTAGTCGAGATGGAGTTTATATTTTGATCGGTTGCTTCCTCCGTACAACTAGCTTATCCATGATGCAATACTTTAAGTTAGGTGTTTTTTCTTGGCTTCGGTCTAGACTCAACCTAGTTGAAAGATGAGGTCTTGGCGGATTAAGTCATGGTCTCTCGCGTAAATATTATTCAATTCAACTATGCCCATGATCTTTCCCCTTAGATTAATTTCATTCCGATACGTTTGGCTTTTTTATCGAATGTAATCACTTCAGAACAACCTTCTTGTTCAGCTATCACACAGACTGCATGGATCAAGAGTGACTTAACAGTCAGATTCAGTTATTGGATACAACTCGTGAAGTAGCTCTTCTTCAATTTCTAGCTTTGCTCGCAATTCAGAAACTTTGGTTTCTTGAATTTGTAGTAAGTGCTGGTGGGCTTGGTCAAAAGAGTCATGATAACACCCCAGTTCCGATACTTTAGGAACTGAAGCTCCATTAATGATAAGGGTGGTTCCGTTATCACTTTCAACCTCAACGGACTGAATATGCTTGGATTGTTGTTGGCTGTCAGTCATAAAACGCTTCATCATTTTTTCCTTCGACTAATTAGGGGTTACTGAAACCATTCTCTCAATGCTATCGCGGGAGCAACCATCAAGAATGACATCTTCAATGCACCGAATCTCGACCATCCAATCTTGCTATAGATTTCCATTGTTTATTCCCCTGACTATTTCCAATAGTGATCGGCAATCAATTCCCTTGTATCTAATCTTTGTCGTTACCGATAAGTTCAATTACATTTTTAGTGCCGGAGCTTCTTCTCACCAGCGGTCGAAAATATCCCAATTTCTTTGTCTGGCGTTTTTAGATTATTTTTGACTAGATAGCTCCGAAGTTGATCAGATAGTTCACTGAACCCAGAAACACCTTTAATAGCATTTAATTGTGCATTTATTTCTGCAGAGCATCGTCTTCGATCGAGAATCTGACTCCACCCTGAAATACATGCAATTAACTTCCTCTCAATGAGAGTATCAATACTGGTTTTATTAGCCTCTAACTTTGGTAGATTATATTCACTCGCAAAAGATGAGAGAGAAGTTAATAAGACAACTATTAATATAGCAATAGCTGATTTCATGATTTTATCCTGTGATTTTTTCTTGATTGGATTCTGAATCTGACAAGTAAGAGCGTCCTCGGTCTTCACAACAAACCTTATGTGCCGGAGCATACCCATCAAGACGAACTAGATCCTGTTTCTTTACGACGCGACGACATAAGCGACACCGAGGTTTTGGCTTGATAACATCAGGATTCCAATTGCCTTGAGCCATGATCATTCCCCGTTCGATAATTAGCCGCAGCGTGCCGGAAAATTTTGTCCACACGCAGTGCATTCAGCTTCAAAACTAGCTCCTATTAGAAGTCCATATAGCTGACAACTTCTGCGTCATTAAATATCTCTGTGACGGTTCTGGGCTCTTCAGGCATATTTGACCCTATTTGGTCTGCTAGAACCTTATTTGCAACTACACATCTAACGAAAGAATCCCAATTTAATCTACAGGCTTGTTCCAAGCTTTGCAGCAGTTCTTTTCTTGAATGAAATTGAAGGTTATCATGTTGTGCTAAAGCTTCTAATTTCTGAATTTCGAGTGAATTATTTGAACCACTTAAATCAGCAGACAGTTTTCCTCTGACCGACGTTTCCAGAAAGTAATCCCAATCAAGATCCTCTGGCATTCCTAATTGAAAGATGAGGTCTTGGCGGATCAAGTTATGGTCAGAAGCAAAAGAATTGCCCATATTTACAATTAGATGATGACTCAAACTATTTACCTTTAATTGCTTGGAATTCGTCGTATAGCTCAGGGTAGCTGTCGTGCGCTTCTTCCGAAGGCAGGTATACCCACTCAAGACCAAAATCACCGGCATCTTCGTCTAATTCAAAGATGCGGTTCCGCTGTCCACAAAAATGATCTGCTTCTTGCTCGGAAAGAAACTCAACAATGCGATCCAACGGAGGTAAATTGGTTTTTACATGAGAAGTAAGTACAGCGTAATACATCCGAGTTTGGCCTTTTTTCATAAATTTTAAATTGGTAGATAAGGCACACTATCAGTTTGAAAAATTTATACCAATATCAAAACTGGATCAGTAACCCAATAATTACTCCCTAAATGAAAACCGATATTGAAATTTTACTGGCGTTTTTCATATCGTTATCAGACAAGTCATAAACATCAGGTGTTTAGAGGGATCGATATGGGCTGGAAGACGTTAAAAGACCATTTTAGTATCAATCATATAGTAACTTCAGGCTCGAGAAGTATTTATATTGGGAGCCCATGTGTTAACGATCTCGTGGTCATAAACAAAGAGACTGGCCGGGTTGTAAATAACTCAACCTTTCTTAGTTTGACAATGAAAGAGTACCCTCAATTATACGAAGCTTCGCCTGAAGACATCCTTCAACTGATAAATACACAAGACGACTTCGAGCAAAGTTTAATTGTCTATACCTATCAAGGCGGAGAGATCATTGAGAAGAAGTGTGAACAATATGGCTATCCTAATGTCACTCATGATGGTCAGCTTATGTATGAAAACACGTTTTCAGCCGATAAATCTCAAGTTATTGAATGGGCCATTCAGACGGCTGAAGCTGGAGTGCGTCACTTCAATCAGACATTAGACCGTTTAAAGAACGATATGAATGAAGTAGAAGCATCACTGATAGTTGAAAAAGATAACTTAAAGAAACTCAAGGCTCTTAGTCAGTAATCGGGTAAACCCGCTAAACAGTAACGACAAATACTTTCACATAGGTACCTCGTATGAAAAAGATCTTATTTGCTATTGCATGTACATCCACCTTATCTGTAACGGCAGCCGAATTTAGCCATATAGAAAAGCATGGGCCTGAGGCGTTAAGACTCCTTATGAACGGGTCATTAGATGCGGCGATGGAGTCGGAATGCTTAACCGGACCATCGGGTAAAATCATCGATCGCAAAGCCTGTTCTGATGAGATTAGCAAGCAGCTCGAAGCATTTAGCGATATAGATGCGTTTTCAGGGCATATCAACAAGTTAGAAACATTCCAAAAGAAACATGGATTAATATAGTGGAGATACCATGAGCCATGGTGTAGATTGGCTGAAACCATCCTATATCCAGCATGCCGAGACGCTGGTGAATGCTTATGTTTCCGATATGGATACGTTTCTGGAATCCATCCAAAGTTATTTGAACTCCCTCCATGCTGAAGGGCTGTTGTATTCGTTGTCAAAAGGTGAGCTTGACTTAAATAACTATTGTCATCAATTCTGGAAAGGCACGCCTTACGATAGTATGGAATCGATATTAGATGAACACGGATCATACTTTTTTGAGAAACTAATGCGTCGGTTAATCCCCTTGGTCTGGCTGAACAAAAAATACTATCCCGACTTCTCATTAAGTCTAACTAATCCGTGGCTTGTGTATGCTAATGAATTACTCCAATCAACATGGAGTCCCCCATAAGAAATAGGGATTCCCATGTTTAAATGTAGCGTTTGTAATTTGTCAGCTGGTTTAGTTGCGTTTAATGATCAACTCTTTGCAATACGCTCAAGAGATGAAATGAACATAATTAAGCTTGATTTTGTCGCTTCAAAAAGATGGTCAGAGCATTGACTTAACTGTTCAACCTCTTCGCGTTTCAAGTCATTTAATCTAGAAAGCATTTCAGTAAAAGTGCCACCAGCACATGCTTTTTCAAGGGTCGGATCAGTTAGAATGAGTCTAGTAATGTCCAGGAAAATTGGCTCCATAGTAAGGAAGGAATGTATTTCATTTGCTAGTTCTGAGTTATCAAGGTTTAGGCTCTCAAATTCTAGACTTGCCTTTAGGCGATGCTGAACTGTAATCGGTGATTCGCCGTTACAGATAGATTCAACAGCCTGGAGATAAATTTCATCTTCTCTTTTCATTAACAGTTCTCCAATTTTGATTATCGGTTCATGAGTACGCTATGAGTTTTATGCATTCGTATACTTACTTGTTGTTTTTTATTGCTCAAGAATCTTTCTGAAACCAGGTTGGCGATGCCACAGAAAGTTCGGTAACAGCATTGCCTTTATGACGGCTTGAATCGTTCATGATTTCTAATAACGTCGGATATACTGTTTCACGGTGATTAGTAGCCCAAACTGAGAAGTGCTCATCAAGTAATTCCAGAGAGCGCTCAAGTCGCCCCATTAGAGTTTCCTTTCCTGAGCTGGTGGATGTTAGTAGGTACCACTTAGCTCTTTTTATTGCGGCCTTAAACTCTTTCTCGCTTTCATCAAACAGATCGAGAAATTCATTATCCATGTTGATGCGGGAGTGCCGCAGAAGGATCACCTGGTAAAGCTCAGCATTTTTGAACATTTCAGCTTTAAACTGTTCGTTGGTAAGCCTTTCCCACGGTAAAGGGAAAATAGGTGTGATCGATCGAAGTAAAATACCTGAAGGTCTAGGGTTCGACAGTGCGAGTTGAAGCTTAAAGTTCCTCTGTAAGCCCCATCGTTTTCGAACAAATTCATCAATGGGATTGAGATTAGAGGTTATTGAAATGGCCATTGATTCGCCTCATTTGTCCTGCCGGCTTGATTAACACCCTCAAAGTGATATTTATGATTTGTGTTATCAAGCAAGATAAAGTCTCGCTCTATTACGCTGATGGAGTAAGAAGGCTTATATTCACCATAAAACTCTCTAGGACTTATATTAATAGGTCTGTTAGATTCATTATGAAGGGCTATTAAGGCCTTCCAGAATTCTAATCTTGGAGAGGGGATGCATTGAAAACTCCAGAAAAGATTTGCATCGTACTCGGCTTCGGTATCACGTTCGGGGCTGAGATATGAAATACTAAAGCTTGGCTTGGAGCATGTAGGTTTGGAATGGGCTTCGAGTGTATTTATTAGTTCTCTTAAGCGCTCTTGCTTTACCACAGAACAATTGCCAGAACTTCTTGAAATATTAATTTCAATTGAGGATGGATTCCGATCTGTCGTGTTTGATGTTTGAGTGATGCATCCAATGACAATATTAATGGTGTTCTCACGTTCCACATCAACAGAACGTTTGGCGCCATATACGAATCGATTTAGATTGTTGCGCCAATCTTTTTCTATTCCAGATGCAATCTCTTTGATTGCTTGCTCCCGAGCTTCGCTTTTTGTTAATGGCCAGTTTAGGTATCCAAGGTTGGAAATTTCAGTTTCTGAAAATTTATACCCTTTGAATAACAGCATATCTCGTGCTTGTTGAATTACATCCTGGCCATATTCTTCTCTTGCTAAATCCCAGCAATTAGTCCCATCACACATAGTTTGAGCCATCTCTTGGTGACGCTCTATAAGTTCAAGAAGTTCACTTATCGACAGGGAATGGAGTTCTTGAGGAAAGTCATAAGATTTATGGTTTTGCTGAATATCATGCTCAAATGCGCGGCGGGAGTTAGATTCAATTAATGCTGCTGTTGCTTCTATTTTTTCTTTACATAGGTTTTGGTCAAAGTCTGGTTTTGGAGAGTTCCTTAACACTCCAGATTTATAACCTTGATTAAAAAAGTAATTCGATCTTGTTCGAATCGATGTAATAGCATCGGCGGACGATGAGTTTTCTGGTACGCGACATTGCTCTGACCCTACAAGAGAACCCAAAGCCTTAATGTCTGAATTGTATTTTTCGAACCTGGAATCACACTTAGGAAATATCTTAGAAAGAGCATTTACCGTTTCAATATGGCTTTCGGCCTTAGCTATGGCAGCAAGTATCGATATTGGTTGGTATGTATCGTTAGAGTTCAGATATCTGCCAATAAAATCTGATTTTGTTCCGGAGACTGAAAGATGAAGTGAAAGGTTTGGTTGTTTATCAAAAGTGAAGCCATTACTACAAAATTTGTTGATGAGCTCTAAAGCGATTTCTTCGGTGAGCGCTGCCGACGGAAGATTTCTGTAGGAAGTGGTAGCGAAGTATCGGCCATTTAAGCATGTAACCGCCAAGTCAATGCGTTCATGTAAGTCAGTGTCTTGATAAAAGCCTACATAACCGACAATAACAATGGTTTCTTCGTTCAGCTGTAAGCGTTTGGCTATCGTTCTTGCTACCTTTAGGTAATGCGAGTCGATTGACTGCTTACAGCGGTTAAGTATCCATTGCTCACTTTGGCGATCACTCTTCATATTCAAACCCAGGTAGGAAAAAGGCAGCCGTTATCATCAAGTTCATTCCTTAGTCTGGGCTGAGGGCTGAAAGTATTTGGTCAGGTCATCTTCAGATCCAGCCATTTCGATAAGAAAAAAGATCAAGAATAGGGCAATACAGGCACTTGCTACCTGCATTATGAAATCATGCATACTATTGATATCAGAGATTAGGAGCGCTAATGCATTGGCATCTTCTTGTAGAAGGGCGGACATTTTTTCAATCTCTAGGGATAGCGTCGACAACTCCAGTTGATAAGGCATTTCGATGAAATACATAAACCATGCGGCAAAAGATAAACCAACTATTGGGGTTAACGTGAATATATAAGATGTGTGAATGGCATGTATTACTCTGTTCATATTAGTACCGGTATTAATTTGAGTGTTGTTTGGAGGGCGCGTAAAGATCGGTGATTGAGAGTACTGTGCCCTCATCAACAATAATGCCGTGCTTCATTAATAAGGGTATGACTTTCAATCGCTCTTTGTTTTTGAATTCAAGTAGTTTTTCTTCATGTTCAGAGAGGGTGTCTCTTGAATGTCGGTAAGCCGGTTCGACTTGTTTTAAAGCGTCCAGTATCTTTGTTTTAGTCTCTTCAAGTGTTGAATTAGCGCTTGAGAGGGCTGACAAAGAAAGAGCACTGCCAACCATGTCGAATACTCCTCCAAGGGTTAGGTCTAAACCTAAATCAAGGAGTTCAATTGTCAGAATATCAGGAAGTTCGTTTACTATTCTTTGATGCTTATCGAGCTGATTATTGAAATCCTGGACAGCAGATTTAGCTTGATTGACGGCATCTGATGAAGATGAATTAGATATGGATGAAGCGACTGATATCAACTTGCTACTAGAGAAGAGATCAACAACCTCCACCATTTCAGAATTCGATATGCTCGATATCGCCGTTTCAATAGCACTAAGCGCATTCTTACCCGAAAAGTAAACCTTCTCTACTGAGAGTTTGGCTTGATGTAATAGGTGGTGCCTGTCTTCTAGGTTCTTTAACTCTGAACTTATGCCTGGGTCGTTCAGCATTAGTTCACGGGCCGACGTGACGATTAGATTAGTGAGAGATAGGGCTTTAATCTGTTCAAGTTGCGTAATAGATCGATCAATGGCGTTGATTCTGGCTTTAGCCGATAGTTTGCGGAAATAATTTATAGGGAATAAAAGCACTTTGAATAGGTAAGGTGCATGCTTGTATTCGGCGTTTAATTTGGATTCGTTCTCACTAATTTGGGATTTCATTTCTTGTTTAGTGGTTAATCCTGAATCGCATTCAGATATGGTCTTTGAATAAACATCAATAAAGCCGGTTAAGTCCAAGAGCAAATCTCCAATGTCCTTTATCTAGGACTTTTTGTTTTGGGGAGATCTATTCTAGTGATCTTTTTTTATAAACTTCAACATCGAAATTCGCCCCCCTTAATCGAGGAGGCGAAAGTTGTTAATAGGGTCTATTCCCTAAGTACCTGCCGATCCACTCTTTCCTGAAAGCGGTTTTGTTATGTATTGGGATGTGTGTGTTGTTCAAGAATGTCGCAGCACATCGAGTAGGCCTCGTATCGCCTTTATACAGTTCAAACATGTAATCAAGGACATGATTTGCTTGTTCGACATTAAGCCAGTGTTCATTGGGAATCCCGGCGTCCTCACACGCTGGAAGTTCGCTGACGCTGAAGCCGCATTCGTTGGTAATGTAGCCTTCGAATTTGGCTTTTAGGATTGAGTCGTTACTTAAATGACCCAGGAAGGAAGCGCATTGGTAAATATCTAGCATTGGATTTTTCCTCAGATAAAAAATGGAGCCTATCATTTTTCAAAAGGGCAGATTTTTTTTGAGCCTGTTTTTTGAAAAAAAATGGAATCTTTTTTAAACTGTACAAATATACAGTTTTTTTGTGGGGATTGATGTGAGATTAGATAGACTTGTACGTTGTGCAGAAGAGTTAGGACAACAACCTCTGCCATCCTTCTTAGAGGGGGTGTCAGCAGGATTTCCTTCGCCTGCGGAAGCTTACCAGGAAGAAAGAATCGATCTTAATGAGGTAGTTATAAAACACCCTTCAAGTACATATTTTGCCCGGGCTAGTGGTCATTCAATGCGGGGGTGCGGTATTTATGATGGAGATCTTCTTGTAATCGATCGCTCTGTGGAAGCCAAGTCAGGTTTTGTTATCGTTGCCGCTATGAATGGTGAGTTGTTGTGTAAGGTTTTAGATACTGATAACCGCTGTTTAAAAGCCGCAAATCCTAGATATCCGGACATACCAATTAATGAGGAAATGGACTTCCTGATAGAAGGGGTGGTAACCCATTCGCTACGGTGCCACACCGGTACTTAACAATCGAGTTAATGGTCATGATCGCGCTGGTGGATTGCAATACATTTTACAGTTCCGTAGAGGCTATCTTTCGTCCTGATTTGAGAGGGAAGCCCATAATAGTATTAAGTAACAATGACTCGGCAATAGTAGCGCGAAATCGAGAAGCCAAGGCGCTTGGAGTGCCTGATTTAGAGCCGTATTTTAAGATCAAGAGTCAGCTAGACCGATTAGGAGTAGTCGCTTTTAGTTCTAATTATGAGCTTTACAGTGACATCTCTCATCGGGTGATGGAAATATTAGGAGAATATGCCCCTGAAGTATCCATTTATAGTATTGATGAGTGTTTCTTAATGCTTGATGGCTGCAGTTATAATTTCGAAAATTATGGCCATGAAATTGTGGATCGACTTTGGCGTGATGTGCGAATGCCTGTTTGCGTAGGCTTCGGGCAGACTAAGACCCTGGCAAAGCTTGCCAATCATATAGCGAAAAAATCAAAGAAACTCGATGGCGTATGTTCTCTTGAGAACCTAAAGGCTTGGGATGCGGTGTTCAAGAAACTTCCTGTTTCAAAGGTTTGGGGGGTAGGCCGGCGATTAACCCAACGGCTAAATGAAATGGATATCGTCTCTATTTATGACCTCAAAAATGCTAATACCGCTAAATTACAAAAGAGGTTAAACATAAACCTAGAAAGGACCATTGAAGAGCTCAATGGTAATCGATGCTTTGATTTTGAATCCCAGCCTGAAGCAAAACAGCAGATCTACTCTACGAGATCATTTGGTGAAAAAATCTTTACCCTGGAGGAACTGGAGCAAGCGGTTAGTATGCATGCAACCTTAGCAATGGAGAAACTAAGGAAACAGAGTGGTCTTGCCCGGAGATTAACAGCATTTATTTCAACATCCCGTTTTGCTGATCAGACTTACAGTAATTCAGGGTCTGTACAGTTTTCCGTTCCTCATAATGATACCGGGTTGGCGATTCAAGCAGCCAAGGCAGTAGTTAAACGCTGCTTTAAGCCAAGATACGCTTACGCTAGGGCGGGGGTGGGATTGATTGATGTCGTTGATGAGAACCCTCTTCAATTAAGTGTGTTCGAGGCTCCTCAAAGCGAAAAGTCAAAACAGTTGATGGCAGTACTTGATCAGTTGAATAAACACGAGCAGCAAGTTACGTACGCTAGTTCTGGAATTCACCAGCGCTGGGCGATGAGGCGTGCTATGAAATCGCCATCTTACACCACAAGAATATCAGACCTTCCAGTTATTAAATGTTGAATTCGAGATGCTAAATTTTCGATATTGAAATAAAAAAATGAAATCCGTAGCTTTGATTACACCAAACAAAAAGCCGGAGTTCATTTGAATGCAATTCAAAAATATACAGTTAAGCGCATTAAGCTGGGGTGGGATTTTATTGGTCGTAGCCTTCTACGGTGGGGCTATTAATGATGTGTCGTTACAAAACCTCAATTTCTTTATTGATCGGATCCACTCATATCTTCTTGTTTTTTTTATTGGGGCATCCTTCGTATTGGCGGCTATCGTATCCAAGAAAGTCAAATGGATAGCTCTTAGGTATGGATTATTGTCCGCTGGTTTGTTTTTGATGGTGGCTATGCCATTTCTAACTGGGCTTAAGTTTCCCGGTGGTTATTATTCGATAGCAGCCCAATTTTCTGTGTTCTTCTTTTTGTATGCGTTCTCGGCTTATGCAGCAGAACAAATTTTATTAAAAAAGGGCTTAGTAAATGCAGAAACATGAACGCAAGCACATGGGATTAGCAGATCCTGAAGGCTTTATGTGGTCATTAGGGTTTATCTGTTTCGCATTTCAAATCCTTAACCTCTTTAATGGAAATATACCTGGTGGTGAAAGCGTAATTCTTGAGGGGGCTACTACAGACAGTGGCGGCAAGTTGTCATTTGTTGATATTGCTTTGAAGTCTGTAATGCTTGGAGGCTGGCTATTTATACTAGGTGTCATTTGTGCGGTCAGGCTACGCATTGTCGGCCTGATGATAATCATGTCTTCCATGATAGTTTGTTCGTCTTTGGTTATTGGGATTCTTTCTGCAAACCCTTACGCAAGAGATGTCCTGACAATATTTTTTCCAAGCATAGCAATCCTACTAGCAGTCGCTAGCTATAAGGCGGCACTTTTCGTGGCTGAACAGGTAAGGGCCGATGATCAAAGGGCGGTTGAATTAAACTTTGATGGTCGGGCATCTGTTTGGTATTTGTACCTAAGCTATTTGGCTTTATCCATGGCGATCATGGTCGAACTATGCTCGGAAGGTTGGTTTTCAACGATTACAAATATGTATTTGGATCCTAATGGCATAACTACATATGTTGTTGCGTGGATCATCGGAGCCGGGATGCTAGCAATAATTTTTGCCCTTAAGCTTCGTGGTTACTCCATGATTGTGAAAACAACTCTAAGCATCGGAATAATGGTTTTGTTTTGGCCAGTATTTGATGCAATAAAGTTCAAGAACGAATTCATTTCTATACCCCTCTATTGCTTCATTTTCTTAATACTTTGTTATTTTTCACTGCGATTCTCCGAATCTATGTATTCGAAATGGATGCGTCAGCCTGTTCATGATTAATTGAATGCTGGCAGCTTGTGATGGGGTTACCAGAAATGCATAAGCACAAAAAATAATTTTTAGCTTGGAGGGGTATATGGGTGAGCAGGAATTTAATCAAAAGTTACGGAAGATGCGTAAGCGGTGGGAAAGTTTATGGCTTGTATTGCTTGTTTTAGTGCTTAGCACCTCAGGATGGCTTGGATGGAGGTTTAATCAAGAAGGTAATCCGTATCTTACCGGAACTCTAGGGTTTATCGGAGGGTTCATGGTCTTTCTTATCATAATTAAGCCCATAAATGATTATGTCGAAAAGAAGTTGTTAAGAGGCTACTGGTTTCAAGATGAGGGAGATTTAGTGAGGGTTTTAGGCGCTGTTCGGATGATTGATATACCGCAAATCACGCGAGAAGCTGAAATGAAATACCCAGGATACGAAACAGTAGAGAACATCGATGAAACTCACGGTTGCGTATTGATGTTTAGGAAGCCTGTTTCAAAATGAAAAGAGCCTTCGTTTTGATTTTAATTTGTCTTCAAGTCTTAGGCTGTGCCTCGGCCAAAGTTCATGCCCCCCCAGAAAAGCACGCAGAGAGCCATTATCAGTGTGAAGAGGTAAATAATGACTCAGCCTGCGAAGATAAACGACGAGTCCAGGAAGAAACAATAATTGATAATTACATTATCAAACCAGTTGAAAAGACAGGAGAGATGACCGTCTTTGTAGTTGGTATGACTTTGATGCTTGTTTTGTATTTAACAATGTGTCCATTCACAAGAGCCGGAATGTGTGAGTCATAAGCAGCTTGGTTAACAAATTTAAGGATTTCTATGCCATCAGAACTTCATAATAAATTATGCCTAAGAGCTGCTAAGTTTCTTAGAAATAACGGTTTCAAAGTAGCATTTGATGATAGATTCCAGGCCGCAACATCTTATGGTGAGTGTCCTGATGCTATTGGCTTTAGAAATGGGGTAAGTTGCTTAATCGAGGTGAAAGTTTCTCGTTCGGATTTCATGTCTGATAAGAAGAAACGATTTCGAGTTAATCCTGAATTGGGAATGGGTGACTGGCGCTTCTACTTGTCTCCACCAGGAATTATAGAGGTTGAAGACCTTCCTGCCGGTTGGGGCCTGCTACATGCTTATGATAGGAGCATTAAAAAAATTTCTGGTTTCCCACCGAATAGCCAGTGGATTTCATCGAAACCGTTTTCGGCTCATAAGCAAAGCGAGTGCGATTTTATGTACGGCGCATTAAGAAGAATTGAATCTCATGGATATTTGGACACGGTGTTGTCACCACCTGAAAATAAGTAATTTTCGATATGGAATTTTCTGAAAGGCATGCAAGATAATCATTAGATCAAATCAATGGTGATCTTCTATGACTACTCTTACATCGATTATTTCTGAAGAAGTACTTCCCGCATCTGAAAAACTTCATAATTTGTACCAAGAGGTTTTGTCGCTCTTAAACTCAAAGAAATGCCACGTTGAATCATCGTTAAATCAATCTCTTGATGTTTGGGCTGAGAATTGGGCGAATGAGTTTTCAGTGAATAAACAGTTTGAGAAGAGGGTTTTGGCGTTATTAAGCAAGCAGAGTAGTGAGTCGGCAAAGACGCTGCTTGAAAGAATAAACAGCCGAAATGAAATGCTCGTAAGTCAATATGAAGCGCTTAATCATTATCGGACTCCATTGGAAATCACCCAGACTCTCAATGAAGTAAATGCTAAGGAAATTGAACTCAAGTCAAAAGCAGCGAAATGCCGAGCGCTTAGAGAAGCACTTTTTGAAGCCCGGTATATCTCGAATTTAATTTTGACCAATTGCGAACAAGAAGATTTTGAAAGAGTACAACTGCCTTCTCGGGGTAAAAAAAGCTGGTGGCCCAAACGAGAAAACGTTAAGAAAAAAGCGCTGAAGTCAAACATAGAAAAGCTTAATAAGATACTGAATAGTCAGCAGTGTTTTAACGATCTATTGTATTTTGGTGCGATAAGTAATGAAGAGCTTCATAAGGACTTGGGATCCGTTATTCATGTGGAGGTTCAGTGTCTTTCTTGGGCCGACCTAAAGAAAATCGTGGAAAGTTACGAAACGAATAATTCACAGTACATTAAATTAAAACGTGAAATTTTCCTGAATGAAGCAGGTAGGCTTCGAGATCAATTAATGTCGGAAATGGAGACGGTTCATCAGCTTCATCAAAACATTAGAAGAATTGCAATGTTTCGTGATGTTGAGGATAGCCTGAAAGGACTACTTAAATCTGCCCCCTCATTAATAGAGTTGTTGTCACTGGATGCGGATAAAAAGCTTCAGATCAAATTAAAAGAGCAGTTTAAAATACTGAAAGTGTATGAAGGTTGTATAGAGGAAATCCAAAAAGTACGGGATGTATTTTCCAAATGTCATTTGCTTATGGAAAAGAATAGAAAGACCTCTAGTTATGCCAAGTCTTCGGTTAACCCAAAGTACATAAAAGCGCTCCTTGATTACAAAGACCGTTCAAACAACCTTGCAAACAAGGTTCAGGCGTCTATTGATGAGCTCACATCTACTGATAGTCATTGGCTAATTGAGCCTGCACTTGTAACCACAAACAAACTGAGAAGTGACTTTGAGCAATCAAGGGCTGAACTCTTGGAGCTTTCTAATGCTACAGAGAAGCATTTCATGACTTTAAGAGAGAGAGCGATACTCACTTCTAGTGCTTAATTCAAATGGTAAAGGGGCATTGAATAAAAAAATGACTTCATTATCGTCAATGCTGAGGAGGAAAATATGCGAGTAAAATCCAGATCCGATTTAAGTCGAATAAAGGTGCAACCTCATCAGCAAGATGAAATTAACGACATGCTGAAAGCTAAGGTAAGCGTCAAAAATACGCAATTATCTTTACCTAAAGCTGAGAATGAATATGAAGAAAGGCTAAATATCATACTCAGGGATGCTTATGGAATGGCTGTTGATGGAGGTGAGGTGTTTCGAGAGTTGCTAATAATTCCTGGTCGAAATTATCGAGTGGATTTTGCCCTGCCAAAATATCAAATATCAGTTGAACTTGATGGATATAAAGATCATTCATCGGTGAGTGGTTTCTTTAGAGATTATGACAAGGACATGCTTCTGCTGAATGCTCATTGGCACCCAATTAGAGTTTCAACTAAGCAACTGAAAGATCCAGGAGCCTTAATAGAGGTAATCAATAAAACGATAGAGCTTCGTCCTCGATGGCTATATGAAATAGCTCACAAGGGGGCTTACCCAAGACTTGAATCATCAAAGCTTTGCCAGCGGTTATCCATAAATTAATCAATAAGGGATAACCATTTAACGGAAATGTTTGGATCGGTAAATTACTATCCGAAAAAAAGGATTGATATGAACAAAACATTAATTATAAGCGCTCTCACCGTTCTCTCTTGTAACAGTCATGCACTAACGCCTGTTACTGATCATGATTTGTCAAAAATGACAGGTCAGGCGGGAATATCCATTGAATTAGAAACCAAAGTCAATATTGCAGAATTTCGGTGGACCGATACTGACCAAGGCGGGTCTCTTTCTGTAAATGGAATTACGTTTGGAGGCGCCAATAAAGATACATTCTTTGGTCGTAGAATTGGAAGTATAAATCCCACAGACAAACTAGATGACATGAGAATTGACATCGACGTAAATTCTCAGGGAACACTGTTGGTAAATTTGGGTGCCACCTCTACCTGTATTGGATGTATCGGAACGTCGCCTGTTGACTTTGGCTTATCATTTGATTCGATTAGTTTAGGATCAGCCGACGGCGTAACAAACTCTACGATTGTATCTGACTTTAGTATGACGGGTTATTTTACAGCCGCATTTTTCGGGATCACCGAACGAAATGGTAGTAGCCAAGTTTTTGGGAAGGTCTCAGCTGCTGTAGATGATCTGGATGTGAAATTTGATGTAATCGGCGTTGAAATAGAAGATATGTTTATTGCATCAGGTGGCTTTCTAGAAGATCAGCGTTTAGGTGCTTTTGATATTGCTAATTCAGGAGTAGTTACTCGTTTTGAAATGCAGACCGTTGATGTACCTGGTGTAGATGATGCCTTAAATATCAAGCTTTATGGTAATGCAGGTCCCGGTGATCCCATTGTTGCAGATATGGGGATTGGGGCATTAAAAGTCGGGGGCGCATCAATTGGCTCTATCGAGATTGATAATTTAAAGCTCTATGACACAAGCCTAACTATTTACGGACATTAAAGAGAGCACTAAAAAGCCAGCGAGATAAGCTGGCTTTTTAGTGGAAAGTATAATTAAGCCTGGTAAATAATTTCTCGAGCTCTCATTAATGGTTCGTCGGTCGTTGATTTTGTTGAGATGTTTGCCAGCTGCAAACAGATTCTGTGCTCTTTAGAGTTTTGTATTTCGTCTTTGATATTACGGCATTGGTCTAGCAACCAGATAAGATGTCTGTTCGACAGTTCCTTTCTTTGAGCAATGGCTTTGACAAAATGATCATTTAAGGTTCTCGAAGAAAGTTCTGCAGGGATCGCTCTGGAGTCAGCAGCTGTTTTTCCCAGCATATAAAACGCCACAGCTAACAAACCCAGGATCATGCCAAATGCGGACTCAAAGTCAAAAACAACGAGGATTAAACCTGAAATAACAAGATATCCTATTAGTAATGAAATCGTTTTACCTATGGCTAGTGGGCTGAAATATTTATCCATTTATCCATCCAGAATTGAATCTTTATGGTTTGATTATGGTCATTTAAATAATTTTAGCTAGTGATAATCTAGCAGCGCAAAATCCAATTTCTTAAATGAAGTTGTTCAAGTTGGGTGAGGAAACGCAGAATGCAGGTCTGTTTAGAAAATGTACTGATTGGCGATGTAATGCCAGTATTATCGAGAATCATTGAGCGTTTGGATAAGCTCAAAGGAGAATATAGCTGCATCCAATCCCCAGCGGGCCATAAAAATGGTTTTGAACAAACTTTTGATATGGCAATAGCTATAGGCTGTATAACGGAAATTTCCAATCACTTGATAACCTGGCGTTATAGGATTCAGCAGCTGGCAAAATCATTGGTAGTTAATTTTCCAGGGGTTTCACCAAAAACGTTAGACGATGCCTTTCAGGTAAAGGATGGGCTTCAGGGAATTGAGGATGTTCTAATTCGCCACCAGCATGATCTTAAAACATCAGAAGCTATCTGGATTAAACAATCAACAGAGACATCTCTTAAAAGGCTAGAATCTTCATATGTAGAGGTTGAATACCTACTGGAAATCCTTTGTTTCTCGATTCAAAGCACAACTAAAAAGATAGCCGTTTTTTAATTTTCGATCTTGAAATTTTCAGATGTTGAAAGATGGATTTTACTGATCATAAATTAACCAATCCAATGTAACCTAAGTGTTATATAAGCCCTATTCGATGCTGCACATAGTTATCCACAGATTATGGGGATAACTATTTTTTCGTATATTGGATAGTGATAATTCATTGTTTTAAATATACGAAACATTCCTGCTAGATATTTATTTTACACCCTAATTGATCGAGATGATGAATGTTTACCCTGCACAATTATGGGCTGTCTTTGCGTCAAAATAGTGCGAAAAAAATTTGCTGTATCGACCATAAATCAAGGTCAACGCATTATTATTGCTTGCATAAATTGCTACAAACTACAAACGAACATATATCGGGGAATTCGATATTGAATTCTATTCGTGTCTGTAGATATAACCTCTTACTTACACAGAGGAGAGAGCTATGGATACGCAATTTAGACAGATTTTCGCACTTGGTGTTTTGGCTATAAGCTTTTCATATTCGGGAAGCGCTTTATCTCAGGGTTCGCAAGTGCCAGATGAAATATCATCAAGATTTCCAAGTACCATGGATGCTATAGAGAGCGCTGATAGGCAAGTGTGGGACAATATTTCTTACGAGCCTTCTTATGACGCTCAATTCACCACTATTAATAACAACTTTCAAACAATCAGCGCGGATCTTTCTCAAGTTGAAACTAATACCTTAGAGCAGGCTAAAGAGTACGCTGATGATCTTAAAGATGACACGTTAATCGAAGCTGAAGATATGGCTCGACTGTTGGCTCAAATAGAGGCATCAAATGCCTTTGAAAATGGCAAAGA
>Ga0255776_10001112_pt1 | contig 30632 bp, 31 predicted proteins | sample 071ome_19_FD_179974 | JGI IMG/M metagenome (GOLD analysis project Ga0255776, IMG submission 179974) | Coastal salt marsh microbial communities from the Groves Creek Marsh, Skidaway Island, Georgia - 071413AT metaG (version 2) | ecosystem: Environmental > Aquatic > Marine > Intertidal zone >... | reverse complement strand
CCAACCCAGTGAATGGATGATACACACGTACTATGAAGGTCATTGAATACAAAGGTCGTATCGTTTTTAAGAAAATGTCGATGCCGCACTTTCAGCGCATGATGCGCCAGTATTATGAAAACGAAGCTTGTTTTGCTTTTGTTACCCAAGGGGAATATCAGATTCGAGGGCAAACCGAGTATTTCTCTATCAACCCAAAGCAAGGTGTATTGGGAAAGTGCACCAATTACTTTTATGAAGATGCATCATATGACGTAGCTCAGGAAGGCGAGGTGATCGGAATTTATCTCTACCCTGAGATCTATCAGTCGCTGTTTGACTTTGATTTCAGCCGGTCCACGCACACGACGCGCTACAACTTAAAGCAAGTTGAACTGGATAAGTTGCTGGAATACTTTCGCGACAGTATTAATGTACTTCTGGACAGTCCTGAGCTGGCAGATGATGTCTTGATCGAAACCAAGCTTAAAGAATTCGTAAGTCTAATGACCAAGAAGGTGAGTGCGCCTTCGGAAATGGACTTCATTGCTTCCATGTTCAAACCCCACTTCGCCCAGTTTGAAGAGGTGATTCAACATAACTTGTATGCTGATCTGACCTTAGATGAATTGGCCAAGCTCTGTCATATGAGCCTATCTACCTTTAAACGTAAATTTAATTCGATTTATTCCGAACCTCCCAAGAAATACATTACCCGTCTTAAAGTACAAAAGGCGGTTGAACTGCTAAAGCAAACCGATATGCGTGTGTCAGATGTGGTGTTCCAAACGGGTTTTGAATCGGTCTCCAGCTTTAATAGAGCGTTTAAAAATGTGTTGGGTCGAACCCCGTCTGAGTATCGTAAAGAAGGTTAATGTCTTTTGAACTAAAACGCGGAATCATTGAGCTTATTTGAGCAGTGCTTCTCTTGGCGCTTGGTTAGTATTCGATCTGTTAAGAATACGAGTACCTACTCAGGAGATGAAAATGACCGATTTTACACTGTACGATATTGAATCTGCGCCAGAATCCAGCAAGCCTTTACTAGAAAGCTCAGTTGCCGCCTTTGGCATGATTCCTAATCTTCATGCGGTGATGGCGGAATCGCCAGAACTTCTAGAAGCCTATCAAAAGCTTCATACCTTGTTTTCTGCATCTACCTTTAATGCAGAAGAGAAAACGGTTGTGTGGCAAACCATCAACGTAGCAAACGAATGTCATTATTGTGTTCCGGCACATACCGGCATTGCTCATTCCATGAAAGTTGATCCTGCCATTACAGCCGCGTTGAGAGATCGTCAGGACATGCCAACCGAGGCATTACAGGTGCTGCATGAAACGACTTTAGGTCTGTTTCGTAATCGCGGTCGCTTAACTGAATCCGAGCTGGAACGCTTCTATGGTGCGGGTTACAACAAGCGTCAGTTGCTTGAGATTGTGTTGGGTATCGGACAGAAGACGTTGAGTAACTACACCAATCATCTAGCGGATACGCCTGTTGATGAAGCGTTTCAGCCTTTTGCCTGGAACTGATCGTCGTTAGTTATTCAACTGAATGACATTCTCATAAAAGCCATGCATTCGTTGTGTGGCTTTTTCTTGTTTTCTATATCAAAAAATATCGATTTATATCAGTTTGGCATAGATAACTGATGTTTTAAGATGAAATGGTCATGCCGCTTATCAACATTAAATGACTGCTTTGACCAAAATGAGCATTAATTCACAATTATCCAAATTTTTGCCTTGAAGGACTCAAGTACAACGATTAGTCTTACTCATGAACAAAAAATAACAACAATATGTTCCAAAAATAATAACAATACGGAAGCATACCAATGCGTGATAATTATAAGTGGATCGGACCTATCTATGACTTTCTTGGGAAAGTTTATAGTGGACAACAAATCGAAAACTGTAAAACAGCACATCTAGATCGCCTTAAGCCGGGCGAAAAAGTTCTATTTGCTGGTGTGGGTCATGGGCGTGATGCCATTCATGCTGCCAAGCTGGGCGCAGATGTGACAGTAGTCGACCTTTCCAAAACAATGTTAGATAACTTTCAGAAGTTACTTGAGAAAGAAAATATTCAGGTAACTGTTCGTCAAGTTCACAGCGATATCTTCAAAGTTGAAGAGCTGGAACAGTACGACATGGTGGTTGCTAACTTCTTCCTGAACGTTTTCAGCAAGCCAATGATGCAAGATGTATTGAAGCATCTAATCAGTCTTACAAAGCCTGGTGGCCACGTTGTTGTCGGTGACTTCATCTACCCAACAGGAAATATTTTTGCTCGAGCTTTAAAGAAAGCTTATTGGTATGGCGCTGTACTTATTTTTGTTGCTTTCACCAAAAATGCGCTCCACGAAGTCTATAACTACCCGGAATTCATGAAGAGTGCAGGGTTAGATATTGAGGACAAGAAGCGTTTTAGCCTTCTTAAATTCAATGCTTATTGGTCAGTACTGGGCCGCAAAGCAGCTTAATTTTTTAAAAAAGTGCACAAGTACATATAAGAGCACTTATTAAAGGTGGGAAAATTAAATATCTCACCTCATTACAATAAGAATAAAAAATAAAGGGCGGAATAATGGAAGATCAATCAATTTTAGTTTCTGGTAAAGCGCTTGCAGGGTTTAGCGGTTTTTCTTTATCTGAGCGTGTTGAGTACCTAAAGCAGTTCGGCAGCCACAGTCAGTCATACTCTGCGATGCAACCCGGCATGAAATATTTCGATTTGCCTGGCGTTGGTTTTATTGGTTTTAAGCAAAAGTTTGGCGTGTCTTTTATTCTTGGTGATCCTATCTGTGCACCTGAACACAGAGAACACTTGATGGCCCAGTTCCTTAATAAGCATCCTAATACTTCTATTGTTCAGGCATCTGAAGAAGTTGCTGTGATGATGCACAATCGCTTTGGATATAACTCTACCCAATTTGGTATCGAGTCTTTCATCGATCTTAAGAAGTGGTCCCTTAAAGGTAAAAAGAAACAGGTTTTACGTACCGCACTTAACCAGGCTGAAAAGCGTGGCATCGAAGTCAAAGAAAGTTATGCAGAGTTGAGAACTAAAGAGATCTCAAAAGCATGGCTGCAAACGCGTAAAGTTAGCAAAAAAGAAATTAACTTTCTAATCCGTCCAATGTCGATGGATTATAAAGAAGGGTCTCGTAGCTTCTATGCGTATCAAGACGGTGAGCCAGTGGGCTTCATCTTCTTTGATCCAATATATGAGAACAACAAGATCGTAAGTTATGTACCGAATATTTCCCGTGCTTGTGCTTCTTTCAAGCAGGGTATCTGGTACGCACTAATGCTTCATGCAATGGACGTATTTAAAGAAGAAGATGTTGAGCGAGTTGACCTTGGTCTAATTCCTCTAGCAGGTTTGGATGCACCAGCATCTCACGAGTCGAATATGCTGAAAGGTATCATGAAGTTTGTCTATGAGAAATGTAATTTCCTATACAACTTCAAAGGATTGCACTTCACGAAAAGTCGTTTTCGTGGTGAAGAGTTCAAAATCTACTACTGTCACCGAAGAAACCTACCAACACGCGATATCCTTGGTGTGATGTTGTTATCGAATCTGCTTTAACCTCTTAGCAGGTTGTTAAGAGGCAGATATTCCGCTTTTGCGTTATTACGTTTCGGCCCACTTCTTAGTGGGCTTTTTTGATTCTGCGCCTTTTTCGCAGGCTTGATAGCGGTAGGTGAGCAGTTCATCACAAGCAATTTAGTACAATGGCGAGACAGGTCGGGTTTATTGAGTCGTATCCGGTGTTTCGTCGTAATAGGATTCGTCTTCGTCTCTAAAGAAACCGGATTCATTCATGGTTTCGTCATTAATTAACGGCTCTTCAATGCGTTGGGCAAAGGTCCATAAGTAGCCATCGAGGTCTTTGGCGGTATAGATTTTATCGCCCCAGAAGGTATCAATAAGTTCTGACAGAATATCTGCGCCACATCGTCTAGCGCGTGCATGATGCATGTCGATATCAGGAACGTATAGATAAATCCCCATGCCTTGTTGTTGGCCTGTTTGATTTGGTGTTTGCGATTGGCTGCTAAAGCTGCCTTGGCGTTGTAACATGATTCTCGCGTCCAGACAGTACATTTCTGCAAACACCACCAATCCATTGCGAACGATGGGTTCGCCAATTTTTTCAAAGCCAAAAACCAGTTCATAGAAGCTCAGTGCCTGTTCCGGTTCTGAGACCGTCAAGCAAGGTGTCAGCTGTGGTGTATGATTGGGTTTAAATGGGTCGGATGTCATTGGGCTGTCCTTTAGCAAGGTTCAAGCAATCAATTGACCTATTTGATCAAACTTAACTTTAGAACAGCCTGCGGATCTCTACAAAGGGATTTTCCAAATGTTAACACGATTTAATCTGCACAGTTTATGCAGGTAGTGACGTAAGGAAGGGCGTCCAATCGAGCTGGATTAATTTCCTCGCCGCATTGAGTACAGAGACCGTAATCCCCCGTTTCCAAGCGACCAAGTGCGGTATTAATGAGCACAAGTTCTTCTTTGCCTTCTAATTCCAGTGCGTGAAGAACATCAAGGTTTTCTTGCTCTGTTGCTTGTTCGCTGAAGTCCTGGCTCATAGGTTCAGAACGGTTAAGATCCTTGCTGATCGCATTTACTCGGCGTTCAATCTGTTCTTTTTGCTCAAGTAATTTTGTTTTCACATGATTAATATTCATTAGTTACCTCAACTAGTATGTTCGTATGTTCATTGGTACGAATACTTTTCCTATGTCTTAATAATCGCAGTAGAACTTAGTTGGCGCATTGACTTACATCAGAAGTAGAATGGGAAAAATTGTTGTCCTACTTTAAGAATTTATTTAGTGATTCTTTAAGTATATTTGATTACTCGCGGAGTGCAGAAAATGATCGATCCAAACCTTGCCTTACCTGGTAGATCTCAGGTGATGCCAATATCCGGTGTGCATTATGTGAATGGCAATCCAATTACCTTACCTGTGGCTGGTGGTTTGGCCTCGCTGGTGGTGGGTATGGGATGTTTTTGGGGCGCAGAGCGTTTGTTCTGGAAGCAGAAAGGTGTGTTTGCCACGGCGGTAGGGTATGCAGGCGGTGTCACACCTAATCCAAGCTATGAGGAAACGTGCTCCGGTCAGACAGGGCATACCGAAGTGGTATTGGTGATTTATGATCCTAAAGAAATATCATTAGAGAGTTTGCTGACTGTATTCTGGGAAGGGCACGATCCTACGCAGGGCATGAGGCAGGGCAATGATTTAGGAACCCAGTACCGTTCTGCTATTTTCTACAATTCGGATGCGGAGTTAGACGCCATTCTCAACAGCAAAGATCGATTCCAGCAGGCTCTTCAAAACGCAGGGTATGGTTTGATTACCACTGAAGTAAAGCCGCTGGAGGCGTTTTATTATGCTGAGGAATACCATCAGCAGTATCTGGGGAAAAATCCCAATGGCTATTGTGGTCTGGGTGGCACGGGCGTCTGTCTGTGATCTTTATTCAGGGGTCACTTAAGTCTCTGATGTAGGTCAGTAGCTCGTTAGAGCAGATGCGTTATTCTCAGCCTATACTTGAGACAAATACTGTCAGATTCGAGTTATTTCCAAAGAATCTGGTTATTGCATAAAGGAGTTGATCATGCCGAGACAAACACTTAAGAAAGCACTGGATGAGCTAAAGGACAATCTTGATCAAAGCTCAGTGGAGAACAGTGAAAAAGTGGAGAATCTAGCTGAACGAATAGAGCATCAGTTAGATCTTCAGGACGTTTCTGATTGGGACGAAGATTTAGTTGCAGAGCTTGAACAGCAAGTGATTGAATTTGAAGATCAGTATCCGATGATTTCCGGTGCATTAAAGAGCATTATTAATGCGTTGCAATCAATAGGCGTTTAGCCGTTCCGGTAAGCTGTACTCGGAGCATTTGAGTACAGCTTTCAACACACTTATTTAAGTGATGCGTAGTAAGCCGAGATATTAGTAATGTCTGCGTCTGACAGTGGCATTGCCATCGAACCCATCACCGGGTCTTTACGTTTCCCTTCTTTGAAATCTTTAAGCTGTTTAGCCAGGTAACCTGCTTTTTGACCTGCCAGGTTTGGATACAATTCCATGGCTGAAATGCCGTTAGCGCCATGACATGCTGCACACATTGCCGATTTTGCTTTTCCAGCTGCTACATCAGCCGCTTGTGCGGAGGTGGCTAGCAACGCGATTGCCAGCATGCTTACTAGTTTTTTCATTAGATTCTCCTGATCAACAAATAATATCAATAATCACATATTGATGACGGGATTATCCTTCAGCTGATCAGGCAATTTTTTGTTATAGATCAATGTTATGTGGTTAGGTCTTTTTCTGAGGATTTAGCTATAAGCTCACTCAGTGGCTCGGGTTTTGCGATGCCGTAACCTTGGCTGTACTCCACACCTAATTCCTTGATGATGTTGAGGATCGTCTCGTTTTCAACAAACTCTGCAACGGTTGCCATACCGAGTGCTTTTGCCACTTCGCTAAAGGATTTAACCATTGTTTTATCAATGTCGCTGTTGGCGATGTCGCGAATAAAGGTACCGTCGATCTTCAAGATATTGAATGGCAAGTTCTTCAGGTAGCCATATGACGCAAAGCCTGATCCAAAGTCATCCAACGCCAGATTAAAGCCATCGTCTCGAAGCGATCGAAGCAGGGGCAGTGTTTTGTCCATATTGATAATGGCACTGGTCTCGGTGACTTCAAAGCATACTTTCTCAGTTGGGATGTTGTTGTTTTTCACGCAATCCGAGATGTACTTAATGGTTAATGGGTCATTAACCGTAGCGGTACTTAAATTAATGGAAACGCGTTTTAAGCTGTCTAACTGTTCCGGATGTTGTCTTAACCATTCGCAGTAATTTCTAACGACCCAGGAATCAATAGCCGGCATTAAGTTGTATCGTTCTGCAGCAGGCAGGAACAAACCCGGAGGAATAATTTCGCCCACATGATTGGTCATGCGAACCAGAATTTCATAGTGGTTCGAATAATAGGGCGCTTCTGTTGGAACGATAGCTTGTTGATAAAGAACAAAGTCGCCTTTTTCCAATGCCTGATTAATTTCAGCTACACGATGCATTTCTGATTTAAGAGCTTGGGCTTCACCACGCTGGTGGTCATAAATGTGAATGCTGTTACGACCCTGGTTTTTAGCGGCGAAACAGGCGGTGTCAGCAAGACTGAGAATATACTCAACAGAACTGCAGTCTTCATTCATGGTCACGATGCCAATGCTGGCGCCTAATGAGAATACTTGCTCATCCCAGATGAACTGGAAGTCGCTGATGGTTTGTCTCATGTGTTCAGAGAACTGATAACTGGATGTTTCATCATAACCTGTGAGAACAATCGCAAACTCGTCACCGCCCAAGCGTGCCAGGCAAGAACCAAGCGGGATCAGGGCACTCATTGTGGTGGTAAGCTCTTTTAGCAGCTTATCGCCAGCCGTATGGCCGCAGGTATCATTCACTACTTTGAATTGATCCAGATCGATGTAAATGATGGAGTAGTCCACTTGCTTGGTACGATAGCTTTCAATGGCTTCATTTAAAGCCGACATGAATTTACGTCGGTTGAATAATCCGGTCAGGGGGTCGTGTTCTGCCAGATATTCCAATTTAAGCTGGTTGGTTTTGGAATCGGTAATATCCAACATGGCGCCTGAAAAGATTTCCAGTGAGTCATTATCGTAGGTGTCTTTTCTTAGATAAACCGCGGCCCAGAAATCCTTCCCGTCGGCACGTGCACCTTTTAATTCATAGCCTCTGACTTCACCGGTTTCTCGGACTTTCTTGATCAGATTAATAAGATCGGTAGTGGAAAAGATCTGATCATTTTTGATGGAGGCTTTAAGGTCGTCCAGATCCTTATAGCCCAACATTTCACAGAATGCAGGGTTTGCTTCCAACAGTTCCCCTTTGTTGGTGACAGTAAAAATTCCTTCCAGCGAGTGTTTAAACAAACTGTAGAATTTTTCCATCATTTTGAGTGAGGTATTTTGCGCTCTTTCTTGTTTCTGTTTGGCACTGTTAATACGATTCGCCAGAGAGAAAGAAAGCAGGAATAGACCGATCACTGAGGTGTAAACCAGTAGGTATTCTGTTGAATCATTACGAGGCAGTAAATTCAGACGGTTCAAAATCATTAGAGCCGCACCAAATAAGAATAAGGTCCATGAAACTGCAAATAAACGGACGCCTGGAATTTTAGTTATCCATAGATAAAAGCTTAAAACAGTAATGCTGATGATAGTAATTAGTGCGATTACAAAAGCAATTCCGATTCGACTTGCATGGTCAAGAATGAATGATGAAAGAATTATCCATCCGCCCATATATGCCATTGTTATGCACAAGTAGTAAAAAATTTTGGAAATACTCTTCAATTGCATAGCTGCTACTGGTAATAGAGCTCCAGAGATAGTCATTATGCCAATACATACTGTCATCCATCGTTCATTCCAAATAAGTAGATCCAAGCCGAGATATTGAATGGAAAGGCCGGAAGAAATAGTGATAACCGCTGCTGACCCTAAAGCAAGAAAAGCAAACATAATGTAGGTCTTTTCATTCACCGAAATGAACAGGAAGATGTTGTAGATACCCAGTGCTGCAATGATACCGATAAAGGCAAACAGCAGAGACTGGCTTATTAATCGACTTTCGTAGAAAGACGTTTCGTCCCATAAAGTAATAGGTGCCTGAATAAAACCATCGTTCTGAACGCGCATATAGATGGTGACGTTTTGACTAGGCCCTAGATGAATAGGGAATGCGAAGGCAGAGTCATTGATCGGGCGGGTGGAATAGGGATAGATACTGCCAGTACGGTAATGATTAGAGTAGCTGCTGCTTTGGCCATATCGATAAAAAACTTCGACATAGTCTAGTAATGCATAATCAAGGTGAAGAATTTTCTTTGTTCTTTGATGTGCCTGATTTTGAATTTTAAGTCTCAGCCAGATGTCACCAGAAACCAATGAAAAACTGGGCACCGATTGCGTGCTCTGATTCCAGAATTCTTCAGGTAAATTGATTATATCCTTGATATCACGTTGCTGTTCAGGAGCCAGTACATAGCTGACGTATTCCCCCAGATTTTGATTGTTTATCTTTTCGGATTCCAGCAAATACGATTCGGAAATGATTGGCTTGGTGCTTTCAGTGGTATCTGCCTGACCGATATTCCAGCCCAGGCTAAGTACCAGACTCGTAAGAAAATAAACGAGTGAAAACAGGTGGTTGGATTGAAAAATCGTAGGGCTACTCGAATCAAGAATAGAGTGTCCGATTTTAACCTGAATATGGCGTGGAAATAGAAGCATGTGGTTCTAATTGTTGTTATGAAAAAAATTAACTAATAAATAAACTAGCAATGCTAGACTGAGGTTAACCCATAACTCGTATTCAGGGTAGCCTAAAATCACGGATGTGCATGTTTTTATAGGATTTTTTGTGAAAACTTACCAAATTAAATCGTTTCTTCCATATCGGCTGGTTTGTTTAATCGTAATAGCCTTACTTGCATCATTGCTTTATCAGTTACAACCGCCATTGCTTGAACGTGTAGCCGCCGGTTTCGATGATATTAAAACCGTGGTACGCCATCGACTGGGTATGTCGCCTCAACCTCACCCTGATGTGGTGGTAGTTACCATCGATGAGCCCAGTATTAATGAATTTGGTCGGTGGCCTTGGAATCGAAAAGTGATGGCGGAGCTGTTTGAAGCCCTGTCTGATTCGTCTCTGGTGGTGATGGATATCGTGTTTTCTGAGCCTTCAAATGAAGAGTCTGATCAGGTGATGATTGATCAGATCAGTGACAACGGAAACGTCATTCTCGGCTATTTCCTTAGAAATGAAGCGACAGAACATCATGACGACGAAGCATTGGATTATCTTGAAGAGTGCTCTTATTTCGATTACGAGTTACTCACCGATGAAGTGAAAATTCGTGAGTTTCCATTCTCGGAACTCAATATCTCTTCGGTAGCGAATGCGGCGCTCACCTGTGGCGTATTTACAACGGAACCGGATCCTGATGGTCTTTATCGTCATTATCCCGTTGCTTATATCCACGAAGGCTTTTTGTTACCGCCTATTGGGATTCAGGCTGTACGACAGCATTTAAACCGGGAAGCACAATTAGTACTTGATGATGGTGGCGTGAATTCTTTTCAGTTGGGGGAGGCCACGCTAAATAACCAGAACTTCATTCGAGTGAATTTTACTGATCATGTGGTGCATTGGTCAGCCAAGGATGTGATTACAGGAAAGATCCCCCCAGAACAGATTAAAGGTAAAGTAGTGATTGTTGGGGTCACTGAAGTTGGAGTGTTCGATATGCGACCGACGCCCATCGATGCTGTGACGCCTGGAGTCTTCCTTCACTACATGGCGACCAGTAATTTACTGAGCGGCACGTTATTGAATGAGTGGCCTGAGCTTGATGTAGCCGGCATCTTTATTGGACTTCTGACGATATTTTTACTGAGTTTTGTTGGTAATCCTAACATTCGCATCCCTCTCTACATTGTGATGATTGGACTTGTCGCGGCAATCTCGTGGTTATTCTATTTTCTGGGCAATATATGGTTGCGAGAGTTTTATGTTATCTCACCAATGGTGGGGCTCGCGGTTGGTATTGAACTCTTTTCAGCCATCAAGGCAGATCGACAGAATCGTCAAATCAAAGATGCGTTTTCTTCTTATGTCTCGTCTGAGTTGGTATCCGAGATTCTAAAAGATCCAGATAATTTGCAGTTAGGGGGTGATGAAAAAGAGATCTCGGTGTTGTTTTCGGATTTAAGAAACTTCACGTCAATGTCTGAAAAGCTCAGCCCGGTGGAGTTAGTTTCGTTGTTAAATCAGATTTTTGATCCGATGACGGAAGCTATTCTGAAAGAAAAGGGCATGCTCGATAAGTACATCGGCGATGCCATTATGGCGATTTTTAATGCGCCGGTGTCTCTCGATGATCATGCTGAACGGGCGGTGCAGTCTGCTTTGGCCATGGTTGAAGTGAAAGATCAGAAGAATAAAGCCTTGCTGGAACAAGGATTACCTCCTATCGAGATTGGCATTGGAGTAAACACTGGCCCAGCGGTTGTCGGGAACATGGGCTCTCAGCTGCGCTTTAGTTATACCGCCATTGGTGATGCGGTGAACTTGGCTTCTCGACTGGAAGGCATGAACAAACCTTATGGCACCCGCGTTCTGATCAGTGAAAACTCGAAAGGTCAATTAACCGAGCCGTATCAAGGGTATCTGCTTAGAATGATCGACCGTATTCGGGTGGCAGGTAAAACCGAGCCTGTAACGATTTATGAGGTTATGTTGGACACCAAGCAGAATGCATCATTGGCAAACCAGTTTGAACAAGCTCTCAATCTTTATTTCAGTATGAACTTTGAACAGGCTAAGTCTCAATTCAGTCAGTTGTTTTCTAACTATCAAGATAAGGCTTCGGAGTACTTTGTCACTCGCTGTCAGCAATGCATTGATGAACCGCCTGAATCGGATTGGGGTGGTGTGACCAGCTTTAAGAAGGGATAACTCTTGAATTCCTTTCTCTTAATTTGGGGCATATTTGTTCAGAGGACTGTGTGAATTGAGAAAATACGCTCAATTCACACAGACTTAATCCGGAGGGGCTGGTTTTTATTCTGACGAGTTATCTTTATTCAATTTCTGACGAGTCACTTCAGCTTGAGCTTCTAATTCTTTAAACAGCTCATTGTAGTTGTCAGGCATCGGGTAAGAAGTCAGTTCATCGCCAGAGATAGATACCGCGGTTCCGGCTTCCATATCAAAAGAATTCAGATAATCCACAAACTCACGTTTCATTTGCTCAATGCCTTCACGCATTTTGTCTTTTTCTTGCTGGAATTCAGCCATCATTTGCTGACTGTAATCATCGAAGCTGGCTGTAGAAACGGCTTTATAGTGCTTGAACGAACCTTCTACAGGTTCAACTTCAACTCGGCCTTCATTAAGATAAACGTCCACTTGGTTGTCTACGTCTTTCACCAAAAATTGGGTGCCTTTTACGCCAATAACGGCTGTCTTTGTCGCAACCTTGAGTCCTTTTGAAGTACCGCGTTTTCGGATATCAAATAATACCGTGCCTTCTTCAAGGCTGAGTGACTGCAGGCCTTTAAGGTGAATAGAGGATTGTTCCTGCAACACAATGGTCGAACCATCAATCAATTGAATAACGGCTTGAGAATTACGTTTGGTACGAAGGATGTCCTGGGCTTTTAGCATGTCACCCGCTGAGGCTTTGGTGCCTCGAACTTCACCTTGCTTGTGCAGCATGGCTTTGCCAGCAAGTTCTCTAATAGAGCCCACCACTAAATTTTCTGCGGTTAGGATAGGCGCCTTTTCCTTACTGGTGGTTTTTTCAACTTTGGGAGCGCTTTCTGTCTGGGAAACGCCTTCCGTTGCAGAAGAGTCCTCAAGTATCGTGGTGTTGTCGAATTCGACGGAATCATTGAATGGGTTCGGTGTTGCGGAGCTGGCCGACGCCATCATTGGCATGACGACCAGTAAGGCCCACAAGGACTGAGTTAAGATTCGTGATGGTTTCATGATGCGCTTCCTTGTTGCTTGCCAGCCCAGTGACTTTGACGAATAGGCGTCTAGATAGATATCAGGCTAGACCTATTAAAGTTTAGACGGACAAACGGCAAATGTGTCTATATCCAGAAAAATAGCATCCTATCAACTAATATCGCTAAAAATAAACCCAGCAAGTACACAATCGAGAATTTAAATAGTTGCCGAGCAATGATGTCTGATTGCTTACGGTAGAGTTTCCAGGCCAGATTCATAAATTTCAGATTGAGCAGACTGACGCTGATCAAATAGAGCCAGGATGAAAATTGGCTAATCCAGGGTAGTGCCGTCACAATCACCAACAGAACCGAATAAAGCAGGATGTGCAGTCGAGTGAATGACTGTCCATGAGTTACCGGCAACATAGGAACTTGGGCTTTTTTGTAATCGTGGACTCTATAAAGCGCAAGCGCCCAGAAGTGTGGCGGTGTCCAGGTAAAAATAATAAGAACGAGTAGGAGTGCCGGGGCAGTAATGTCGGGCGATATGGCGGTCCAGCCAAGTAATGGTGGCAGTGCGCCTGCAATACCACCAATCGTTATGTTCTGCGGTGTTATTGGTTTTAGAACCAGGGTGTAAAGCACGGCATAACCAAGTGTTGCGAATAATGTGAGATAGAGGCAGGTTAAATTCACCTGTATTAAACAAAGACTCCCCAGACTTACGAGTGCCGCTGCAAATAACAGAGCTTGTGAAGAAGAGACCTGACCTGTTGCGACAGGGCGACGCTGTGTTCGTCGCATTTGTTGATCTCTCCAGCGATCAACCACGTGATTTACGACTGCAGAAGAAGCGGCGCAAAAGCTGATACCAATGGTCGCCAGAATCATATGGGTGACTTGTTCAAGCGTTGGCGCTTGAGTAAGCGCTAGTAGCATGCCCACCCAGGATGTCACCAGCATCACAAAAACAACTTTAGGCTTACACAACTCAAGATATTGCGTCCATAGGGGTTGCGGTAGATCCGAGTCTCGAGTGTGCAGCTCGGGATTTGTTTTACCGTTAGGAGTTATTTGGGATGAAATTGCCATCTTGCTGCTCCTTTCCTTTGATTAATTGTTGGGTTTCTTTGACGGTGTGTTCTTCTGTTTGAGCTGAATTAAAGAGATGAAAAATTGCAAGTACGTGACTGCCCAGCAGCATGGCTGCAACGAGATTGTGTGCCAGAGCAATGGACAGCGGTAACAGCCAGACTGCCGATAGTACGCCCAAACTTACCTGGGTTATTAGCAGTGTGCTGAGTAAAATTGATAGCCCTATTCTTTGACGGAGCCGGCTATTCCAGATTTTCAGAATCATCAAGCCCATCATGAAAACGGTGATCAGGGCTCCGATCCGATGAACGACTTGAATAGATACTCGTGTTTGAGCATCGGTTCGGCCATGTAGGAATGATAAGTCGTCATAGGTCGGTATCGAGAGCGCCTTTGAGACGGATACATGATCCAGCCATTGGCCCTGACAGGTAGGAAAATCAGGACAAGCCAAGCCTGCATAATTGCTGCTAGTCCAGGCGCCCAGAGAAATCTGAAGAATCAGCACAGCTAAAGTAACTAAACTCATTCTTCTTAAGGCAACAAGATACCCTGAAGAGGATGTTGTGGATTCTGGATTTGTGGTGAATGTTTCAGCATGCAGCGCCATTCGTAGCCAGATAAGTAACCCGAAGGTGATGAAACCACCCAGTAAATGTAAGGTCACAATGGGGGGCCAAAGTTTCCAGGTCACTGTCCACATTCCAAAGATGGCTTGAATGATAACCACCGCAGAGAGCACGCAAGCGACCATTTTTATCTGGGGACGAATGTCTCCATGTTTCAGGGTTAGCCAGGTAACGGCAAAGACGATGATGCCGAGAAAACTGGCCGCGTATCTGTGTATCATCTCCATCCAGGCTTGATGTCGAACCACTGGTGTTTCGGGAAATAGCTGTTCGGCTTGTTCTATGTGATGGGCTTGCTCCGGTGGTGTGAGGAAACCGTAACATCCAGGCCAATCCGGACAGCCTAAACCTGCATCGAGTAATCGGGTGAGTGCACCTAACCCAATGACCAGGATGACGAGCACCAGCGCAATGTGGTTAAGCGTTAATAACCGAGCCTGGGATGTGTTTTGTTTTTTATCCGTCTGGGTAGCGTCCATAAAATGTCTCTTTTTAACCCAACTTGCTGTATTTCAATAGTCGTTTCAGATCCTTGAATATGTCTCGTTGAGACGTATTTTCCGGATACACCATAATGAGCTGGTTCTGTGGATCAATGATGCCGGAAAGCGATGATTGAACAGCTAGGTTGTCTAGCTCGGTGCTGTTTTTCTTCCATTGCGAGTAACGATCTTCCGGAATGCAGAGTTCAACGTTGGTGACTCGATGTGATTCTCGTCCAAGGGCGCTGACAATTTGTTGGTGTTGGGTCTGAATTGGTGATAAGTGGTTATCAGGGCTGTCTGCTCCTAAATCGTCACAGTTTGGACGGATTTGGAGTTCAGCCAGACGCCATTTATTTAAACCTTCGGAAGGACTACCGGCTGCCTTTATCTTAAGTGCCTTGTTGTCTATCGGTAGTGGAGGAGACACCAATTGACCATGATGTTGGGTTTCAAAAGAGAAACCGTCTGGTGGCCAGAAAAAGAGCGCTGTTGCTGAAATAAGGGGTACTAATGCACAGCTGATGATCGCCATAAGAGGGAAGAGGGATATTGTGTTTTTATTCCCGTTTAAGTCGTGTTCTTTGGTGGATGTCATGTCGTGTCCCTTTTATAAAATGACGAAACCTAAATGGCGTTTCTCTGTGATCTTTTGACAGAGCTGGTTAGCAGCACAATTAAGGCAACCAGTGCTATCAAGAACCATTGAATGGCATACCCCAAGTGTTTGTTAGGGGAGGTGGTCAGTGAATCCTGACGGGCTTTCCAATGGTCAGTAACGAGTTTCGAATCCCCTGATATCAAGCGATAGTATTGAGGGGGGAGTTTTAAATCTTTCTGTGTCTGTTCATTCAATGCCTGAATTCGAAAGGCTTTCCCGCTAGAGTCGCTCTTGCTATTGGTTGGTTTGAATCGTTCAATGTTGTGTTGTGGTGTTCTGGAAGACCAAGGCTCAGGTGAGAGTTCAAGCGCGTGTGTGTGACTAATTAAAGGGGCGTTCGGTAGTTGATTCCGGTGAGCCGGAGCGGCTACCCATCCTCGATTAACTAATACGGGCTGGTCAGGAATCGTACTTTTGAGAAGATTGTGACTTTCCGGCTTAAAAACCTGAATAATCTCATAACCCGGTGTGCCTTTGTGGGTGATGTTTTCGAGGTAAAGGGTGTCAGGCAGAAAATGCCCCGAAATCATAATTGATTGTGTTTGAGTTGCCGCTTGTTCAGAAATCATGGCTTCTTTTTGTGTTTTGCGATCCAGCTGCCATAGCCCCAACGATAGGGTGATGGCGATAATGCAGACTGAGATAATCCAATAGGCAGGATTTATCTCAAGGTTCCATTCTTGATTCAAACATCTAAACTGGAACGAATGTCCCACGCTTTCTTTTAAATCATCGGGTTGAGATGATTCATCAGATCGCTTAGTTGAAACAGGTTCTGAATCCATGATTTTTAAATTCATTATTGTTTTATTGCTCCTTGCAGTGGTTGCCAGTTTGTTCTGGTCTTTCTGGCATCTGATCCGTTCGCCCGAACCGGGTAAGAAAGTACTCAAAGGGCTTATTCTTCGAGTACTTCTTAGCGCCATTACTCTGTTAATTATTTTCCTTTATCTGGGTCATCAAACGGGTGCTCAGTGATTGACTGTTAAAGCACATAAACAAACGTGAATAGCAGCAACCAGACCACGTCTACAAAGTGCCAATACCAGGCACTGGCTTCAAAACCAAAGTGCTTATCTTTGTTAAAGTGACCTTTCAAAATACGGATAAGCATGACGATCAACATGATGGTGCCAATGGTGACGTGCGCCCCATGGAAACCGGTTAGCATGAAGAACGTCGATCCATAAATACCGGAAGACAGGGTAAGTTGCAGTTCGCTATAAGCGAGTTGATATTCATGAATCTGGAAGCCTAAAAAGACAACGCCCAGACCAATCGTCAAAGCCAGCCATTGAGCACATCGCTTACGGTTATTTTCTTTTAACGCATGGTGCGACAAGGTGAGCGTAAAGCTGGACGCCACAAGGATCACGGTATTTAGGAAAGGAATTTGCCAGGCCGGAATAGTCCCGCTTGGACCCGGGAATAATTCAGGATCCGGGTTGGTTAGCAAAGGCCATTGAGCCGAAAACTCCTGCCAGAGCATATTACTGATGCCCTTGTCACCTTCACCGCCAAGCCATGGAACTGCGAGCACTCGGGCATAAAACAAAGCACCAAAGAACGCGGCGAAGAACATGACTTCCGAGAAAATAAACCACGCCATACCCATTCTGAACGAGCGATCCAGCTGTAATGAATACAGGCCTTTTTGACTTTCAGCAACCACGTTGGAAAACCAGCCGTAGAGCATGTATACCGTCAGGCCAAGGCCTGAGAGCATAATCCAGCTCGGTAGCGAACTTTGGTTGCCCACTTGAGAACTGTGGAGCATGGAAGCCATGCCATACAACAAACAGAAAACGGCAATCGTTGCGATAATGGGCCACTTACTCTGATGCGGAACATAATAGTTAGGAACAGAGCTGTGTGGAGTACTGGAGTTATGTGTTTGGCTCATAAGAAATGCCCCCTGTGATCTGGTGACTGGTCTCATTTTGCTTGATGGATTTAGATTCTGTTTTCGCGGTAGTTTCAGGTGTATCCACTACCGCGGGGTACAATGAATATGAAAATGTAATTTTGTTTATGTGCTCGGGCAGGTCGGCGGAGACTGAGAAGGTCAGGCCCATTTCCCGTTGTTGATTGGACTCCAGAAATTGTTCCTGAAAACAAAAACATTCCATTTTGGTTACATACGTGGCTGCCTCGGCGGGAGATATGCTGGGAACGGCATGTAACTGAACTTTCTGGTTGGACGCATTCCTGGCAATGTAGGCGGTGGTGATTGCGCTACTCAGACCCACTTGCAGTTCGGTGGATTGCGGGTAGAAATCGCCTGAAAAACCCGTTTGAGGCATAGCAATAAATTGTGCCTTGATCGTCCGAGTTGGTAAGGTTTTTTCTGTTTGGAGCGAGTCACTTTCTGTTTGGACCGAGTCACTACTAGAAACCGTGATTGCATTTTCCTGACGTTCAAAACCCCGGCCATTGATTCCGGTGACCTCACAGAAAACCTCGTACAAAGGAACAAGGGCGAAACCAAAACCAAACATGGCAAAGGTAACCATCACCAGCTTGGCGGGAAGGTTTGAAATGCCTTTGTCTTTCTGATGGTTCTTGTTGGAACTCGTCTGAGAACTGTTTGGTTCGGTATTACTATCCAATTGATTATCCATGGTTAATCAACCTTCGGTGGCGTATCAAAGGTATGCAGTGGCGCAGGAGAAGGTACGGACCATTCCAGACCTTCTGCACCCTCCCAAGGTTTCTGTGGGGCTGGTTCTCCTTTACCTCGAGCACACTGGATGACGATATACAAAAACAGTAGCTGAGTGGTTCCAAACAGGAAGGCGCCAATACTGGTCATCATGTTGAAATCAGCAAACTGCAACGCATAGTCCGGAATTCTTCGAGGCATGCCAGCTAACCCCAGGAAGTGCATTGGGAAGAAGGTTAGATTCAGGCCAATGAATGACAGCCAGAAGTGCCACTTAGCCAAAGTTTCGTTATACATATAACCAGACCATTTAGGGATCCAGTAATAGGTTGCGGCGATAATCCCGAAGATCGCTCCTGGTACCAATACGTAATGGAAGTGGGCAACAACAAAGTAGGTGTCATGGTATTGGAAATCCGCCGGTGCAATGGACAGCATCAGGCCGGATAAACCGCCGATGGTAAATAACACGACGAAAGCGACCGAGAATAGCATCGGAGCTTCAAAGGTCATTGATCCTTTAAACATGGTCGCGACCCAGTTAAAGACTTTAACGCCAGTTGGCACTGCGATCAGCATGGTGGCGTACATAAAGAAGAGTTCGGCAGCGACAGGTAAGCCCACGGTAAACATATGGTGAGCCCAAACAACAAACGACAGCACGGCAATGGACGCGGTGGCGTAAACCATGGAGTGGTAACCAAACAGTTTCTTGCGAGAGAAGGCCGGAATAATTTGTGAGACCACACCAAATGCCGGAAGGATCATGATGTACACTTCGGGATGCCCGAAGAACCAGAAAATGTGCTGGAACATCACCGGATCACCACCGCCAGCTGCATTAAAGAAACTGGTGCCGAAATGAATGTCCATCAACATCATGGTGACGCAACCTGCAAGCACAGGCATTACAGCAATAAGCAGGAACGCAGTGATCAACCAGGTCCATACGAACATTGGCATTTTCATTAAGGTCATGCCCGGTGCGCGCATATTCATAATGGTGGTGATGATATTAATGGCCCCCATGATGGAGGATAGCCCCATGAGGTGGACGCCAAAGATGAAGAAGGTGGTACTTGGCGGTGCATAAGTTGTGGAAAGCGGGGCGTAGAAGGTCCATCCAAAATTAGGGCCGCCACCTTCCATAAACAAGCTGGAAAGCAACATGCCGAAAGCGAATGGCATGATCCAGAAGCTCCAGTTGTTCATCCGGGGAAGTGCCATATCGGGTGCGCCGATCATCAGAGGCACCATCCAGTTGGCCAGACCGACAAAGGCAGGCATAACCACACCAAACACCATGATCAGACCATGCATGGTGGTCATTTGGTTAAAGAAGTTAGGGTCTACAAACTGTAAGCCAGGTTGGAACAGTTCCGCTCGAATAACAAAGGCCATACCTCCGCCAATGAAGAGCATGACAAAACTGAAGATCAGGTAAAGCGTACCAATTTCTTTATGATTGGTAGTTAACAACCAGCGACTGAGTCCCGAGGGTTGGTGGTGATCATGTCCATGGTGATCGTCAGGCACTGAATTTGAATTCGGATTTGCTACTGTGTCATTCATCGTTTATTCCTCCCTGAGCCTGTTAACGTAATTTGGCAACATCAGCTGGTTGAACGGTTTCGCCTTTGTTTTCTTTCCAGGCATCGTTTTGGCCCCAGGCATTACGCTCGTAGGTTACGACCGCTGCGATCTCTGCATCCGACAATTGCGGACCATAAGCCGCCATGGCGGTACCTGTTTTCCCTCGAAGGACAATGTTTATATGATCGACAATCTGACCTTTGATGATTGGGCTGCCTTTTAATGCAGGGAATACCGGAGGTAAGCCTTCACCTTGCGCCTGATGACAGGCCAGACAATTCTTCTCATAGACGTCTTTACCTGTGGTCATAAGCCTGTTCATATCCCAGGTCTGCTCTGCTTCGGCGGCGGCTTTGGCAAGTTCGGCCAAACGTAATTGTTTCTTTTGATTGAGCCAATCAAGATACTCAGGTTCTTCGACGGCTTTTACGACGATGGGCATGAATCCGTGGTCTTTACCACATAACTCGGCGCATTGGCCCCGATAAGTACCTGGCTCGGTGATGTAGGTCCAGGTTTCATTGATAAAGCCCGGAATGGCATCTTTCTTAACAGCCAATTCAGGTACCCACCAAGCGTGAATAACATCGTTGGATGTGAGCAGGAAACGAATCTTTTTATTCACTGGAACGACTACCGGCTCGTCCACCTCTAGCAAATAGTGTTCGCCTTTCGATTGTTGATTGAGTATTTGTTCTTTGGGTGTGGAGAGATTAGAGAAGAACTCAACATCTTCGCCCATGTATTGATAGCGCCACTTCCATTGGTATCCGGTCACTTGAATATCGACTTCGGAATCTTCCGTATCGTACATAGCAAATACCCCTTCCGTGGCAGGTATGGCCATGACAATCAGAATGAGTAACGGGATTGCAGTCCAGATGACTTCTACCGTGGTACTCTCATGGAAGTTTGCTGGTTTATGCCCTTTGGATTTTCGGTGATGGAAAATTGACCAGAACATTACGCCAAAGACAATGATGGCGATGACCACGCAAATATATAGAATGATCATATGCAGGTCGTACACCATTTCACTGACGGGTGTAGATCCCTTGGGCATATTTAGCGCAAGATCAGCAGAAGATAATGAGGGGATAAAAAGGCTGGCTAGTAAGCATGTAAAAACAGACCATGACTTTATATGGGCGAAAACTGATGGCATAGGTACCTCCCTGATTACCAGTTAATCAGTTCGTCCATGAAACTGTGGCTGCCTGTCCTGCAAGCTCGTATTCCAAGAGCTCATTCAGCCTTAAATCCATTTAATGTGATTTTTTATTGGTTTTGCTAATCAATATTCTTAAACTTTATATAAAACTTATGTCTAATTTTTAATCAGTATAGACAGGGGTTTGATTTTGACAAATATCAATACTTGTTCATTTTTTATATTTTTTAATTTCAGATAAGTTGTTGAATTTAAATTGAAAATCGTACTTTTAATTTTGTTTTGGTTGAATTCTAGAGGTTGTTTATGAAAAAAGTCAGAGTTCTGTCTATAGTTAAATGTTTTGTGCTGTTTATTGTTTGTTCAGTTTTTTCTTCGGTCTATGCGGATACGTCAGGATTAACTCTGGCGAGTTCGACTCAATATCGCACCTATGAGGTAATGAAGGGCGAGAAGGGTGAGTCCCAATATGAGGAGGCAGAGAAGTATCGCTTGCAGAAAGATTTTAAAAGAGCAGAAACCTTCTATAGCAAAGCGGCTGAAATGGGATTTGGCATGGCGCACTTTCGTCTAGGTCAGATGTACGCCACTGGCAGAGGCAGTGTTCGAAGCCTTGTTGAAGCTCATATGCATTACAACCTATCGTCTTACCTAGGCGTTAATGAAGGCAGGTCTGCTATGTTGGTTCTTGAAGATCAGATGACAGAAGATCAGATTGAGCGTGCCATGAGAAGGGCGGTTAATTATCGTCGTGGTCACGATCTATAAATCAACACGTTGAAACCGTTAGGCAACAAAAATCATCGATTTGAGAAGCTAAAGTAGTCTAGACTTTGAGAAACTGAATCAATCACACTGACCGAACAGTGTGGAACAACAGGACTTGGAGGGATGATGATTTCTGTTGTGGCTGTGATATTAGGGTTGGCATTATTCGCGGCGCTGGTTTTTCTGTGGTTTTTCTATAATCGTGCACAGCAACTTAAGATTGATCTAAACAATCTTAAGGCTTCCGAATTAAGTTTTAAGCGATCTGAAGAAAAGTATGCACTGGCATTTCATGCAAGCCCTGATGCTGTGATGATTGCACGTTTTGAAGATATGGAAATTGTGGATGTAAATGAAGGGTTCGAGAAGACTCTGGGATACAGTCACAGACAAGCAGTAGGCACGACTTCTGTCGCCCTGGACATCTGGAAAGATATGTCTCAAAGAGACATATTAATCAAGCGCCTCATTGAGCATGGTGAAGTGAATGCGCTCGAAGTTAACCTTAAAACCCGGCTTGGCCATCAAGTTGAATGTGAAGCCTCATCAAGTTTGATTCACTTGGATGGTGAGACCTGTGTACTTACTATCCTGAGAGACATTAGCGCCCGAAAAATAGCGGAACAAGAGCTCAAACGTGTAAGTGCTCTTTTGGAAGCGGCTATGTCCAATTCTCCGGTTGGAATACTTGTAGTTGATGGTGTGGAAGGCGAAGTTCAAATTATCAATGAAGCCGCACAGCGCATTCGACGTCTGTCAAAATCTCAGAAGATCGGTGGTCATGATGATCACTGTCTGGTTCTGGATGATAAAGATAAACCACTATTTGGAAAGGATTTACCAATACTACGTGCCTTGCACAATGGTGAGCATGTCATCAATCGTGAGATAAAAATCGTTTACCCTGACAAGAGCTATTGTTGGGTTATTGCTAATTCTGTGCCCGTTTTTGATAGTCAACAAAATACCATTGCCGCAGTGGCTATCTATCTGGATATTACAGATATGAAAACCATCCAGCAGGACCTCAAGAAATTAAATCGAGAGTTGGAAGAGCGGGTTCAGGAACGTACCAAAGCTTTAACGACAACTAATCTCCAGTTAAATGATGCCATTCAAAAGGCGGAAGTCGCTAGTCAGGCCAAGAGTGATTTTCTGGCGAATATCAGTCATGAAATTCGCACACCCATGAATGGTATATTGGGGATGACACAGCTTGCTATTACTAAGTGCTCTGATCACTCTGTCTTGAAATTTTTAACCAATATTGAACGGTCTGCTGAAGTGCTGATGCATCTTATTAATGATGTCCTGGATTTTTCGCGCATTGATAGTGGCAAGATGGTGATTGAGCGCTCGTTGTTTAATCTCAATGAATTGTAGATCAGCTGAATGTGTTTGCAGAATCCCATGCAGGCGAAAAAGGCCTAACTTATCAATGTTCTCAATCGTATGAATTGCCTGAGCTGGTAGTTGGTGATGCAGTAAGAATTAAACAAATACTGATTAACTTGCTGGATAATGCCATCAAGTTCACCTCTGAAGGTTCGATTCAACTGACTGTTTATTACTTGTCTTCCGACAAAGGTTATGACCTTTTACGTTTTGAGGTTGCTGATTCGGGAATCGGTGTTAATAAACAGGATATCCCACTCTTGTTTGACTCGTTTGCTCAGCTAGACAGCTCCATTACTCGAAAATACGGTGGGACAGGCTTGGGCTTGGCGTTGTGTCAAAAACTTGCAGGCCTAATGAAAGGGGTTATTGAAGTTGAGAGTACTCAGGGAGAGGGAAGTATTTTCTCTTTGGTTGTTCCGTGTTCTCTGAGCAATACTGATACATCCGATTCAATTGAATCTATTAACATGGATGAGAGAAGTCCAGGAGTCTCTGGTACTGTATCTGAAGAACGATCCAATAGAGAAATAACCGAAGATTCCAGTGATGTAGGGTTATTAAAGCTAGGGCAGATCGCTCATTTCGATATTACGGCTTTGGCGGAAAAGGTCGGGTTTAACGAACCGACCTTGGTTCGATTGTTGTCTATGTTCCGCAGTGATTATTCTGAGTTTCCTAAAGAGTTGGAAGACTCTATGAATATGATTCCAATTTCTTCAGAAGAATTGGAAGCTCAAACGAAAGTTTTGATCTCGCATGTTCATGCCTTAAAAGGTGTGTCAGGGAACCTATGTAATTCCTATATTCATACCATCGCTAAAGACATCGAAAACGCGCTTCGTGAAAGTGGGGTGACTGACATTCATATCGAGCATGTGAGGTCTCTCTTTAGTATGGCCCAGAAAGAGGCTATCACCTTGGGAGAAGAACTTGATCGATATGTAATTGAGACTGAAGCAGTTGAAGTTTTCGGTGAAGAAATACCAAGGGAACAGCTAACGACTGAATTACTGGAATTGCTTGGAGTAATCTCTGAGAAAGTTTCGAGTTTCTTTATGATCGAAAGTGATGAGTTGGATCGGCTGCAATTCTTGGGTGGCAAGCTGGAGCTCAGTGACTCAATAAAACAGTTGGAACAGCATCTGAATGCTTTCCAATACGCCGAAGCAGACGCGTTGGTAAAAGAACTTACGGCGGGTCTTGAACAGGCATAAAAATCGAGATATATAATCTCAGTTTTTTTAGAATCTGATTGCGAATCCTTCAGATCGAGGGCAACTTTCTTTTGTAAAAACGAACCGACGACCTTTGGGTCGTAGTTTTAATATCAATCGCGCATAAAAAAACCGAGACTTAACATCTCGGTTTTAGAATCTGGTTGCGGGGGCCGGATTTGAACCGACGACCTTCGGGTTATGAGCCCGACGAGCTACCAAGCTGCTCCACCCCGCGTCATTGAGGCGCCTATTATGGCTATTTTTTCTTGGCTGTCAACAGAAATATAATTATTTGGTTAAATAAATTGTCTGAAGGTGAGGTTTATTCGCGGTGCTACTTTCTTTTTGGTTTTAGAAATCGAATGTTGAAAGCGATCCTGAAATCCTCCGGGCATAACGATTACTGAATTGTGCTCCAGAGGCAGTGAAAGGCATTGTCTGGTTTGTCGAATTGCTCGAAGGTTAAAATTACGTGTTTCGCCAAAAGAGACAGAGGCGATGATAGGGGCTTCTCCCAATTCAGGTTCATTGTCGCTGTGCCAACCCATGGAATCTTCTCCGGTTCGATACAGATTACAAAGAACGGCATTGAAATCGTGTTGGAGGCATTCTGATAATTGGTTCTTCAGCTTTAATAATTCAGGCGTCCAGTACTCAGCTGAAAATGTTCTACCTGAATAGTGGTAGCCAATACCTTTATCACCATAAAAACTTTGCAGCCGTGGGGATAGGACATCTTTCCCAAAAATTCGTAGGGTTTCTTGCTTCCAGTTTAGGGATGTTTCTAGTTGTTTAAAGAGTGCATCAGCTGTAACTGAATCCAAAAAATGTCTATACAGGTCGAGGTGGCTGTCATTTAGAAAAATGCGTTGTTTTTGTATGACGGTCTTGGACATCAAGGTATCAGCGCGAATGAACGAAGGTACTCAATGGCGTAGGGCAGAATGAGTGCCGTATACGCGCCTGTTAGCCCCATAGACAAGGCTGAGAAAGCACCACACTGTGGGCTAATTTCTAACGCTTTTGCTGTACCAACGCCATGGGCTGAAATTCCGATGGCGATACCTTTAATACCATCGTCTTGTTCATTGAGTAAACGGAATAAGGGTTCTGCTACCACAGCACCTATCACACCAGTAATGAGAACAAACGCTGCCGTTAAAGACGGTATAGCCTGAATGCTTTCTGCCACACTTAGAGCGATAGGTGTGGTTACAGATTTAGGTGTCAGTGATAAGAGTACGTCATTTGACGCATTGAGCCCCCAAGCAATGGATACCGCAAAGAAAATAGCCATGCTGCCTCCAATAATGACGGCTGAAAATAAAGGGACAGCTAATTGGCGAATTCTTTGCTTGTTCTTATAAAGAGGGATAGCAAGGGCAACCGTTGCCGGTCCAAGCAGAAAATGAATAAGTTGGTTGTGCTCGAAATATTTCTGATAAGGAATTTCGAGTAGCCAGAGGATGCTCATAATGATCACAATACTGATCATTACTGGTTGAAGAACGGCAGTATGGTTGAACCGTTTATACAGGCTCAGGCACAGGTAATAACAAAGAACTGTTATCAGTAAGCTAATAGTTGGGTTGTCGAGTAACCAGGTGTGAAAGTTAATCATTAGATTTGTCCTGGTGTTCAATTTTTGTGAACTTACGGGTAAACCATGAAATAAAAATCATTGATATCGTTGTGCCAACAATGAGCGATGCTGTGATAGCAAGAAGTTGTTCTTGGAGTAAATCGAGATATTGGATGATGCCAACGCCAGCGGGGACTAACAGTAAAGGCAAATAAACCAGAAGCTTTTCACTGGTTTTAACCAACGCTTTAGGGGCTTGATCTCTCCAGGATAGGAAGGCAAAAAGTAAGAGCATACCTGCAACGGGACCAGGTATTGGACTATCCAGGAAAATAACCAGTAATTCGCCTAAAATATAAAAACAGAAAAGAATTGAAAAGCCTTGTAACATAGAATTACTGTCTTTTTTATGGAACGTAGATTTTTGTTGAATGGTCACTAGAAATGAAAGTGTAACTTTTCTCTTAAATGATAGATAGAAGTAACCTTTCAAGTGAACTGGGTTGTTAACGAAAACAGGTTAAATGAGGCATGTTATGCGCTGTTCAGAGCTAAAGCATATTCGAGTAGGTGATGAGGTTTTCCTTAAAACTCAAGTACTTAAGAAAATGTCAGAAGAGATTCAAATGCTTTCCAGCAACATGGTTAGTCTCTATGCGTCGGGCTATGATGAAGAGGAATTAACCAGGATAGAAGATATGGTGAGAGAGAGAGCAGAGATTATTCTTCAACTGACCAGTAGCTAATTGTGTTTATTACTGCTTTGCACCAGCTTTTATGTCGTTTTTTTGTAGGACTTTGACTATTACTTGTTCTATGATGATCCTAAATAAAGGACGTTGTAAGTAGAGGTAATTTATATGGACTATGAAATTCTTTTAGCCTTGGTACTAATTGTGTTTACTATGGCTATCAGTGGTGTGGTTTTAAGAAGACAGTGGTCAGATTATTGTTCACGAGTTTTTAGAAAGCGCTCACGTAAATCACCTGGGCATTCGAGTAAAACCCACGCCTAATTGCTCGCTGGGGCTATTAAAACGTTTCGTTTCTCTGGTACATGAAAGAGGGTGATTTATTGTGCCGGGTAGAGATGATTTTAAGATGGAAAGGTAAAGGCGATTTATTAACCTTTCTCAGAAGGCAAAAACGCTGGTTTGTTGACAGCGTTTTTTATGCTTGAAAAACAGGCGAATTTTAACTCTTTTCAGAGAACTGCTTCTAGTTCTTCTTTAAGCTTTCATACTCTTCAAGGCTAAGATCGCGTGCCTCGTGTTCTAGCATAACTGGGATGTCGTCACGAATAGGGTAGGCTAGCTTACTCTTTTGGCACCAGAGTTCTTCGGTTTCCGCACTATAATATAATGATCCTTGGCTTACAGGGCAGACAAGCATTGCTAGTAGTTGTTTATCGATCATGTTGAGATCCCTTGTTTTTGTTTGTTACATCTTTTTGGCAGTTGCAACTTAATAATTCAGTTTGGCTGCTTTCTTCAGAAGGTTCTGTTCCGGGTACGTAATCGAACCCACCTTCGTTCCATGGATGGCAACGGCTGATGCGTCGTAATGCTAGCCAAGTGCCACGAAGAATGCCATGTTTTTCTAGGGCTGTAATAGCATATTGAGAGCAACTGGGATAGAAACGGCAATTGCTTCCAATGAAAGGGCTGATCGCGATTTGATAGAAACGGATCAGGCCTCTTGCCAATTTCAATCCTAATGAATGCAGAAGCTTCATTGGTGTCGTTTATTAGCTTCGTTGCCAGCGAGTACCGTCTTTGGTGTCTTCAAGTTCAACACCTTGAGCTTTTAACTCGTCACGGATTTGGTCTGCTCGGGCAAAGTCCTTGTTCTTCTTGGCATCAATACGTTCCTGTACTAATGCATCGATTTGTTCATCGGCTAGGCCGTTTTCATCTTTTGAGCCGCGAGATTTAAACCATTCTTCAGCTGAATGATTCAAAAGGCCTAGAAGCTTTGCTGATGAAATGAGTTTGTTGGCGAGCTTTGATTTTTCTGATGCATTTTCAGCTTTGTTCACTTGCTTGGCTAAATTGTGGAGCTCAGCAATCGCTTTTGGAGTGTTTAGGTCATCGTTCAGCGCTTCAAGGAAGGCTGCAGAGATATCAGCGCTCTCATCTGTAATGGTTGTATCTCGAAGTGCCGTATATAGCTTATCAAGTGCATTGTATGCTTGATCGATCAGGTCCGAAGACCAGTTTAATTGTGAACGATAGTGAGCTGATAGAAGAGCAAAACGAACTACTTCACCTGGAATTTTTTCGAGTAACTCTCTTACGGTGATGAAGTTGCCAAGCGACTTGGACATTTTTTCCTGACTGTCAGAATCTTTATTCTGGATGGTGATGTAGCCGTTATGCATCCAGTACTTCACGTAGGTTTCTCCATCGTGAGCACAGGTGCTTTGAGCAATTTCGTTTTCATGGTGAGGGAAGGTCAGGTCTTGCCCGCCACCGTGAATGTCAATGGTTGTACCCAGGTGGCGCTCAATCATCGCTGAACACTCAATGTGCCAGCCAGGGCGACCACGGCCCCAAGGGCTATCCCAGCCAGGTTGTTCATCTGATGAAGGCTTCCATAGAACAAAATCACCCGCGTATTTTTTGTAAGGCGCTACTTCAACTCGTGCGCCAGCCAGCATGTCTTCCAGTGAACGGTTAGATAACTCACCATATTTTTCATAGGATTGAACATCAAACAGTACATGGCCTTCAGCTGCATAAGCATGGCCTTTTTCGATCAAGCGCTGATTCATGTCGATCATCTGATCAATGTTTTCTGTTGCGCGCGGTTCGATGTCAGGACTCAATACGTTCAGTTGTGCAATATCTTCACGATAAGCGTCAGCAAACTTGTCACTGATTACGCGAATATCCACATTCTGTTCAAGCGCTGCTTTATTAATTTTGTCGTCTACGTCAGTGATGTTTCGAGCATAGGTTACTTTCGGGTAATGATGCTTAAGAAGACGATACAAGGTATCGAAAACTACCGCCGGACGAGCATTACCAATATGGATGTAGTTGTACACAGTAGGACCACAGACATACATTTTGATGTCATCCGGGTTGCTTGGCTGAAAGGTCTCTTTTTGTTGAGTAAGCGTGTTGTATACAAAAATGCTCATAAGTGGTTTTCAATCCTGCGTTAATGTTCGCAATGTCTGGAAAAGTCTGATGTTTCTGGCGGCTATCATAGCTGAGTCGATTGATAGGTCAATACTCAGCGATAGCTCCTTTTCGATAACCTTCAAAGGCTTTAACTTTTACTTTGTTCTCTGGCTTATCGTGATGAATTGATTGGGCGATATGATCCGCAATCCATTCTACCGTTGAGTCTGTATTGATAAGATACACCTGACTTTTATTGATGGTCAGATCAAATAAGCCCTGAGGGGCTGTGTATTCGAATTTGATGTATTCGGTGCCGTTATCTAGCGTACCTTTACTAAAAATATCTTCTTTTGTACCTATGTAGATATCTTTGAAACGCTCAGCCCATTCAGATTCCAACGATAGCTCTGGTTGCTCGTTGATAAAAATCTTAATAGGGGAGCGATGGCCATGTGCGATACGTTGACAGTTGCCGTCATGCTTCTTTAATCCGTGGCTGTAATGATAGAAGGCACCCTGCAAATCTTCGGGATATAAATGCAGTTTAATTTTTTGAACGTTCTCTGGAAGGTGTTTTTTAATTTCTATTTCCAGTAACGACGCAAGATCATCGGTTGTGACGTGATCACAATTCAAAAAGAGATAGGCGTCATTGGGTGCGGTAGTTTGGAGATACTTTTCTTGATAGCTCCATTCAACTCTTGTTCTGTTATCAGGGTGTTCTGAAATAGAAAGACGATCGGTTTCTGTAGCAATGATCAGCTTATGATCTGCTAGGTCATCAATGAAATTCTTGATGGTTTTTTTAACGTGGCCAAAATCGAACAGCATACCTTCATCATTCAGTTCGCCACTTAATTCGCAGTCTACTAACCAGCTTTCGCCTAAAAGGCCGCGGGAAGGGTGAAGGTAAGAAAAATCGATGACAGTTAATTGATCGACAAATAGAGTATTCATACCGAAATGTGCCTGAATTAATCGGGTCGTCATCATACCTGATTAATTCGCTCTTGTATTTGCTGTTGATCGATCAGATAGAGGTGATGACTAGGCGAGCACTTTTTCAACCGTCTTTAGTAATGTCTCTGGGTTGAAGGGTTTTACAATCCAGCCAGTGACACCAGCTTGTTTTCCTTCTATTTTCTTTTCTTTATCACTTTCGGTGGTAAGCATTAGAATTGGAGTGAAACGATAATTTGCTTGTTCCCTTAGCGCTTTAGACATTTGGATACCGTCCATATTTGGCATGTTTCGGTCTGTAATGATCAGATCGAAACTGTCGGCTAACGCTTTATCTAAACCAATTTGTCCATCGGCGGCTTCTTCTACTTGATGTCCTTTTGATCTTAAAGTCAGAGAAGCTAATTGACGCATAGCTGATGAGTCGTCAATCATTAAAATCTTTGCCATGAAAACATCCTTTACATGCTTTGATACTGTGTAAATCGGAGCCTAATCCTAAAGATAGATGAATTATATCTAACTTGAAAGCATGAGAATTTAAATGACCATAATCTTTAGTTTTAGTTGTATAAGGGATGATGTCTGTCATCTTTAAGATAAATTTGTTTGAATTTTAGCCAATAAAAAAGGCGCCAATGAAAGGCGCCTTTTTAGGATGCTATAAAAACTTATTATGCAAAGTTTTCAGCAGCGAAGTCCCAGTTT
>Ga0255776_10001109_pt1 | contig 30696 bp, 27 predicted proteins | sample 071ome_19_FD_179974 | JGI IMG/M metagenome (GOLD analysis project Ga0255776, IMG submission 179974) | Coastal salt marsh microbial communities from the Groves Creek Marsh, Skidaway Island, Georgia - 071413AT metaG (version 2) | ecosystem: Environmental > Aquatic > Marine > Intertidal zone >... | reverse complement strand
AAGTGAGCTGCAGGTCCATCCGTTCGTGCCCGCATACAGCCCATAAGCACCGCTTTTTTCCCGGTCACACTGACGGCCCGTCTAAAACGTGGTTGAATAGCGTTTTTACCCCCTGCCCAGGAACATGTCACAGGAACCTTTCGAGACGCTGGATCCGGAAAACTGGGACGAAATGCGCCAGTTGGCCCACCGCATGGTCGATGAGGCCATGGATTACCTGCAAAATGTGAACGACCGTCCCGTATGGCAACCGGTGCCGCAAGAGGTTCGCGAGCGGCTCAAGGCCCCCGCCCCGGCAGAACCGACGGCGCCGGTCGAAGTCTATGAATCGTTCACGCGCGATATCCTGCCCTATCCCATGGGTAATATTCATCCGCGTTTCTGGGCCTGGTACATGGGTAACGGCACCGTGATGGGGGCCATGGGGGATTTTCTGGCCGCCATCATGAACCCCAACCTGGGCGGCGGAAACCATGTCGCGCCGATGGTCGAAGAACAGGTGGTCGGCTGGATGCGCGACATGCTGTCCATGCCCGCCTCCACCAGCGGCCTGCTGACCAGCGGCGGCTCGGCGGCCAACCTGATCGGGCTGGTGGTCGCGCGCAACAGCCACGGTGGCTACGACGTGCGCCACCAGGGTGTCAGGGCGACACCCGGACCGCTGCGCTTCTATGCCTCCAGCGAAGTTCACAGCTGCCATCAGAAAGCGGCGGAAACCATGGGGCTCGGCAGTGAGGGACTGTGCAAGGTCCCCGTGAACGCGGACTACACCATCGACATGGCCGCCCTCGCCGAACAGGTTCGCAGGGATCGCGAAGCCGGCATGATTCCATTCTGCGTGGTGGGCAACGCCGGCACCATCAATACCGGGGCGGTGGACGACATGAACGCCCTGGCCGATTTTTGTGCCGCGGAGGGCCTCTGGTTTCACGTCGATGGGGCCATTGGCGCTGTGGCCATCCTCGCGGACAACGTGAAGCCCCTGCTGAGCGGCATCGAACGCGCCGACTCCATCGCGTTGGATCTGCATAAGTGGATGCACGTGCCTTTTGAAGCCGGTTGCGCCCTGGTGCGCCAGCGCAGCGTCCATCGCGAGGCGTTCAGCCTTACCCCCGAATACCTTGCCCGTGAAGAGGAAGCCCGGGGCCTGGCGGCCGGCTCGCTGTGGTTCAGCGACTATGGTCTGCAGCTCACGCGCCAGTTCCGCGCGCTGAAGATCTGGCTGTCGATCAAGGAACACGGGCTCAATCGCCTGGGCCGAATGATGGCGCGCAATGTCGACCAGGCTCAAATGCTGGGACGCCTGATCGATCATGAACCGTTGCTGCAACGCACCGCGCCCATCGGGCTCGACATTGTCTGTTTCCGCTTTGACCCGGGGCAAATGAAGCCCGGCCGGCTGGAGCGCCTGAACCGGGACATTCTCTCTGAATTGCACGAACAGGGCATCGCAGCGCCCTCTTACACTACCCTGGATGGTGAATACTGCCTGCGGGTAGCCATCTCCAACCATCGCAGCCGCGACGAGGATTTCGTGTTGTTCGTCGAGGCGGTGGTCGACATCGGCCAGGCATTGGCCAATCAGGGCTGAGCGACCTTTGTTCGGGCACCCATTGCGTTGATTGATGACTTTCGACTCCTACACCTTCCTGGTCTTCTGGCTGCTGGTTCTGGGCCTGTATCGGCTGCCCATCGGGTGGTCGGGCCGAAAGAACGTGCTGCTTGGCGCCAGTTACATTTTCTATGCCGCCTGGAATCCCCCGTTCATCCTGCTGCTTTGGATATCCACGGTGGTGGACTGGTTCGCCGCCCGAAGGATGGCGGCGGCGGAGCCGACAAGGCGTAAAGCCTGGCTTGTAGTCTCTCTGCTGACCAACCTGGGATTGCTGGCCTATTTCAAGTACAGCGATTTTGTCCTGCACAACCTGGAGCTGTGGTTGGCCGCTATGGGTGTCGATGCACATTTTCCGGAACAGAACCTGATTCTGCCGATCGGCATTTCCTTCTACACCTTCCAGACACTGTCCTATACCATCGATGTGTACCGCGGCCGGATGCAACCCTGGCACAGCTTTCGGGATTTTGCCCTGTTCGTGAGTTTCTTCCCCCAGTTGGTGGCAGGGCCCATCGTCCGCGCCCGAAGCCTGCTGCCCCAGTTTCTGAGGGCACCGCGCGCGGACTGGAACGCACTGTCCCTGGGCACCGCCCTGGTGATCCTGGGCCTGTTTCAAAAAGCCGTGCTCGCCGACAGCATATTTGCACCGGTGGCCGACGCCTATTTCGCCATGGACACCCTGTCTGGCGTTCAGGCCTGGACCGCCAGCATGGCTTTTGCCGGGCAGATTTTCTGCGATTTCGCAGGCTACTCCACCATTGCCATCGGCGTGGCGCGCAGCCTGGGCTTCCGCATCCCGGTCAACTTCAATGCCCCCTACACGGCGGTTGGCTTCTCCGACTTCTGGCGTCGCTGGCATATCAGCCTCTCGCGCTGGCTGCGCGATTACCTCTACATTTCCCTGGGCGGCAATCGTAAGGGCCGGTGGCTCACGCTGCGCAACCTGATGCTGACCATGCTGCTGGGCGGACTCTGGCATGGCGCGGCCTGGACCTTCGTCGCCTGGGGCGCGCTGCACGGCAGCTTCCTGGTGATCGAACGCCTCACGCTGGCGCGGCTGGATCGTGAGACCCTCGAACATGCCTGGGTCCGGGGGTCCATGGTCATCGTGACCCTGCTTGGTGTGCTACTGAGCTGGGTGCTGTTCCGCGCTGAATCCCTGTCTCAGGCGGGGAGCATGTTCGCCGTTATGCTGAACCCGGCAGACTGGGGCAGCGCGTCCCTGGCTGCTGCGGACCAGGTTGCGGTCGCGGCATTCGCCCTGCTGTTGGGCGCGCAATGGCTGTTTCGTGCGCACCGGCAGGAGGCCTGGCTGTTAAGGCTACACTGGGTCACCGTGGCCCTCGGCCTCGCCGTCATGCTGACCTCGATCCTGTTGACGCCATCGCCTTCCCGGGCCTTCATTTACTTCCAGTTTTGAGACACCCATGAACCCACGCTGGCCTAAAACATACCTGCTTGCCATCAGCCTGACGCTGCTGGCGGTGCTGGGCGCGGAAAACCACCGCAGAGAGCAGGGTTTTCGCGCTACCGTGGTGGACAGCAAGAGCCTGTGGTCCGTGCAACGCGCCAGGGTGGACGACAGCCCGGATACCCTGGCTGTGTTGGGCGCCTCACGCATGCAACTGGGGTTCAGCGAGAGGGCTTTCGATGCCCTGTATCCCGGATGGAATCTGGTCAACCTGACCGTCAATGGTCACTATCCCATCGCTACCCTGCAGGACCTGGCATTCAACTCCGAATTCCGGGGGGTGGTGATCATCGCCCTGGATGCCCGTGCCCTGTTTGTGGAATTGCACGGCATGCAGCAACCCTGGGTCGACTACTACCACCGGGATTTCGGCCCGGGGCTGTGGCTCAATGCCCAGCTGGCCGCAACGGCCCAGTCCCGGCGTGTCACCGCCAATCCTGAATTCTCAATGGTGCGAAGGCTGACCGCCTGGCTGGGTGACAGCGGCAGCCCGCAGCCCACCTATGTCGTTTTTGACAAGCACCGTTGGGGCCACGCTGATTACGCATCCATCGATGCTGAGTTCCATCGCGCATACCGCGCCGACAGCATGGCCGAGTTTTATACGACTTATGCCCTGCCGGATCCGGACACCTGGCTGACCGGCACGAAGCCGCTTTTGGAGGCTGCACGGGTCATCGAGGCACGCGGAGGCCGGGTGCTGATGGTCAGGATGCCCACGAATGGGCGTTACTGGGCGCTGGACGAGCAGTATTTTCCCAGGCGCGACTACTGGCATCGCCTGGCTGAACAGCCGGATGTCAAAGCCCTGCACGCGGTCGAGGATGGACCATTGGCCGCTTTCCCCTTGCCGGACGGTTCACACCTGGATGAGCGCGACAAGGAAAACTTTACGCGAATCCTGCTGACCCGGCTGGACGATCTGTACGGTTGGTCAGGCCAGCATGCCGATTGAGGGGGCCGGGCGATCTGGTCACAGATCTGGTCTTAATGCACGCCAGGCTCAGTGCGCTCCGGTGCCTGTGCGCTTCAGGTAGGCGGCAATGGCCTGGCGATCTTCAGCAGGGAGCCGAGCCATGTTTTCCTGCACCTTCACCATATCCCCGCCAACCACGTCAAAATCGGGATCCATGCCGGTTTCCAGGTAAAAGCCGATGTCGCCCTCCGACCAGTCTGCCAAACCCTGGGCGGTAATATCGGGCACCCTGCCCTCGCCCTCCATGACGGGCGCCCCTGAGAGCCATTGATCAAGGCGCGGGGCACCCACCCGATTGCGCGGTGTATGGCAGGCGCCGCAGTGTCCCGGCCCCTCCACCAGGTAACGACCCCGTTCCAGCAAGGCGTCTTCCTGGTCAATGGCCATGACGAAGTTCTGGTCAAGATATAGACGCTTCCAAATGCCCAGCGCACGCCTGAACCCAAAAGGGAACACCATTCGGTGTGGCGCGTTCTCCTGGTCCGATGCCGGCAGGGTATCGAGAAAGGCCTTGAGGTCCAGAACATCGCTGATACTCATTCGGGCATAGGAGGTGTAAGGAAACGATGGGAAATAATGCCGCCCCGCCGGAGAAATGCCACGCAGCATGGCATTGGCAAAGTCCAGTGGTTCCCAGTCGCCGATACCGTGTTTCATACCCGGCGAGATGTTGGGCACTGAAAAAACCCCGTAAGGCGAATCCAGCACCAGGCCGCCAGACAGCACATCCCTGTCCTGGCTTTCTGCGCCACGCGCGGCATGGCAGGATGCGCAGCCGCCGGCGTGAAAAATGCGCTCGCCATTGGCTGGATCAGGAAGGTGATCGGGCAAGTCTTCCTCGGACAGCGGCACAGGGCGGCTGAACCACCAGAACGCCCCGACCAGAATCAACAGCGCACCGACTAAGGCGCGCTTTCTTCCTCGCACGACAGAATGATCAGTCGTCTTTGACGCGATAGCCGTCGTGACAACCCTTGCAGGTCTTGGTTACCCCACCCAGCACCGGTTTCAGCTCGTCGACTGAACCAGGCTGTGCGGCCATCGCCGTGTCCACGGCCTCGTTGAATTCGGCCAGTGCGCGGTCAAACCCCTCGCGGTCGGTCCAGATGGTCGATTTGGCCTCTGTGCCTCCGCCGGATTCGCTGCCCTCGGGAAACAGGTCTCCGAACTGCGCTCCGGCCCGCTTCCAAACCGCGAAGCTGGCATTCACCACCTCGGCGTCAAATTCGCGCTCACCCTTGGCCATGGCGCCGAGGGGCTTGAGCGCGTCGCGGGTCTCTTCCATCAATTCTTCGCGCTGCTGGATCGGATCTTCGCCCGCAACGGCGAAGGGTACGCCCAGCACGGCGATCATCAGGACAATCACGGGATTCTTCACGGTTAATCTCTCCTCATCGGGTCTTGGTTTCTGCACAAACAATATGACTGGACCACTGTTCGTAGCCGCACATGCGCTTGCGGCCGTAGGCCGATTCCAGTGCGGCTGAGAGCGAGTCATGCTCCACGCCGCCGACCTGGTAACCGGGGCTGGCTGTCTGCCATTCCGGATGCGCCAGCTCGAGGTGGTCGCTTTGGCCAGGCGCGTAAACGCCCCCCGGCAGGTGTGGATCGGCCAGCTGATCAGGACTGATCGAAGCGCGCAGCACAAAATCCAGGTCGCCGTCACGGCCCACGTCAGTGACCAGCCAGTCAATTTCAAGAATCTCGTTGACGGTACCGTCCTCCAGCATCACCTGGAAGCTCTGATTGAAGTCGTCAACGATCTGTTGAGCCTGCGGGTGCTGGCGTGACACGGCAAAATGCAGCTCACGAAAAGACAGCGCGGCGCCGCTCAGCGTCACCCCCTCCGCGAGACCGTCGTCGACCATTTGCCGCGCGATCAATTCGTCGATAATCGCCGCTTGCGCCTGTCCCGACTGCACAGCCTGAATCGCCGCTAGATCGTCTTCTACCTCAGTCACATCCATGGACTCCCGGGCCGCAGTGATTTCATCCCCATAGGCAAAATCAGCGACCAGCGCTACCCGGCGCCCCGCCAGATCGCCCAGCGAGCTGGGCCTGAACGCGCTATCCGCCGCCGTAATGGCAATCATTCGATTGGTGAGGTACGGGTCGGAAAATACCAGGTAGGTCTCACGTTCCTCACTTTTCCAGATGGCGACAACGCCGTCCCGTTCGCCGGAACGGGTACCGGCCAGCACCTCCGACCAGTGATCCACGCTGATGTCACAATCCCATCCAGAGCGGCGCAGTGCTTCGCAGACCAGCGCCTCCGCCGTGCCGGCCTCCTCGCCTTCGATGACGAACGGGGGCCACGGGTCATTGGCCAGGTTGAGCGACTCGGCCGCCTGGACAGGGAAAGCAAGAGCAACAAGCAGACTGAAACCGGGGATGAGTTTCATGTAAAGGCGCCTCAACACGCTGATCAGTGGACAAAAACGGGCGCGACGGGCCGTCCAAAACGGTGCCGCCCGCCGCGCCGTGCGAGGCTAGTGTATCAATTTGTCAGCCGGTTTTGACGGCTGAACAACCCGTTTGGGTCAAGTGCGGGTTTTCTGATCGGAGCTGTCGCTCAGTCAGGAACAGCCACCTGCCCCTTGACGGCGATGGCTCGGATCTCTCCGCTGCCATCGCGCTTCACGGAAAAACTTCCGCCCACCTCGTTGACCGTGATATCGCCGGATGAGTCACGTTCGACCAGGACGTCACCATCCACATCGGCAAAGTCGAGATCGCCCGAACTGTCGGCTCGAACCACGACAGAACCCGTGATCCCTGAGGCCTCCACATCGCCTGAACTGTCGGAAATGATTTCCAGGTCTCCATCCAGGCGCTCGATCTCAATATCGCCGGACGAGTCTTTCAGCTGTAAATCACCGCGCATGTTAAGCAGCTTGATGTGCCCGGAACTGTCCCTGACGTTCGCATCCATCAGGTTGTCCAGCTGCATGTCACCACTGCTGTCGAAGACCTGAACCGGAAGATCGGAAGGTACTTCAAGTACCAGGTCCACGTAAGCGTAATCATTACCCCAAAACGCCTTGCCGGCGACATCGGGAATCTGGACGGTGATCGCGGCGGCGTCACCCGCCACCAGTTCCACGCTCATCTCAGCCAGCCATTGCTCTTCGGACGCACACATGCTGCCGCTGATTCTGGCGCTGTCGACATCGTCGCGCCCGGTGATCTCGAGACCGCCGGCAAGCGCCTTGACGGTCAACGAGGAACTGTTGGAAAGGTCCAGCACCTGGTCCAGTTCCTGCTCGAAGTTGCATCCACCCCATGCCCAGGCATTGGTCGCAGCCAGGCTCAGGACCACCATGGTCAGTTTGCGCATCTTTCCCTCCCATTGTTTATCAATGTTTTGACCAAGAGCAGATGCAATTTCAATGCCAGCAACGTCTCAGCCGTGCAGCGCCACCCCCATTGCGGATGACGCGCCTGTTGAGTAGACGTCGCCGGTGCGCAAATGGTTACCGCCAGAGGCGAATTTGACCAGATTGTGGCCTTGATCCCCGCGCCCCCGGGGCTTATAACGGACCTGCCATGAAGCGCAAAACAAGAAAGGGTGCGCGTCCCGATTTCAGGCTGGCGTTTTTTTCGCTGGCCGACAGGGCGGAATATCACCGCCTTTTTCACTTTCGGCGCCATTGGGGCGCCATCGCAGCGGTGGCGGCATTTGACGCCGCTTTTCTGTATCCGGCCATCGGCGCTTTTCAGCAGGCAGTGAGCGCATGGTCGCGACTCGAAAGCCTGTTCGACCTCACGGGGGCTTTGTTCCTGACAGGCTGGCTCATGGGCTGGTCTGTCGCACCTCTCGTGCTGACGGCGGTGCTCCTGCTGATGATCTTCGGTCGCGAGACGATCACGGCCAGCCCCGGTCGCGTGGAGTTACTTGTCGGGTTGCCGTTTTTGGGGATAGGCGCGATTTTCGATCCCGCCAAAATGCGTAACCTCCGACTCGATGCCCCGGTGAAGGCATCCGGGACGGCATGGCGCGGACAGCACGGCGTCTTTGATTACGGCGCCAATCCGGTTGCTTTTGGTTCCAGCGTGGATGAATCCGACCTGGTTTCGATCAGGGAGGGTTTGCAGTGGGCGACCGGCACGGCCATCCGACAGGGCGACGCCACCGCGGGCGAACTGGAGGGCGAATGGGGTCATTCGCCGCTGCACCCCCGCGCGAACCCCGTGCAGCCCGAGACCCCATCGGCCGATAATGATGACGATCCTGCGCCGCTGGGCCTGACTTCACCATCGGCCCTGTTGCTGATCCTTGCCAACCTGGTGCCCGTATACGGCGCTGCATGGCTGGGTTGGGAATTAAGTGACGTGATGGTGCTCTATTGGGCTGAGAGCGCTGTGGTGGGCTTTTACAACGTGCTGAAAATGATCGTGATCGGGCGGTGGTTCGCCATTTTGAGCGTCCCGTTCTTCATCGGGCACTTCGGCGCCTTCATGGCCATTCATTTCCTGTTTCTCTACAGCCTGTTCGTGAAGGGGCCCGATGACATGACGCCTGCCGGACTGACGGAGGTTGCGCAGTTGTTCCTGGGACTGTGGCCGGGGCTCGCCGCTTTGTTCATCAGCCACGGGTTCTCGTTTCTCCGAAATTTCATCAGCCGAAAAGAATACATCGGACGCGGAATCAAGACGCAGATGGCAGAGCCCTATGGGCGCATCATCTTCATGCACCTGGTCTTGATCTTCGGGGGCGGGGTCGCACTGATCCTGGGTGAGCCCACCCCGGTGCTGCTGATCGTCATCGCGCTGAAAATAGGGTTTGATGTGAAAGCGCACCTGCGCCAGCATCACGCCTCTGGCCGCCCATCCGAAACCCCAAAGCCCTGACCGTCCATCCCGTTTTACAGTCATGCCGGCGATTTCAAGCCGGAAGGGAACGCTTGCGACTCGGGAAAAACCCGGATAAAGCCCGCAAATCCTTGCTTTTTAGGGGTTTTTAGGGTACTCTGGACGACTGTTAGTTATTTCTTCCCAAAGGAACGCTACTATCAATATTCGCAAAGGAGAGCGGGTTCACCACCCCCAACACGGTGTCGGCGAAATTCAATCGATTGAGGAACGCAGCTTTTACGGCTCCGCGGCTGCCACGTACGCAGAGCTTTATTTTGAACGTGAAGACCTGACGCTCACGTTACTCAAGGACGATGTTGCCGACTCCGTCCGCAAACTGATCAGTTCGACCAAGGCGCGACAATTACTGAAAGAGCTCAAAGACTGGAAAGGCAAGCCGAGCAAGCTGTGGAAAGCTCGCGCCAACGCCCACCAGGTGGCCATCGAAAGCGGCGACCCGTTCGCCTACGCGAAAGTATTCAAGGAGCTGTGCCAACTGGAGTCCGTGGAGACGCTGCGGGCGGGTGACCGGGCTCATCAGAAGCAAACAGAAGAGCTGTTGGTGGAAGAACTGGCTAATTCACTCGGCAAGTCGCGTCATCAGGCGCAGGAAATGCTCGAAAAAGCCATCACGGGCTGATCCGTCGCGAATGAACATCGGTTGAATCCGCACGCGGCTACTGCGCATGCCCCGCGCGCGCCCGCGATGGCGGCCCGCAAGGCGGCACCATGGCAGGACACCTTGAGCACGACATCGTGAGCACGACATCTGGAGCGCGAGACATGAGGTCAATCTCGATCGCTTTTGCGCCGGATGACGCCCGGGTCCTGCTCAACTCTCGCGGTCAGCCGCAATCGGTGCTCCCCAAGCTCCACTTCGATCAGCGGCCGGTCGATTCGAAATTCGTAGTGCTGCCTTCGGGTGGCCGGGCCTTTGTCGGTGTCCGTCACCGAAAGAAACGTAAAGTGCGCCCACTGTTTCTCAATGCTGAGTTCAACGCCCTCTCGAAGCTCGCGGCCCGTCTCCATTTTCAGTTGAGCGCTCTGTTGTCTGCAATTGCCCGAGCACTCCGATCCAAAGGACAACTCCTCTCCCCCATGGCTTTCCATTTGATCGGTTTTGCTGGCCTTCGTATCCACGGAACCGACCGTGACGACCTCGTCCACCGCACAGGGATCATCACAGGAAGTCTCCAGGTTGACTGCGGGGCCGCTGATCGAAATCGTGTAAAGCGGACCATCGGTTTCATCTGCAGCCAAAACCCCCGCGCCAGAAACAAGCCACAGCATGATGGCCAGCACACACTGCAGGCCGACCAGCGACGTGAGGTCCTCGTTACCGCACCCACGCATTGGCCTTATCGTTGACAAAGCGGTGACCATGGCCGTGATCACTGCTCCCATGAGTACTTTTCAATGGCTGGGAAAACCAACTCCACGGGCGACTCGCCGGATTCCAGGCGCTCCGCTGCCTGGGCTCTGAGCAACTCGATCTCGGCAGGGATGCCCGTTCGATACTGGTAGACTTCCTCCCAGTCGTGCTCAAAGCTCGAAGGGACATCACCGCCCTCCTTGTATGCTCTGAGCATCGGACCGACCCGCTGATAACCGCGCTCAACCTTCCCGGCCATCTTCTGTTCAAACTGATCAATCTCCACATCGAGCCGGGCGCGTTCAGCCCCGGTGGCCGGGCCGGGAAGCCGCATCTGGTCGCTCGCCATCTCTTCGAAATAAGTCACGGAGTCTTCCATGCTGATACGCTCTGCCGCGCTCCATTGGTGTCGATCGTGCCGATTGATGAGCCTGCCTCTTACGGGGTCCACGATCAGCACGGTTGGGGTGGCATAGTAAAGCGGAACACCCAGTTTCTCGGCCACATCGCGCCCACCATCCAGGAAACCAACGTCCACGAATCCGACCTCGTAGCGCGCTTTAATGACCTCTTCGAGCGGGCTCTGATGAATCCTCGAAGCCAGCGCGCGGCTGTCATGACACCAATTGGCGCCCAGGACAACCAGCGCCAGCTTCCCCCGGGCCCCGGCCCGCTGCAGAAGATGTTCGACATCTCGCAGCTTATTCTGGCTGGGGTAGTACAGTCTGCCGGTTTCTTCATCAGACGGTGGTTCTCCCGGCGGTTGCTCCTGTGGTGTGGCAGCAGCTGCCGCGTTGCACCACAGCATCATGATGCAGAGCAGCCAGCCTCCTCCGACGCTGGCCATGCGGCCGGGTGACCAACGGTCTGAATTCGGGCTATCTTTTGTATTCATCAAAGCTGGGAATACGCTCACCGCTGCAGGACCATTCTGCTCTGGAACCCACAAAAATCCGTGCTTCCGGCCTGATCGAGGGTTCATCGTCAAGCGAGCCCGCTGGAATCATGCAAAGGCCGAATTCATCGATAAACACGGGAACGCGAGCGCCACAGTAACTGCAGAATGTGTTCCCGAACCGCTTGGCGTCGGGCAATTTGAAGGTCTGGACCTGTTCTTCGCCGCTGTCGAAGCACAAACTCCCGTGCACGAACAGGTTGCTCGCGTGGCCCGTCCCGGTTGCTTTTCGGCAGCGCCGGCAATGACAGTGGTAGAAAAACCGCTCCTCCCCCGTGACGGTATAGGTCACTGCGCCGCATAAACAGCTCCCCGACAATGTGGAATCAGGCATGTTGGCTCTCCGTTCAAACTACGTGAAGGTTCTCACGCGCACGCGAATTCCACAAGATAGGTACTGACAGGAAGGCACTGCCATTGAGCCTGGAGGGCCACGATCGCCATCATTGCAGCAAGTACAAGAAGCGCCTCGCGAAATGCAAAAATTCCTTGCCGGGCATCATTTCAGTCAGAATATATCGCTCAAGTGCATTTTTCAGAGAATTAGAAAAGCCAACAATATCAAGGCAATAGTTGAATTTTTCATGTCAGGGTCTTCCGTCGCATTTTATTGGCTTATTTCTTGCATACCGGATCACTCCTTACCAAAAGCATTGAGAACCAGATATGCTAATGTTTGCTGTTTTACTGATCTTGAGCTTCGCCGCCGCCAGCGGTATCGTCATGGTCGCATCAAAATTCGCCCCGACCGTCGACGGTTTTTTCCAAAATATCATGGACAACATTGACGATTGGCGTTTCGCAAGTGAGCAAGACCCAAAGTTTTCAACGGCAAACGCGGGGCGGGCTCACGCCCATTCGCACTCTGCCGACCTGCGCTCAAACCCTGCGGAACATATGGCCCGCGTCCGCAATAAGCGGCCGTGGGGCTGGTAAGCCACCCGTTATCACCCACCCCCGTCTCATGCCTGTCTCGCCGGCAACCGCGCCTGTTGGGCACACAAACGCGGTGCCATGAATCAACCTCAAACAACCAATGTGAGCCATGTTAAGGGAACATAGGGTCAAATGGTCGGGCGGCCTGACGTTTACGGGCACCGGTGCCAGCGGGCACAGCGTGGTGCTGGATAGCGACAAGGCCATTGGCCTTTCCCCGATGGAACTATTGCTACTTGGTGCCGGCGGTTGTGCCTGCATTGACCTGGTCATGATACTGGGTAAGGCCCGTCAGAAAGTCGTTGACGCCTGGGTGGAAATCGGTGGGGAGCGACGCCAGGAATTGCCCCGCTATTACACAGATATCGAGATGCATTTTGTGGTCAAGGGCATGGATATCAGTGAGCGTCACGTGAGCCGGGCCATTGACCTGGCCATGGAAAAGTATTGCTCGGCATCCGCCCAGCTGGCGGCTCTGGCCGACATCAAGACAAGCTACGAAATCATCGAAGCCGAATTACCCTGAGATCCTATTCCCTGACCGCTTACAGATGGCGAGCTGGCACACATGCCGTACCCATTGTGAGATCAAGCCGGCGCGCAATTGCGCGCCACTTCGGCTTTCATCAGTACACGGCTATTCAGCTACTTGAAGGTATCGGCTGAATCAACGATGGTCACTTTCTTCACGTTCAGAGGATATACCGCCACTTCATCATCCTCGGCCAGCACTGCTTCCGGCAGGCCGGACCTGACCAGTTCTGAATAGCTCATCGGTGATGGCAGGTTACCGATCAGGCTGGCGGCCAGCGGAGACGCTTCACTCTCGTCCGTCACGATGGTGACAAAGACATTCTGCGTCTGCCAGTACTTGCGCAGCGCTTCATTGACTTGCTCCAGCGTCGCCGCGGCCAGCAGATCATCCAGCTCTGCCAGGTAGTTCGCGCGACCGTAAAACCGAGAATCCATCAGCCACCCCAGTTGGTCGGACGGGCTTTGGGCATACAGCTTGGTGTAGCTGCGCAGGAAGGTGCGCGTGGCCTCGAAGTCCTCCTCCGACATGCCGTTGGCCATCATCAGGTCAAACTCGCGTATCGCCATGCGCAGCGCAAAGTGGGCATGCCCCACCGTGATATCCGCCAGTTCCTCGTACTGCGACTTCAGCTGCGAAGCAATCTGCACCGGACGAATCCAGATGGACCAGTAGTTGGACGAGCGCGGCACGCCCGAGGGCGGCAGCTGGAACCGCCCACCGGCGTCATACCACTCGATGTAGCTGTAGTCTCCATAATTCATCGAGCGTGTCTGGCGAATCTTCTGATACAGGCGTGAGTAGGACTTGCGGTGCTCACCCATCCAGGAGTTGGCGATCATCAATGCGGCAAAATCATCGTCGGCCCGGGTGATGGGCAACGGCGCGCCGGTGAAGATCGCGGAGCCGAAAGCCCCTTTTTTGGAAATGATCTCAACTTCGATGCCATTGGGCATTTGAGCATCGGAAGGCTTCGCCGGAGAAAACGCTGTTTTCGAAAGCTTTTTCAGGTCGGATTTGAGCTTGCGCAGCATGCGGTTTTTGTAATTGCCGGCGATCCCCAGGGAAACGTTGTTGCGCGTGAACGCCCGCTCGTAATGCGCTTTGACATCATCCAGCGTTATACCGGCAACAGAAGCCGACTTCCCCTGCACCATGTGCGCCATGTTGCCGCCGCGGAACAGGAGATCTTCCAGCGCCATCTTGCTGTAGTCCTCGTCGGAAGAGGCTCGGATCACCTGGTCGACGTAGTTCTGCTGATTCTTCATCACCCGTGCAAAATCCTGCTCGTCAAAATTTGGCTCGAGCAGAATGTCTCGCATGACCGGGTAGAAATCTCCCGCAAAATTCGCCGGCACCTGGAAAGTGAAAGTGGTGACTTGCTTATCGACCTTGAAACCATACGAAGCTGCCCAGGGAAACAGCATGTCCTGGATATCGGAGTACCCCATACCACCCGCGCCCCCGTTGGCCATCAGGGCCGCAGTGGCATAGGTCAGACCTTCTTTGCCCGCCGGATCAGCGATGGAGCCATTCTGGAAACGAACCTTGAACACCACCTTGCTGGAATTCTCCAGCTTGAGTTCGGTCACGTCCATGGCGCCGGCCTGGCAGGCGAATAACCCCGCGGACAGGAACAACAAACCTTTCAACAGCGTTTTCATTTCAGCGCTCCTTTATCGTCCTCGGAAATCGTCGCGATGGTGAGTCGCTCGGGCTGCAGATACTGATTGGCAACCGCCATAACGTCGTCCACGGTCACCTTGTCGTACAGGGCATACAGGCGATTGACCGATTCCGGATTTCCGGTCAGCCAGATATAGTGACTGAGCGACTCGGCGATGTTGGTCGGGGTGTCCATGCGCATGGCGAAGCTGTACTTCAGGTTCGACTTGGTGCGCTCCAGCAATGTGTCATCAACGCCCTGCTCCCGAACCTGCCTGATGGCTTTTTCGATCTCCTCCATCACGTAGCCCATGTCATCCTTGTCGACCAGGGAGGCCTGAATGGAAAACAGGTGCGGGTCTATCGTGTCCAGTGCGCCGCCGCCCATGAAGCGCACTTTCTGCTCCTCCAGCACCAATTTCTTGTACAACTCGGAGGTATCGGAAAACACGATGGAAGCCAGTACGTCCAGCGCGGGCATGTCGATGCGCTCATCGCTGAATGCCGGGCCCTTGTAGCTCATATTGAGATAGGGAGGAATACTGCCGTTTTGCAGGTGCGTGTAACGGGTTTCGGTCTGCTCGGGTTCAGCCGGCACGGTAGAGACGTAATCGCCGGTTTCCCAGGCGCCGAAGTACTTCTCAGCCAGCCCATTGACCTGCTTTGGCGTGACGTCACCCACCACCAGCACGGTGTTGTATTCCGGACGGTAGTATCGATCAAAGAACTTCATCGAATAGTCGTACTGATTGGGCATGTCCACGATGTCGTCGAAATAACCCATGGTCGTATGGCCATAGGTGTGGGTGGTGAACGCCGTCTCCGCCAGTTTCTCTCGCAACTGGCTGTAAGGGCTGGCGAAATTCTTGGTGTACTCACCCTTGACTGCGCCCGCTTCGGTTTTGAAATCGTGCTCCGAGTAGGCCAGGTTCATAAAGCGGTCGGCCTCCAGCTCAAACATCAGTTCGAGTTCGTTGGCATTGCCGGTCATGTGGTACACCGTCCGGTCCAGCCAGGTGTTGGCATTGGCCGCCGCGCCGGTGGATTTGAGCGCAGCGGCATATTGCTCTTTTGAGTATTTTTCAGTGCCGCGGAACATCATGTGCTCGAAGAAGTGCGCGAAGCCGGTGACGCCGTCTTCCACTTCGTTACGCGAACCCACACGGGTGATGATGTAAAAAGCCGCCAGGCCCGGCGCGTCAAATGGCACCGTGACCACATTCAGACCGTTATCCAGACGGTGCTGATGAATGGTGTTGGGCAAGATCTTATCTTCGCCGGCATGTAGCGGCGTTGCCAGCAGCACGGTCGCTGCCAGCCAAAACCCAGTGAATCTCGCTATGTGTTTCATCGGGGGAAATCTCCTGGATACTGCAATGGGACAGCCGCGTATTCTCGCACCTTATGCGCAAGAATACCCCTCCCATTGGTCAGTCATGATCTCGCGCAAAAAAAACGGCCCGGTGAGGGGCCGTCTTTTGGTGCAACGGCGCGTCGACCACACCGTGACAGGGTGGCTGGCCTCAGCCGCCGTAGATGGCCGCTTATGGCGCCATGTAGAACTCGCGATCGTCGATACCGATGTACAAATAACCGTCGGACTGGCCCCAGGTCAGGCGGCCACCGTTGGGCGTAGTGACATCACCGTCGCCAAATGGGCCTACAGGTACGCTCTGCCCAGGCAACACCGCATCTGCCGGGCCCTATTAAACACGGCCGCAATCGACCTCCGCCATGCGTCTGATCGCTGTTCACCGATGGCGAAGCGCGCCTTAAGGAGCGGGGCAAACTTGATTTAAGTGACATTTTCATGGCAAAAATCAGGTATTGGGCAAGCAAGGGCCACTGGCGCGAAACCGTGGCCGGCCCGTGCAGTCAGACGGAGCAGTCAGCACGTATTCTGCCAGGTATTGGAGAAAATCATGAAAAATGCTTGTTCACTGTTCGCGTGGATCGCGTTTTGCCTGCCTGCAGGGTCAATCGCAGACTGGACAGAGGCCCGATGTGACATCTACCCGGCCGGTTCGGATCAACTGACCAAGATGATTCCCTGCACGTTCGGCCAACGCCAGGGTGCCGTCACGATCAGCCGCAGTGACGGCGTCTCGCATGATCTCAGGCCAACTGGCGACGCCCCGGGCAATTACACCGATGAGCTGGGCCGCTCCGCTTATCGCCAAAGCGGACTGGGCACTTTGGGATTGATTTTCAGGCTCGCGGAAGAGTCGGTTTTTGTGTACTGGGACACCTCCGCGCTCAAGCCGGTCAATGACCCCAAAAACAACGCGACTTACCCGTACAGCACCGCCGATTACGATGCCACCACGCTATTGCGGTGCCGACGACTGGACACCGGCGAGGATCATACCTGCCCCGCTGGCATCCTCAGAATGGAGGATCAACAGGCCTCAATCGTCATCACGGGGCCAGGCGGCGAGACGCTGACGATCAATTTCATGAGCGACTATGTGAACGCGACGACCGGCGAGGTCCAGGCTCATTTTGAAGACGACACGTGGACCGTGATTGTGAATGGACGCGAGCAATACGAGATTCCACTGGCGGCCATCGAGGGTGGCTAGGGATACTGGCCTGCCATGGCGGGCGTCGCCTTGTATTGAATCGGCGGTTAAGATTGCACAGGGTCATGAGCAAGAACCGGCCCGGCTCGTGGGGAATTTTCGTCAGGGCGGCCATTTCAAGTTGTCCACGCCTGCCCGTCCTGGCACAAAGCACGGAGCCATGCGACATGGAAGCGTCACCGCACACATGACGTCCTATCTGCGCACGGCGACGAGCGCCTTCGTCGTCGCCACCCTGATCCAGTTCAGCACCCTGGCCGCGAGCGGGGAGCTGCCCGCGCCCGCCACGGTTATCTCGTCCGCTACCATTTCACCGACCGGCCAGGTACCCATTCCTTTTTCACTGGATTATCGGCCCGAGACCATCGATCCTGCCAATCGCTACGCTTTGTCCGCCCGCATCGAGGTGGAAGGGCGCCTGATGTTTATCAACGACACGCACACGCCAGTGCTCACCCATGGCGGCGGTGAACGCAGCGATATCATGCTGATTCGGGTTCAGCCGTTCGAGACGCCCGATGGCCCGGGAGAACAGCTGACCGGCATGTTCACCTACATGGCCGATGCCGCAATGTTCATGGATTGCCGCAGCGGAAGACGCTTTCCGGTGGCCATGGAAGGCGCCTACATTGACCTGGAGCGTGCCTACACCGAGTCGCGGGGCGAGCCAGGCCAGGCACTGCAGGTGGCTGTCCGGGGTCGTTACCTGGGCCGTCCCGGAATGGAAGGAGACGGTGAGCGCGTCCACCTCATTGTCGATCGTTTCGACGGCTTTCTGCCCGACGAGTGCACGCCCAAACCGCTGGCAACTTTGAGAAACACCTACTGGAAACTCACCCACATCAACGGGGCGGCAGTCGTCGTCAGCGAAGACGGCAGAGAGGCCCACATGGTGCTGGAACTGGATACACCAGGGGTGCGCGGCAACGGGGGCTGCAATCAGTTCTTCGGTTCTTTCAAACTCGCGCAGAACAGCCTCAGCTTCTCAGGGATCGGTTCCACCATGATGTTCTGCGCTGAGGGCAGCGAGACCGAGCAGGCATTTTTTGCCGCGCTGGATGCAACAACGGGATATCGCATTGAGGGCGAAGTGCTCGAACTGCTGGCGGGTGAGGACATCCTGGCGCGGTTTGAAGCGGTTTATTTCTGATCAGCGCTTCCGTGGGAGCGTTGATCTCACGAGATACCGTTACGGCTCGAACAGCATTCGCAGCATCCGCTCGGGGTTTTCAAGGAATCGGCGGGTCACCTCGTAGTGTTCCGCATCTTCATAGCGAACCTGGGTGTAACCGGTTCCATCCAGCCAGTAAATCCGGGCACCCGGATAGGCCATCAGGATCGGTGAGTGCGTGGCAATGATGAATTGCGAATCGTCGCGCACCAGCTGGTGCATGCGGTCCAGAACGGCAAGTTGGCGAGTGGGCAAAAGAGCGGCCTCCGGCTCGTCCAGCACATACAAGCCTTTCCCACCAAAGCGATTAACCATGAGCGCCAGGAACGACTCGCCATGCGATTGTTCATGCAGGGAGACGCCGCCATAGGGGTGGATGATCGGCATAGCGAAACCATCTTCCTGATCCAGCTCTTAGATATTGGTCGCCACGTTGAAAAAGCGCTCCGCGCGCAAAGAAAAGCCACCTTGCGGCCGCTTATAGGACTTCACCAGCCGAAGATACCCGTGCAGCACGGAGTGTGAGGCGCGGGTGTTAATGCCGAAACTACGGGTTCCGCCTTCCGCGTTGAAACCCAAGGCCACCGCGATCGCTTCCAGCAGCGTGGATTTACCACTGCCGTTTTCACCAATGAGAAAGGTCACCCCCGGGGCAAACTCCATGCCTTCGAGTTCCCTGACCGCTGGAATATTGAAAGGATAAGATTCCGGGTTTTCGATCGCCTCCCGCTTGAGCTCGATCGACCGCAGGTAGGGCAAGGCCCGTTGAGCAGTACCTTCGACCATCGGCTCGGTCATTCTGAATCTGCCCTGACATGTCCCATTTGGCTCAATTCCCTTCGTTCATGGCGCGTTTGAAATGCAGCCCACCGAATTCTGAACCCTCGCCCCAGTAAAGCACGAGGTCACCGGCCAGGAAGTACATTCGGTTCACTTTTCCAAGCGCACCAAGAAAACGGCGTTCCGCGCTCGCGCGCTGCTCATCGATACAGGCCATTCGGGTGGAGCCAACGGCACCCACCACCAAAGCGCTGGCCGCGCCCTGCCCCGAATCAACGGAAGCAAAAAAACGGTTGCAGGCGGAGCGCCCCATTAGACGCCCATCTGCCCATGCCAGGGAAATGGCGATGTCCTCATCAACAGGTTCATCGGGCGACCATCGGCTCAGCCGCCACTCGCTGCCGTCCAATATATCCGGCGACAGGCGCCTGACCTCATCCGAGTGCGGCAGTTCCCCGAGCCCCGACGGCTGCAGCGCCCAGGCCCGGGTGATCATGTCACCGGGACAGCAGGCGCCATCCCCGGGGCCAGCCTGCACCAGGTCGACCAGGATCATTTCATCCTGGATGCGAACACCCCGGACCATGACGCGGTCACCGAGCAGCGCGTTGGAGACATTCTCCACCGACCCGTTGTTGAAGCGGTTGACTGCGAGGTGGACGAAATGGCCGGTACCGCCTCCACTGTAGCTGATCAGGTTGAGGCTCTCGATGACGCCATCTCCGTTAAGATCGGCGTGAACGACAAGATCGCCAACCAGCCTTGCACTGGGCACCGAGGCGCCGCCTTCGATCCACGGCTCACCCTCCCAGCGCCCATCAACCAGCGTGATCGATTTCGCGGCGCCGTGGAGGCCGGTAAAAGTCGCGTTGGCGAGCTCGGCCTGGCCCGGTCCCGCTTTGACCGTCGAGGCGGATGCCATCGTGGACATAACCGCGCCGGTAGCCAGCATGGCGAAAACTTTCATCAACCGTTGAAAAGGCATTGTCATTTCTCCTTTTGACAGGAACATCACGCAACAATGCTTGGACAGCGGGACAGCCCACCGAGTGCTTAGCGAATTGTGGCAAAAAAAGGGCCCTGTAACAGGGCCCTTGGGTGGTCACTGGATGGTTCGGGGTTTACGATCCGGTGTCGTCGTCTTCAGCGGCTTCCTCGGCTTTTTCCTTCATCGCCTCAACCGCGTCTTCAACTTCGCCCTCGGCCTCATCCATCATCTCGCCAGCGGCTTCCGCCGTATCGTCATAGGCTTCCCCAACGGCATCAGCCGCGTCTGAGGCCATTTCACCCGCCTCGTCCATCATTTCACCGGCAGCTTCCACCGTGTCGTCGTAAGCGCCCTCTACCGCCTCAGCGGCGTCATGCGCCATTTCCCCGGTAGCCTCAGCGGCGTCATGCGCAGCTTCCGATACGCTTTCAGCGGCATCGCTGATCGCGGCTTCCGCTTTCTCCTGGTCTTCCTTGCTGCAGGCAGACAGCAGGAAAGCCAAAGCACTTGCCGTGATGAGATATTTGATCTTCATGTCCTAAAACTCCTCCGTTTTCTCCCTAGAAATCGACTCGATTCAGCGCGTCTGACGCATCATCGGCTACGGTATTGTCAATCATAATCAGCCTTTTAGCCAGTTCATCATGTTCATGTCTGGAGTACAACGCGCCATGGACAACCGAAAATCTCTATTGCTGCTCCTGTTGGTCGGTGGTTTGCTGATCGCCTGCCAACCGGCAAAAATGCAGCCGCCAGAGCCGCCTGGCGGCCCGATGATTGATGGCTCTGCGAGCCTCTCACAGTGGATTGGCGGACAAATTTGTGATGCTAGCGGCAGTATTTACTCACCACGTCATTCCGGGGGCTTCAGCTGAATGCGGCCTCCAGCCTGGCCTTGCAGGGTCAGCGCTCATTGCGGGCGATCGAACGCAACGGCCTCAATTGCTGGCGCGTTGATGGGCCCGCGCGATCGCCTGGGTAATCAGGTCACGGGCCTTTTCAGCGCCGTGCCAGTCGCCAATGCGCACCCACTTACCCGGCTCCAGGTCCTTGTAATGTTCAAAGAAGTGTTCGATCTGCTGCAGCGTGATGCCGGGCAGGTCGGAAAATTCGTGCACCTTGTCATAACGCTTGGAAAGCGCACTGGACGGCACGGCAATGATCTTTTCGTCCTGACCGGCGTTGTCCTCCATGATCAGCACCCCGATCGGGCGAACATTAATGACGCATCCGGGCACCAGTTCGCGGGTGTTGCATACGAGCACGTCAATGGGGTCACCATCCTCTGACAGGGTATGCGGAACAAAGCCGTAGTTACCCGGATAGGACATGGGCGTATAGAGGAAGCGGTCAACCACGAGGGTACCGGCCTCCTTGTCCAGTTCATACTTGATCGGGTGCCCACCCACAGGCACTTCGATGATCACGTTGACATCTTCGGGTGGATTGTCGCCAATGCGGATGGCATCGATACGCATGCTGTTCCCCTTCTATCAGGAAGCGTTCAGCGCCATATTCTACGCTTTGATGACCCGGGCTTCACCGCCATCTGAACGTGCCCAATCACTGGTGCAGCCCAATGGCGCAGATCACTGGCGCAGATCACTGGGGCAGATTACTGGGGCAGATCCAGGCGACTGCCCAGGCGGCTGGCCAGGTTAATGACGAGCAATTCATGTAATTCCAGGGCATCCCTCTCTGCCCTGACCCTGTTTGCGACATCGGGGTAATCGGTGATGATTCCATCGACTTCCCGACCGATCATGGCGGACATCAGCGCCGGGTCATTGATGGTCCAGGCGTACACGGATCGCCCACCCCGCTGCGTGTTTCTGATAAAACGCCTCCCGGCTTTGCGGGCGTTGACGGCGAAAAAGTCCACTTCAAATTGTTGGATATCTCCGATCACGACGGTGGAGAGTAATCCGACCTGCCAGCTCGGCCGCAGGGCCTTCAGGGCACGAACACCGCCCAGGTTCAGGGACATGAACCGGGCCTGGTCCACCACGCCCGTGCGCTCCACCAGGCGGGCCACCTCGGCCTCGAAACCGTGTTCACCGCCGTAGTACTTCAGCTCGATGATAATGCCGATACGCCCCTTTACCCGCCGCAGTACTTCATCCAGCGCGGGCACCGACTGTCCGGCATACTCAGGGCCCCGGCGCGAGCCGATATCCACCGCCTGCAGCTGTGCCATGCTGGATTCACGCACGCGCAGCGGCACGCCGGCCACCTTCATCAAGTCGCTGTCATGAATGACCGCAATGTGGCCATCCGCGGTCTGCTGCACATCGATTTCCACCCAGTCTGCGCCCTGCTCGATGGCCAACTCAATCGCGGCCAGCGAGTTCTCGGGCGCATGCGCTGAAGCGCCCCGGTGTGCGATGACGTCTGTGTGGTGCCCTGTTGTCCGGTGGCCCGCCACTTCAGTCACCGCCCAACCGGCCAGACTCAGCAAAACGACCAAAAAAGCCGCAGGTAATCCTATTTGCCATCGCGCGCGATATGCCGGGCACTTTCCCGCTGGCCGGTATTCTCCAGCAGACGGCAGCAACCGGGGCCACACGGCGCGAGCGGCGGCGAGCAGGCCAAGACTCAGCGCGCTGACGCACAGCCAGGATGCCACGAACTGCAGAAGCACCCAGACCACGCTGACAACGATGAGCGCATATGCCAGAACCTGCAGCGAATGGCCGGACATCCGAATGGCCGTGCCTATACCCAGGTCAAAAAAAGCACTCACCCCGAAAAACAGGACGACTGAGGCCGCGAGCCAGAGCGAGAGGAGCCTGAACAGGGGTCGGCGGATCTGGCCGGCCGCGTCCCGGGCACGGGCAAGCGCCCGCGATAAATCCGGCCCTGCCATGAACGCTACCCGTGGCAATGTCAGCATGAAACCGACCAGCACGCGCAACCATACCCAGGCCATGACCAGCAGACAGACGGACGCCAGGCCAATGGCCCACCACCATTCCGCCGGCTGGAAAGCCAGGTAATAATTGATGTCGTACCGGCTCAGAAACCGGAGGTACACCAGGTAAAGCAGGCCCAAAAAAGGCAACGAGGATAGGATCAGGCGCGCCACCAGCCGAATAGCGAGGCGAAACAAGGGCACCAAACGGGAGGCGAGGAACCCGCCCAAAGCGGACAGGGAAAACGGGGTATTCAAGGAAGGCCACGCGGCCGCCACCATCAGCGCGGCCATCTCAATCACCAACAGCGTCAGCTGAAGACTGGCGACCAGGGCAAACGACAGCGCCCCGCGCGGTGAGAGGATGAAGAAGAGAATATCTTCATCGGTCAGCGCGACATCACCCGAAGCGAGCACCAGCCAGCCCATCAGAGCGGTCAGCAAGGGACCCAGGAAGGCGACAGACGCCAGCGTCAGCAGCCCATGAACCAGCAGCAGTTTCCGCCAGGACGCGCGGAACAGGCGGGCCGACTCGCGCAGCGCCTCCCCCATCATCATGGGAACACCCTGGCAAATCGGGCCAATGACGGCATCAATGAGATCCCCGCGCGCCTGAGATGGTTACGCCATCGGGGCGCCCATCCGAAGCAGCATTCAAGCCCCCTTTTCAGGCGTTCAGCACCCGGCGATCACCATTGAAAACGGAATCCGACAGCAGGGCCATGCTCTTTCATGTCGAATTTGAACCGGTCGAGGCCTGAGCCATCCTCGTAGTCGAAATCAAGGTATCGATAGCCCAGGCTCAGGCTGGTGTTTTTGCCGAATTTCCAGGAAAAACTGGCGGTGAGAATATAGGCCAGATCTGCGCCGGCGCCGCCGCCGATCTGCGCAATGCCTGAGAAATCCCAGCGGTTGCCGATGGGCGCGGAATACCAGAGACCCACCACCGGATCGACCCAGCTCTCACTGGTCTTGGCACCCCGTGTCTCCAAGGGGCCGTCGATCCGGATTTTGGCCGTGATATCGGTGTACATCAGGCCAGCCAGCAGGCGCAAGTGGTCTGTGATTCGATAAGAAATAGAGCCAAGCGCCGTGGTTTGCTTGTTACCCACCTCGCCTGAAAGAAGGCCCACAGGGCCGCTGAGATCATCCGCGCTCAGATCCATATATACCAGGTCCGCCACGACACCCCAGCGCTCGCCCTCGCCGGCGTAGATGCCCAGAAAGGCGCCATCGAGAGCGGAGAAGACGTCGCCCGCGTCCAGGCTGACATCGCCTTCCGCCGGCCCAAGGCCGACGGTGCCATCGAGCGTCGGGCCCAACAGGTACAGCACGAAGGTGTTTGACCAGCCCGCAGCGTCGCCGGTTGCATCCTGCGCGAACGCAGGGGGCGCCAGGAGCGAGGCCACAAGGCCAAGTAAACCCAGCGTATTTTTCTTCAAACGGGTCATCATTTCACAACTCCTTTTGCAGGATGCTCGAGAATGCCAAAGTGGTGATCGTCGACGAACTTCTTCGGCGGTTATTTTGAATGCGCTTCATCCATGGCCGCACGCACCTTCTGGCCCCAGGTGGCAAACAGCTTCCGCACGTTCGCCTCGTGGTTTTCACGACTGACTTCCTTGTATTCATCACCCACCGTGCGCTCGCCCTCCAGCAGGACCAGCAACTCTCTGCTCACCGAGTCACGAAATTCGGCGGATACCACCACCTCACCCGTACCCAGCGTGCTGATGACGTACCCGCTCGACTGCGAGACCGTGCCCGGCTTGACGTACGGTGTGATACTCAACAGCTCGACCTCCAGAGTGATCACGTCGTCGCCGCGGTCGCTGACCACGGGATAACCGCCGTCTTTTGACAGCTCCTCGGTCATGATCTCGCGGAACAGTCGCTGTACCTCATCACGCGTTCCTGCGGGAAAAGTCCAGGCCTCCGGATCGTCTTCCCACGCGGGCTTCAGGACTTGCATGTTTTCCATGCTGAGTTCCGAGAGCCGGAATTTGTTGTATTGACTGAGATCCAAATCATGGCGCTTATAGGCCGGCCCATCTTCAGCCATGACCGTCGCACTGGTGGCCAAGGTGACCATGCCCGCCAGCAGGGCGCAAATTTTATGATTGATGAATTTCATGCCAACACTCCTGGTGTATCCATGTGAAAAGTTCCGGTGGACCGGCGTCAGGGCGGTAAATATACCATTACTCAGGATGCGGTATCGCTGGTTTCTCCCGGTGTCCAGCCGCCACCCAGGGCCTTGTAGAGCTGTATCACCGAACGAATGTAATTGCCAAGGGTTTGCGACTCAGACAGTTCCGCGTTGAACTGCGAGCGCTCCACGTCCAGTACTTCGAGGTAGCTCGTGACGCCGCCATCGTAACGTGCGCGCGACAGGGTGGCCGCGCTGCGCGCGGCAGCCACCTGCAGTTCCCGGGCCGCGTGCTCTGCGCGATAGGTGCGTACCGCCACCAGGCTGTCTTCCACCTCGCGAAAGGCGCGCTGAGCGGTCTGCTCATAAGCCAACAGGGCCTGCTCGGTCCGCGCCAGCTCGGCTTCGACCCTTGCCTTGTTGGCGCCGGCGTTGAAAATGGGCGCCAGGATGCTGCCCCCCAGCCCCCAAAACGTCGAACCGCTCTCGGTCAGGTCGGACAATTCAGCACTTTCCAGGCCCAGCGACCCCGTTAGCGAGAGCGACGGCCATCTCGCAGCCTCGGCCACGCCGATGCGGGCCGTCTGGGCCGCCAGCTCGGCCTCGGCTGCAAGCACATCCGGCCGCCTCTGCAAGAGTTCCGAGGGCAACCCCACCGGAATGGATGGCGGCATCAGTTGATCATGCAGAGTCCGGCCACGCGCGATTGGGCCGGGGTTCCGCCCCAACAGGGCTGACAGGGCATGTTCAGTCTGCGCGACTGCGCGCTCTGACGCCGCAACGGCCGCCTCGGCCACTGCCAGTTGGATCTGGGCCTGGTTCACATCCAGCAATGGCGCGGTGCCCTTGTCGAATCGGGCCTGGATGATCTCCAGGCTGTCATTGCGGGCATCGCGGGTTCGGATGGCAATACTCTGACGCGCGTCCAGGTCGCGCAATTGCATGTAGACATCGGCGACTTCCGCAACCAGGGCAATGCTGATCGCGCGCCTGGCCGCCTCGGTAGCCAGCAATTGCCCGCGCGCTGCCTCATTGGCGCGACGCAGACGGCCAAACAGATCAACCTCCCAAAAGACATCAGCACTGGCGCGAAAATTATCGACCGACCCGGACACGAGATTGCCGGGGAACACATTTTCGCTGCCTTCAGCGCGGCTGGCGCTGCCGGAGGCGTTCACCTGCGGATAAACGTTCGACTCGGTAATACCCAGAATGGCGCGGTACTCGTCGATTCTTGCCGCCGCAATGCCCAGGTCCTGGTTCTCAGCCAGCGCTACGCGGATGAGTTCCTCCAGTACGGGGTCACCGAACAATTCCCACCAGGGCATGTTGGCGAAACTCGCGCCCTGCTCCACCGGTTGCTGATAGGCCGCGGGAACATCCAGTTCCGGGCGCTGGTAGTCGGGGCCAAGCATGCATCCCGCGAGGAACAGGGGCGCCAAGAACACACAGAGCCTGGCCAGCCTCATTCAGGCGCCTCCTCGGCCACCGCCTTGTTCTTTGATATGTACCGCTCGACGAAAATGAACATGGCAGGAACCACGAGAACGCCAATCACGGTCGCCACCAGCATTCCGCTGAACACCGTCATACCCATGACCTTACGCGCCTCGGCACCGGCACCCGAGGCGATGAGCAAGGGAACGACGCCGAGAATGAACGAGAACGCCGTCATCAGGATGGGCCGGAAACGCAGCTTCGCCGCGCTCATGGCCGCGGTAAGTGCGTCCTTGCCGGCTCTCATTTCCTGTGAGGCAAATTCAACAATGAGAATGGCATTCTTGGCCGACATGCCAATCAGCATGACCAGGCCGATCTGCGCGAACACATTGTTGACATAACTCTCGGAGAACAGCCGGGCGATGAACAGGCCGCCGATCGCGCCGAACACGGCGATCGGCGTACCCAACATGACCGACAGCGGCAATGACCAGCTCTCATATTGCGCCGCCAGGATCAGGAACACGAACACCAGCGCCATGATGAATACCACGCTGCCGGTGCCTTCGGCCGCCTTTTCCTGGTAGGACATGTTGGCCCAGGCGTAGCTCATATCGCTGGGCAAAACTTCGGCCGCCACTTCCTCCAGCGCCGTCAGGGCCTGTGCGGAGCTGTAACCCGCGGCAGGCTGACCGGTCACCTCCGCCGACCGGAACAGGTTGAAGCGGTTGGTGAATTCGGCGCCCTGGGTCCGGCTGGTGGTCACCAGCGTCGACAGCGGCACCATGTCGCCTTCGGCATTTCGCACGTAGAACATGCGGATGCCCTCTTCGTTGGCGCGGTATTCCGGTTCCGCCTGTACGTAGACCTTGTACAGCCGCCCAAACCGGTTGAAATCGTTGACGTAAGCACCGCCAAGAAACGAACCGATCGAGGTATTGATATCCGACAAGGGCACGCCCAGTTTCAAGGCCTTGGGCTTGTCGATGTCGAGGAAGATCTGCGGCACACCGGCCCGGAAGAGCGAGCCGGCCTGTGCGATTTCCGGACGCTGGCTGGCTGCCTGGATAAATTTCTGCACATGCTCGGCCAGGTATTCAGGCGGGTTTCCGCCCAGGTCCTGCACCATCATGCTGAAGCCCGATCCGGTTCCCAGCCCGGGGATAGCGGGCGGGCCAAACGCAAAGGCGAACCCCTCGGTAATCCCGGTGGTAAACCGGTAATTCAGACGGCGTACGATATTCTTGGCCTGGTCTCGGATGTCCGACCGCTCATCCCAATCTTTCAACTGCAGGAAGATGAAGCCGGAATTGGACTGCGTGGTGCCGGTCAGCATGCTGAAACCGCTGACGGTGGTATAGCTCTGAACCGCGTCGAACTCGGCAATGATCTGCTCGATTTGCTGCATCACGGCCTCGGTCCGCTCCAGCGAGGCGGCGTCCGGCAGTTGCACCGCGGCCAGCACATAGCCCTGGTCCTCCTCGGGCACAAATCCACCGGGAACGACCCGGAACAACAAGACGAGGCCCACAACCAGGGCGGCAACAAGAACCCCCGCGCGAACCAGCCTGTGCGTGAAAAACCCGGTCAGAAGCATGAATTTTTCCGTTGCCTGGTCAAAGCGATGATTGAAGCCCCGGAAAAAGCCGTCCAGCATGCCCTTCTTCTCACCCGGTGGCCGCAGCAGGGCCGCCGAAAGCGCGGGGCTCAACGTCAAAGCGTTGATGGATGAAATAGCCACCGAAATGGCAATCGTGATGGCGAATTGCTGATATAAACGCCCTGTAATGCCGCCCATGGTGGCAACCGGAACGAAAACCGCGATCAGCGAGAGCGAAGTCGCCACAATCGGCGCGGAAACCTCCCGCATGGCCTCGACCGTGGCCTCACGCGCAGACATTCCCTTTTCCATTTTCTGCGCCACGGCCTCCACCACCACAATGGCGTCATCCACCACGATGCCGATAGCCAGCACCAGACCCAGCAGGCTAAGGGTGTTGATGGAGAAGCCGAGCAGCGGGAAGACGGCAAATGTCCCGATCAGGGAAACCGGAACCGCCAGCGTGGGTATCAGCGTGGAGCGCGCGTTCTGCAAGAAGATGAACACCACCAGGATAACCAGCGCCACGGCCTGGAACAGGGTCACGACGATCTCCCGGATACCGGCTGAAATGGGCTTGGTGGTATCCAGTGAGACAACGTATTCGATATCCTCGGGAAAACGCTGTTCAAGCCGCTGCATGGCGGCGATGACCTGCCCGGCCACATCCAGGCCATTGGCATCGGGCAGCTGATAGATGGAAAGCACCGCGCTGGGCGCCTGGTTCAATCGGGTCGAGACCACGTAGCTTTGCGTGCCGAGTTCGACGCGCGCCACATCCTCCAGGAAAACCTGCGAACCGTCGGGATTGGAACGGACCACGACCTGGCCAAAATCCTCCGCGGTGAGCAAGCGGCCCGGCGTTTGCACGGTGTAGGTAAATTCGGTGCCTTCAGGCGCCGGCGGCCCGCCGATTTGCCCGGCCGGAATCAGTACATTCTGCGTTTTCAGCGCGTTGGTGATGTCAGGCACTGTCAGGCCCAGCTTGGCCAGTTGATCCGGCTTGACCCAGACGCGCATGGCATACTCGAACGCGGATCCACCCAATACTTCGGCCTGGCCAACACCCTGGATACGAGCCAGCTCATCCAACACATTGATCGTGCCGTAGTTGGTCAGGAAGTCCGCGTCATACGTGCCATTGGGGGAGATCAGCGATATCAGCATCAACGGGAATGACAACTGCTTCTTGACCGTTACGCCGAGGCGCTTCACCTCCTCGGGCAAGGCCGCCTGGGCCTCGGATACGCGGTTCTGCGTCAATACGTTGGCCATATCGAGGTCTGTGCCGACCTCGAACGACACCTGCAACTGCATGGCGCCACTGCTGGCGTTGGTGGACTTCATGTAAATCATGCCTTCCACGCCGTTGACCTTTTGCTCGATCGGCGTGGCCACCGACTGTTCCACGCTGATGGCATTGGCGCCCGTGTAATTGCCGCTCACCGATACCATCGGCGGAGTGATCTCAGGGTATTGCGCCACCGGCAGGTTCTTCATGGCGAGCAAGCCGACCAGCACCAGGATGATGGCGATGACCATGGCCACGATGGGCCTGCGAACAAAGAACTCAGCCAAGGTTCAGTCTCCCTCTGGCTGGGCCAACGCTGGCTTTGAGGCCACCTTCATGCCCGTGCGCAGTCGCTGCAGCCCGTCCAACGCGACGCGTTCACCCGCTTTCAGGCCGCTGTCAACAATCCAGTCGTTATCTACCCGAGGCCCCATCTCCACCCGGCGCAGTTCAACCGTGCCATCTGCCGCAACGACACCCAACTGATACAGGCCCTGGGTTTCGATCACAGCCCGTTGCGGCACGGCGATGGCGTTGACCCTCGTTTCCGGAGAGCCGCGTACGCGCGCGAATTGGCCAGGCAGCACGATGCGGTCAGGGTTGGGGAAATCAGCCTCCAGCGTCAGCGTGCCGGTTTGCGGATCAACCGCCGCGTTGAAACTCACCACGCCACCGCGATGGTCATGCACCTTGCCATCGGCAAGGATCAGCTCCAGTTCATCCTTGCTCATCTCCTCATCGTCCAGGCTTCGCATGGACTGCGACAAGGACCGGCTGAACCGAAGATATTCACGCTCACTGATGGCAAAGCGGACGCGGATGGGATCCACCTGGCTGACGGTGTTCAGCACAACGGGGTTGGGATATTGGCCCACATACTCACCGACATTGGCCTTGGTAATGCTGATCAGTCCGTCGATCGGCGCCTGTATGCGCGTATAACCCAGTTGTATATTGGCCTGATCCACCTGGGCCCGGGCTGCCTGCAGCGCGCCCTGTGCCGCCTCGAACTGCGCCACAGACGCGTCGAGATCCTGCTGGCTGACCGCCTTCATCTCAGCCAGCGGGCGTATCCTGTTGAGGTCGCTCTCCGCTTTGGCCAGGCTGGTCTCAGCCTCGGCGAGGCGGCCCTCTGCTTCTACCACCTTGGACTGGTAAGGCACAGCATCGATCACATACAGCAATTGCCCCTGCTTCACCGAGCGGCCCTCGAGGAAATGCATCTCCTCGAGCACCCCGTCAACCCGCGCCCGAATCGGGATATCCACCGAGCCCAGGGTTTGTCCCACCATGTCCAGGTACAACGGGATATCCCGGGGTTGTACCTCGAGCACCTGGACTTCCATGGGGGGTATGGGGGGCGGTTCGGCAGGGCCACAAGCGGCCATGGCCACCGCGGCCGCTTGTG
>Ga0255776_10001108_pt1 | contig 30697 bp, 22 predicted proteins | sample 071ome_19_FD_179974 | JGI IMG/M metagenome (GOLD analysis project Ga0255776, IMG submission 179974) | Coastal salt marsh microbial communities from the Groves Creek Marsh, Skidaway Island, Georgia - 071413AT metaG (version 2) | ecosystem: Environmental > Aquatic > Marine > Intertidal zone >... | reverse complement strand
AGAAATAGAACAAGTTAGACAGTGGTTAAATACTAAATAATGGGATTAAGAACCGTATTATCAGTGGCTGGTAAACCTGGCCTTTTCAAACTCATCGCTCAAAATAAAGGCGGCGTAGTAGTAGAGAGTTTATTGGACGGAAAACGCACGAGCATTCCGGCAACGGCCAATGTAAGTTCATTGGGTGATATTGCCATCTACACCTACGAAGAAGAGGTGCCGCTGCGTGAAGTATTCAAAGCCATGGCCGCGGTTACAGAAGGCAAGGAGGCTTTGAGCCACAAGAGTAGCAAAAATGAGCTAGAAGATTTCTTCGGCGAGGTATTGCCAAAGTTTGATCAAGAGCGCGTGTACGCCAGTGATATCAAAAAAGTAGTGCAGTGGTTCAACATTCTTGTGAAGAATGATTTACTCGCGCTGCTCGACGAGGAGGAAGCTGCAGAATAATGAACAGTCGCGCAGAGAAACTAGAGGCCTTCGGGCGATTGCTGGATATCATGGATACACTTCGTGCGGAGTGTCCATGGGATAAAAAGCAGACGCTGGAATCTCTGCGTCATCTGACTATTGAGGAAACCTACGAGTTGGCAGATGCCATAGAGGAAAACGACCTTCAGGAAATCAAGAAGGAGTTGGGTGACCTTATGCTGCACATGGTCTTCTACAGTAAAATAGGTAGCGAAAAAGGCGCCTTTGATGTAGCGGACGTTCTCAATGCAGTTTGTGATAAGCTTATTCACCGTCATCCGCATATCTATGGAGATGTAGAGGCAGCCACTGAAGAGGAGGTAAAGGCGAATTGGGAAGCGATAAAGCTTAAAGAAAAGGGGACCCAAAGTGTGCTTCAAGGGGTGCCTAGAGGTTTGCCCGCCTTAGTGAAAGCCATTCGCATCGGCGACAAAGCGCGAGGTGCCGGTTTTGATTGGGACCAGCCTCAAGACGTTTGGGGCAAGATTAAAGAGGAACTCGGCGAGTTTGAAAGTGCGCAAAAGACTGGTAATCAAGAGGAAATAGAAAGTGAACTAGGAGATGTTTTGTTTTCTATCGTGAATTTTGCGAGACTCAGTAATCTAGATCCGGAATTGGCCCTAGAGAGGACCAATAAAAAATTCATATACCGTTTCACTTACATGGAGAAAAAGGCTCGAGAACAAGGTAAGTCATTGAATGAGATGACTTTACCTGAGATGGAGCTTCTGTGGAACGAAGCGAAGGTGAAGTCCGAAGATTAATTTCGGCTAACGTCAACATTAATTTTTTGTAAAACTAGGGGTTTAAGTTTATCAAAAGCCTTGAATTACCGTACTTTACGGTATAAAAAATCCTCTATATCCAGAGCCTTATTTGGCTAGGTTAGAGCAGTTTAGATACAGTGTAATGGAAGATTAATGGATTCAGATAAACGCTTTTTTAACAGGGATATAAGTTGGTTGCAATTCAATGAACGCGTGCTACAAGAGGCTGAAAACCCTTCGGTACCGCTTATTGAGCGTATCCGTTTCTTAGGGATTCACTCGAACAACATGGACGAGTTTTTCCGAGTACGTTACTCTTCCATTCGTCGCTTTACACTTGCTGAGAACAAAGGCGTTTATGAAGATCTTGAAGGATATAAGCCATCAAAGTTGTTGAAGAAGCTTACCGAGATGGTGACCTACCAGCAGGGCAAGAGTCAGGAAATTTACAATGCCTTAGAGGAAGAACTTCGCAGCCATGATATAGAGGTGGTTGATGAACGACAGTTGACCGCGAAGCAGAAGCGCTACATCCGCCAATTCTTTCGTGAAAAAATCAGCCCGGCATTGACGAAGTTGATGTTGAGTCAAGCGCCTGAATTTCCTTACCTGCGAGACAAAAGTATTTTCTTGGCCGTTCGTATCCTGCAGGGCAAGGACGAGCAGTTCTCCATCATAGAGGTGCCCACAGGTGCGGCGGGACGATTTGTAACTCTTCCACGTTACGGCAAGCAGTTCGTCATGTATTTGGACGATGTGTTGCGCCTGAACTTGGACAGCATCTTCTACATTTTTAATTACGATACAATCGAGGCACATACAGTGAAAATTACCCGCGATGCTGAGATTTCATTGGATGATGATGTGAGCAAGTCGTTCTTGGAGAAGGTCCAGGTAGGATTGGCACACCGCCGCGAAGGGGATCCGGTTCGATTCGTGTACGATAGAGAAATAGGCGACCAAACCCTACAACTCTTGGTAAAAGGGCTCGGGATTACGGAGCTCGACAGTTTGATTGCCGGTGGACGCTATCACAATAAAAAGGATTTGATGCGTTTTCCTAACGTTGGGGAACCTTCGATGGAGCACGAGAAGCTTCCGCAAATTCAACATCCTGCCCTTGACCTAAATCGAAGCATCATTGAGGTGATGAGGCGTCAAGATGTGATGCTCTTCACACCTTATCATGATTTTAGCAATGTGATCCGATTATTGCGCGAGGCTGCGATCGATCCGAAGGTTCGGGTGATTAAGGTGACCTTGTATCGATTGGCCGATGAAAGCCGAATCATCTCGGCACTTGTCAATGCCGCTAAAAACGGAAAAGACGTGACGGTATTTATTGAGTTGCAAGCCAGGTTCGACGAAGCCAATAATATCAAATGGACTAACCAGCTGCGTGGGGAAGGGATAAAAGTAGTCAGCGGGGTGCCGGGATTGAAGGTGCACTCAAAGTTGACCTTGATACGACGAGATGAGGGGGGCGAAAAGCTTAAAGATTATTGTGTCGTTGGTACGGGTAATTACCACGAAGGCACCGCGAAAGTCTATACAGATTACCACTTGTTGTCCTCTGATAAGCGCATCGCACGTGAAGTTCGGAGGGTATTCCAATTTATCGAATCCCCGTATAAGCACCAGAAATACAAGCATTTATTGGTGAGTCCGAACTCGAATCGCGAAGGGTTCTATGCGCTGATTGACCGAGAAATTGAGTTTGCGAAAGCTGGATTGGAGGCTAAATTTTGGGTGAAAATCAACAGCATCAGCGACCACGGCATGATTGAGAAATTGTACGAAGCAAGTCAGGCGGGGGTGAAGATTCGATTGATTGTGAGAGGTATCAACTGTTTGAAATTGGATGATCCGGAGCTTTCTGCGAATATCGAAGCCATCAGTATTGTCGATAGATTCTTAGAGCATACGCGAGCGTTTTGTTTCCACAATAATGGGAAGCCGGAGTATTTCATTTCCTCGGCGGATTGGATGACTCGGAACTTGAACAGAAGGGTGGAGGTGACTGCGCCTATTTATGACTCGAAGATTCAACGCCAATTGCGAGATCATTTCGAAATCCTTTGGAAGGACAACACGAAAGCCCGAATTTTCGATTCCAATCAATCTAATGTGCACCGCATGTTGCCGGGGCCGAAGATTAGAGCACAATTGGACCTTCATGAATACGTGAAAAAACAACTGCTGAAAGGATAGCTTATGAATGTAACGAAACTCGGCGCCATTGATATTGGCTCCAACTCAGTTCGCTGTCTGATTAGCAACGTGGTGTACAAGGACGGCTATACGTACTACCGCAAGGTGAGTATGATTCGTTTGCCTATTCGATTGGGTCAAGAGGTATTTCTCAATGGCGCGCTTAGTGAGGAGACGGCCGCACGCTTTGCAGAAGGCATGCAAGCATACAAACACTTGTTGAAAGTGCATGGCGTACAAGATTTCAGGGCGGTTGCTACTTCTGCTATGCGGGAGGCAGCAAATGGAGCCGAATTGGTAAAAAAAGTTCGTAAATCCACCGGTATTGACATTCAGATTATCGATGGGGCGGAGGAGGCTAGGCTCGTGTTCAACAGCAAGCTCTACGATATCATTCAAGCGCCACAAGAATATTTCATCTACATCGACGTGGGTGGGGGTTCCACAGAGCTATCCATTCTACACGATCAAGATGTTATTGCGAGTGAGAGTTTCAAGATAGGTGGGGTCCGAGTGATGAACGGCCTCGACACCGAAGAAGAATGGCTGCGAATGAAGAAATGGACCGAGCGACATATGCGCAACTTCCATAATAAAGCGGCCATTGGTGCGGGAGGAAACATCAACAAGCTTCACAAGATCAGTTTGCGCTCCCTGAATAAACCATTGCGATTGAGTTATATCGAGGACCAATTCGATATGATCAGTGCGCTGGATGTGGAAGAGCGTGTGACACAATTGGGCCTAAATTTTGACCGTGCCGATATTATCGTGCATGCCCTTCCAATATACATGAAGGTCATGCAATGGGCCGGCGTCGGAAAGATCTATGTTCCTAAGATTGGGGTGTCGGATGGTTTGATTCGGGACCTGTACCATAAAGAGTACAAAGAAAAGGTCGAAGGCCAGGAAGCATAGGATATACAGAAAAACGAAAGGGGGCCGCCAAGCCCCCTTTCTACCTAAACCGCCATGAAAATCTGCTTTCGCAGAATGTTCCATTATTCCTTAACCCAAAAGTTGGGGGTAGGTTCACACCGGATGCAAAAAAAATATAGCAACCGGCAAGTTCTTTTAATCCAAGAAGCAGATTTCTCCTTTTTCCTCGAATGTTTGAAGGGTTTCCACCATGCGTAATGCCTCGCTTACCGAACGAACTAGGGTGAAGAAGTTCACCACTTGGTGCATGACCACGCCTTCTTTATTGATTAAGAAAAGACCGCGGTAGGCGATCATTTCTCCTGAGGCTGTGAGGTTGCCCTCCTCGTCATAAGTCCATTCGCCGTTGAGTACATCGTAATTGTGGGCAATGGTTTTATTGGTATCTGCTACCACTGGGTAGGTGATACCTTTAATGCCGCCATCGGCTTTGTCTTTTTGTAGCCAATTCAGGTGGCTGACCTCAGAATCTGTGGAAATAGCGATTAATTGGACCCCCTTGGCCTCAAACTCTTCTTTGCGTGCCTGGAAAGCGTGCAATTCGTACGGGCATACCCCGGAAAAATCCTTTGGGTAGAAGAACAACAGGACGTATTGACCTGCGTAATCTGATAGAGAAAACTCTTTAACAATCTCGTTGCCATTGACCACTGCTTGTGCAGTGAAGTCTGGCGCTTTTTTACCAACTAAAACAGCCATGTGTATTTGTATTTATAGGAATTCAGTGGCCCCAAATTATTGCTAATTGGGCCAAGAACCTAACACAAATTTTGGCTAGAGGTTTAGGCTGGCACTCATCCATGCGGCCAAGGCCATACCGGCGATGACGAAGATGAGTTTGATCAAATTGAATTGGTGGTTTTGCGAGCTCTCGAACAAGATAGTAGTGCTCACATGCAGTAACAATCCAATCGCGACAGCAAGCATTTGAGGCGCATATTGTGCGATCGTCGTCGCATTGCTGAGGGTAGCCCCCAGCGGTGTAGCTAGGGCGAACAACAATACAACGACGCCGATGGTCTGCAAGGGCACTTGAGCTTTGCGGAGCGCGCCGGTCACCAGCAAGGCAATCGGGAGCTTGTGCAAGGCGATGGCCCATAGGAAGGTACCTTGGCTGTGGTCGTGTCCATGGGTGCCGTTGTGGTTTAGTGGCATACCTTCGATAAAGGCGTGGAGGAGGAGGCCGACGATGGCCAGCCACGGAACGGTTTTACCGTGTGAGTGGAAATGTCCGTGTTCCAATCCTTCACTGAGGTAATCAAGCATTAATTGGACCCCAAAACCCAACATGATCCACCAGCCCATGGTCAGGGCGCCGTCGTGAAATACTTCTGGAATCATGTGCGTCAGCAGCGTGCCGAACAGGAAAGCACCCGAGAAGGCCAAGAGGTATTTAAACGTCTTAGAATCTGTCGGGATGATCCAGGCAGCGCCGGCACCGAGGCCTACACTAAGAATGAGTGCGGTCCAAATCATGGATGTGCTGATTTTTCAGCAATGATAATTAATCTATCGCTGTATTCCGGGTCAAATGTGCCCAATTCGTAATCGCCGTGAACACTTTTTACGCGCAATCCGGCTCGTTCCATAAAGGCACGAAGTTCGGTTTCTGAAAAGGCGCGTACGCGTTCTTCGTAGTTAAAAATGGAGCAGCCGTCTTCACTCAGCTTGATGGATTTAACGATGGTCTGGTCTTCCACGCGGCGGGAGATTTCGTAGGTCGCGAGATCAGTTTTTACTTGGTCTTTTGGGACCAATTCCGCCGCAATCTTCTCCGCATTCATATAGTCCAAGACCAATTTCCCTCCCGGCAACAAGGCATTCGCCATATTCTCAATGGCCTGCTGATGCATCGCATCTTCTTCGAAATACCCGAAACTTGTAAAGAGGTTGAACACCCAGTGTGCGCCTTCCACGTCAATGGGCTCCAACATATTTCCGACTTGAAAACTCAAATGATCGTGGGCCATTTCAGAGGCCACTGCGATGCTTTCGGGGCTGAGGTCAATGCCCACGGTATGCAGGCCGGATTCGGCCAAGACCATGGCATGGCGTCCGCGTCCGCAGGCAATGTCCAACGCACGTTGTCCGGGCTCTACCTTCAACGCGTTGCACAATGTTTGGATCAACGCACGCGCCTCGTGATGGTCACGGTGGCTGTATAGGTCGTGGTAATAGGGTGTGTTAAACCAAGTGGCGTACCAAGGGGTCATAGACGGTTTAGATGTTCAGACCACTAAGATAAGGCTGGAACATTTTAACGATCGCGACAATTATTACGGCGATCAGCACGTATCTGGTAATGGCATTTGCTCGGGGATGCTGGATGACTTTTTTTGCGCCAAATCTGGCCCCGATGGAGGTGCCCACGGCCAATGAGAGCCCGTAGGTCCATTCAATACTTCCGCTCAAGGCAAAAATGATAAAGGAGGGGATGGTCATTAAAAAGGCGATGAACAGCTTCATGATGTTGCCGTCCTTTAAAGCGTATTTCGCTAACAACACGGCGATGGACAAGAAAAAAATACCGAATCCCATCTGTATAAAACCGCCATATATCCCTAATGCGAAGAAACTGAGCCAAATACCTGGAGTTCGTTTTTTCTTCGAACCGTCGGTGGAAATGAGCCATTTCTTGGGGTTGGTCAACATCGTGATCAGTAGGACGATCATGATACAGCCGATGCTGATGCGCATGGCGTCCTCAGGGATGTCCACGGCTAGGTTCGCTCCTATGATGGCCCCGATGATGATGGGGGGAGCAATGAAATAGCTCTCCTTAATCATGTATTTGGCGCGCTGTGTTTTAGGCAGCGATGAGATGGCGCTGCTGGTCTGGAAGATGGCGCCCACTCGGTTCGTGGCATTGGCAGCATTAGGATCGAGACCTACCCACATCAATAACGGCAAGGTAATGGCCGAACCGTTGCCGGCGACCACGTTTATAAGTCCCGCGAAAAATCCGCCGACGGCCAATGCAATTAAATTCCACCAATCCTGCATGCGGTCAAAGTTAGCGTACATTTGTAGTCTAAAACGCAGAAGGGTGCTACAAAACAACGACTATCGATTGATCGTAAAGACGCTTTACGGTCTGGAAGACATTCTGGCCAAGGAATTATTGTCCTTAGGTGGCCGAGAAATCAAAACATTGAATCGTGCGGTTTCCGTGGTGGGAGATATCGGATTCGTCTATAAAATCAACATTGCCTTGCGCACGGGTTTACGTGTGTTGGTGCCCATGTTGGAGTTCGAGATGCGCGATGTAGAACATTACTACACGGAAATCTTTGAGCACCCTTGGGAAGAATATTTCGGCTTGGACAAGAGCTTTGCCATCGATGTGGTCGGGACGAATGACCTTTTGAATCACAGCAGTTTCGCGGGTTTGAAGGCCAAGGACGCCGTAGTAGATCGCTTCCGTGTCGCGAAGGGCGAGCGTCCTTCTGTCGAGCGTGGCACCCCAGATGTGCCCATTCATATTCACATTTATAAGCGTACCGTTCGCGTGTATTTGGATGCTTCGGGTGATTCCTTACACAAGCGCGGCTATCGTTTGAAAGCCGGTTATGCCCCTTTGAATGAAGTGTTGGCAGCTGGAATTATTCTGCACAGCAAGTGGAACGGTGGGATGCCTGTGCTGGACCCTATGTGTGGTTCGGGGACTTTCTTGGTAGAAGCGGCGCTCATTGCGCACCAGCTGCCTCCAAACATCTACCGCGAGACATTTGCCTTCCACCATTGGAACGGTTTCGACGAGCAGATGTATGTGAAGATTCGAGAAGGGCTGTTGTCAAGAGCGAAGGAGTACGACGGCAAAATCATGGGCCGTGATATGGTTGCCTATGCCTTGGAAGCGGCAGCAGAAAATATTGAGCGGGCCATGTTCGACGATGCTATCCGCATTCGTCAGGCAGATTTCTTCGAAGCGGAGCCGCCGGCCGATAAAGGGCTGCTTTTGATCAATCCGCCTTATAATGTCCGTATTCAGGCACAGACCCACAGGATGTACCGTGAGATGGGGGATACATTGAAGGCCAAGTATGCCGGATGGGAAGTGTATTGGATCACCTCGGACATGGAGGCAATCAAGAGTATAGGATTGCGACCTTCGAGAAAATGGAACCTGTTCAACGGTGAACTGGAATGTAAATTGCTACGTTTTGATATGTACGAAGGGACGAAAAAGATCCATAAATTAAAGTCATAATTGGACCCAACTATGAAAGCATTACCATTATACCTGGCCCTATTTTTAAGCACCACCATTGTTGCGCAAAGCAGCAGTAACTTGCGCCGAGTACAGCGCGAGTCCGAAAAAGTCATTGACCTGACGTCCACCTTGATCGATGGTGTGACGACCTATGAGAAGGCGAAGAAAATGCGTCCTGTGATTCAGGAGCAGTTTGATGCCTGGCGCAAGGCTAAGCGTACGTTTGCGAGATTAGACGAAGAGCCCGAGCAGGCGCTATTGGAGGTAGTCTATACCAAGCTTGGCGATATCGTGGAGGCCTCATCAGGGCCGCTGAAAGACTGGTTGGAGGAAGATCCAAGAGGGAATTACAACTATCAGTACTTGAGCTTGTGTCGTACGGGCATCGAGAAGATATACGAGGCGATGGAGACCTATGCGACGACCTATGAGATCAATACCCGCAAGTCCGATGTGCAGGAGCGCTTTGAAGCCCAAGTTGCGTTGATGCAATACACCGCCGATATGAACGCTGGGGCGGCGCCGGTAGATAGTATCGTTGCCTTTATCAAGGCGGAAATTGGCACCACCGATATCGACAAATTATTTAGTGCACAGAAATCTTTGATTAAGGCCTTGAGTGTCCAATTACGTGGGTATGGCGATGAGGCGTTCTATGAAGGAGATGGCGATTTGTACTACGCTTACCAGAAATATTATGAGGAGCTATTGGAATTGGCCACCGCAGACCTACTAGCGGATTTCACCAAGATGAAATACGATCTAGTGGAGTTGCGCAGCATCGCAGGATCTACTGAAGCCTCGGCCGAGAAGACCTTGAGTTTTTTCGATAATGAGAAACGATTGTTGGCCAAACGCGAGGCTCGATTTGTAAAGCACAACCTACCAAAAGCGCCGAAGAAATAAGATGCAGGTCGCTGAGGTCGTACTTCCCTTACCCTTAGACAAACTGTTCCATTACTTCATTCCGAAGGAGTGGGTGGGTAGCGTACGGCCTGGAATGCGGGTGTTGGTCCAATTCGGTGCGCGCAAAGAATACGCTGCCGTCGTAGCGCGGGTCTTAGAGACCGAAGAGGAGCTCGAACTCAAACCCATTCTCAACGTCCTCGACGAGCATCCCGTGGTATTGGAACACCAATTATTGCAGTGGTCGTGGATGTCATCCTACTACATGGCGCCCATCGGCGACGTGATGAATGCCGCACTCCCTCCGGGACTTAAACTGAGCAGCCAGAGCGTCGTCGTCCTCGATCCTGAGGTATTGCCGGATGAAGCCCAATTATCCGATGCGCTCTTCACGCTCTATGAATCCCTGCGCAACAACCAAAAACTATCGCTAGACGAGGTCCGCAGCATATTGGGAGTGAAAAATCCCATGCCCTTGGTTCAGAAAGCCCTGGAACAGGGGTGGGCCATCCTAGAAGAAGAGCTTAAAAAAGTAAGCAAAGCCAAACGCCGAAAACTCCTTCGATTAACGGCGGAATCTTTAGCAAATTTAGATGCAGCCTTCGACAAAACCGCGCGCAGTGAAGCACAAACAGCCGCATTACTCGCACTGGTAAACGATTGTGGAGCGAAGAACAGCTTCGTAGATCGCAAGGCCTTCGAAAAGAAACACAACATTACCACCGCTCAAAGCCGTGCCCTTATTACCAAGGGTATTGCTGAGGAGGTCGAAGAGGTAGACGGTACCACAGCTGCAGCGGCTCCACAGACCGAAATTCACCTGAGTGCTGTGCAGCAGGAAGCATTAGAAGGTGTTCGTGAAGGGTTTACTCAAGAAAAGCCTGTGCTCTTACATGGGGTGACGGCCTCGGGAAAAACAGAAATTTATATTCACCTGATCAAGGAGGCCTTAACCAAGCATAAACGCGTGCTGTACCTCTTGCCCGAGATTGCCCTTACCACCCAATTAATCAATCGCCTGCGCATCCATTTTACAGTGGCGGTGAGCCACAGTAGGTTTTCTCCTGCGGAGCGGTTGGCGGCCTGGAGGGAATCGGTCCAAAATGATCAGCCACTCCTTATTATCGGTGCTCGTTCTGCGTTGTTTATGCCCTTGCCGGATTTAGGCCTCATCATTGTGGATGAGGAGCACGAGAGCAGCTTCAAACAGTACGAGCCTTCACCGCGCTATCATGCCCGTGATACGGCAGTTTGGATGTCCGCGCAACACGGGTGCCCCATAGTTTTAGGTTCGGCTACGCCAAGTTTGGACAGTTATTTCAATGCTCAAAAAGGCCGGTACCACCTCGTATCTTTATTGAAGCGATTCCACACTGCGCCACTGCCGGAATTAGAGGTGGTGGATATGCTAGGCGCGAAGCAGCGTAAGGAGGTCGTCGGGAACTTTAGCGTGGAATTGGTCGATGCGATGCGTGCCGTCCTGAACAAAGGGGAGAGCATCATCCTTTTCCAGAATCGACGAGGATTCAGCACCTACCAACAGTGTCAAACCTGTGGACATGTGGAAGGGTGTACGCGCTGTGATATTAGCTTGACCTATCACAAAGGCCCGCAAAAACTGAAGTGCCACTATTGCGGGTATACGGTTCCCCCAGTGATGAAGTGTTCCGCTTGTGGGGGTGAGAGTGTCTTGCACCATGGTTTTGGGACAGAGCAAATTGCGGAAGAAGCGTCAGCATTATTCCCAAAAGCTCGGGTAAAGCGAATGGATTTAGATACCACGCGCGGCAAGCATGCCTTCGGAAACCTCATTCAGTCTGTTGAAAATGGTGAGGTCGATATACTCGTCGGGACACAAATGGTTACTAAAGGATTGGATTTTGACCGAGTAGGATTGGTGGGCATCATGAGTGCGGATAACTTACTGAGTTACCCGGATTTTCGCGCCAATGAGCGCGCCTTCCAAATCATCGAGCAAGTGGCCGGCCGTACTGGACGCCGCAGCTCGCGCGGAAAGGTCGTTATTCAGAGTTTGAAGCCAAGGCACGCGATCATACAATTGGCCCTTAATCATGATTACCAAGGAATGGTTCAAAAGGAACTTACTGTAAGACAGGAGTTTGCCTACCCGCCGTTCGTGCGATTGATTACCATTACTCTGAAGCACAAAGACCAAAAGCTACTGATGCGTGGGGCAGAGGCCTTTGCAAAATCCCTACACAGCAAGATCGGGGAACGTTTTCTGGGTCCTGAATTTGCGCCTATTTCCAGATTAAAAAACCTCTATCAAATGCAAATCATTGTGAAGGTGGACAAGGGAAGCCTAGGTTCAAAAATTCGTTACCGGATTAAAAAGGCGCATCAAGAAACCTTGTTGACCCCAGAATTCAATAGAATCCGGGTACTCTTTGACGTTGATCCGAATTCTTAGATCTCAAAAGGAAACTTAGCCTGGACACCAAAGAAATACGGGAGTCCGAGCTGAATTTGGTAGGAGGCGATATCCCAGGAATATCCTAAATAAAACGAAGGCGCAACAATAGCTAATCCAACATCTTGTACGTTCGTATCTGGCCATCGCAAATCTAATAATCCACCTGCGTACCAATGTTCCGATAGTGACCAATCTTTACCCGCACCTACGACTAGACCTAAGCCTTCAGAATCCTCTCCTAATCCGAAAGACTGGACGTAAGCAATTCTTGATGTGATATAATAGCCGTTGTTATTGTAGGAGATTCCAACATCGGTTGTGCTTCCCCAGCCGGCCATATTTCCGTAATACGTTTCGAATTTCATTTGGCCCATTCCTGAGTAGGCGGCCAAGCAAAGCGCTAAGGTGATCAATGGTTTCATCATAGGAAAGCTTCAAAGGTCTCAGGAACCCCGGCTTCGATGCGCACGGGCTCTTTGGTGGTCGGATGATTAAATGCTAACGATCGCGCATGCAAACAAATGCTTTTATCACGCTCACCACGGCGCGCACCGTATTTAACATCTCCTTTGATCGGGTGGCCTATGGAGGCTAATTGGGACCTGATCTGATGATGCCTGCCCGTGTGAAGGTCTACTTCTAGGAGTGTATATCGGTCGCCACAATTCAATACTTTGTAGGAGAGTTTAGCTTCCTTTGCACCAGGTTCAGGACGCCCGAATGCCACAGATTTATTGTTTTTTGGATTCTTCTTCAAGAAATGATGAAGCTGGCCGTTCTCTGTGATCTGACCTTCCACCAACGCCCAATACGATTTCTGTGTTTCCCTGTTTTTAAAAGCGGCGTTCATGCGTTCCAATCCTTTGGAAGTGCGCGCAAATAAAACTACCCCCGTGGTGGGGCGGTCCAGCCTGTGAATCACTCCTAGAAAGACATTTCCAGGCTTGTTGTATTTGTCTTTGATGTATTGCTTGAGAAGGTCCGGCAGGGGAGTGTCGCCCGTTTGGTCGCCTTGCACAAGATCACCGGCCCGCTTGTTGATGGCGAGTAAATGGTTGTCTTCGTACAAGATTTCAGGCAAGGAAGCCATGATTAGCTGGTGTAGCTTTCGTCTTTGTTCGGAAAGTCGACACTTTTGACATCCGCTACGTATTGGCCAATAGCACCGGTTATGTCTTCATATAGATTGAGGTACCTGCGCAAGAATCGGGGATGGAATTCATGAGTCATTCCCACTAAATCGTGGAATACAAGAACCTGGCCGTCAACGCCAGGGCCAGCTCCGATACCAATGACCGGGATATCCAGCATTTCTGATACCTCTTTCGCGAGTGGGGCCGGGACTTTCTCCAATACAATGGCAAAACATCCTGCCTCTTGCAAGGCCTTCGCATCCTCTTTCAGTTTCAATGCTTCAGCTTCTTCTTTTGCACGAACCGTGTACGTACCAAACTTGTAAATGGATTGCGGTGTGAGTCCCAAGTGTCCCATTACAGGAATACCGGCAGTGAGAATTCGCTTGATCCCGTCGATGATTTCTACACCGCCTTCAACCTTTACGGCATGACCGCCAGTTTCTTTCATGATGCGGATGGCAGAACCCAAGGCACCTTTGGAATCTCCCTGGTAGCTACCGAAGGGAAGGTCCACCACAATCAAAGCACGATCAACGGCACGTACCACCGAACTTGCGTGGTAAATCATTTGGTCCAAGGTAATAGGCAAGGTGGTTTCGTGACCCGCCATTACATTAGAAGCACTATCGCCAACGAGAATACAATCAACACCGGCGGCATCTACCATTTTAGCCATGGTAAAGTCATAGGCGGTGAGCATAGAGATTTTCTCACCTTGGTCTTTCATTTGCTGCAAACTATGGGTGGTAACCTTCTTAAATTCTTTCTTAGCTAGTGACATCCTGCACGATTTTTGTGAATTCTCTTCTGCAAAGAAAACAACCTAAGCCATAGGTTGTATTTTTGGGACCCATGAAAAACCTCATTCTCTTCATTTTTGCGGCATTTGCCATCACCTCGTGCGACAATACGTTGGACATCAATGCGGATTACGACGTGCAGAATGTGGTCTATGGGTTGTTGGACAAAGACGACGACACGCAATGGGTCAGGTTACACAGAACCTATCTGGGTACTGACGGATTGCTCGCGGGCGCCACACATTCGGATAGCCTCTACTTTGATACAGCGGCGCTTTATCTCGCGCAGCTCAATGATCAAGGTAACGTACTCAATACCTACGAGCTGTTTCGCAAGGATACTAATGTTCTCGAACCGGGGACCTTTACAACTGACAATTACAGAATGTATTGGACCAATGCGCCTATAGATCCCGCTTATGAGTATCGCTTGAAAGGATTTATACCCGGCAACAATAATTTTGAAGCCATCACGCCGGTGGTAGGGAATGTTGAGATCACAAAACCAAAGGGTTTTCAAAAAGTGACGTTTGGCGTGCGCAATGCTGAATTTGGTTGGGATGCAGCCCGCAATGCGCGTATGTACCAGGGATATATTCACTTTAGATATAAAGAAGCCCCGCGTTCCAACCCGAAGGATTCGGTAGTGAAAAAACTGACCTATGCATTACCCGTGAGAACGGGGTCGAACTTAAACGGTTCAGGTACTTTCTTATCGGAATTGTCTTACGAGGCCTACTATAAGTTCTTGTACAATAATATCGGGCCTACCGAGGATTTGGTACGAATCTTCAAAGGCATCGATGTAGAGATTTGGGCTGCTGCGGACGACTACGCTACTTATATCAATGTTAATCAGCCCTCACAAGGTATTGTACAAGAAAAGCCGATGTTCACCAACGTGGACGGAGGAATAGGCCTCTTTTCTTCTAGGGGTCGTGCCATCAAGAAAAACGTCAAGCTCAGTGCATCCTCTATGGACAGTCTTTGGAGGGGCGTGCACACCTGTGGTATGGGTTGGGTTGATTTCCAAGGCATCGATAGTATCGTTTGTGAAGACGGCTTCCCCGTCGTGATCAACTAACGGACAAACTGTCACACTTTTCACTTCTTTTTGGTCCACTTTGGCATTTGAATTCCATGGTTGCTGACACTTTGTGAGCACATTTGGGGGAATTGGCACGTGGCATAACCCTTGCTTTATTGAGGTCGTAGAAATTGAATACTCAACCTAAATAATAAATACAATGGGTAAAATCATAGGTATTGACCTTGGAACCACTAACTCTTGTGTCTCTGTAATGGAGGGAAATGAGCCGGTCGTAATTCCAAACAGCGAAGGAAAGAGAACAACGCCATCAATTGTTGGATTTGTGGAAGGCGGCGAACGTAAAGTCGGAGACCCTGCGAAACGTCAGGCCATCACTAACCCTGAGAAAACGGTTTATTCTGTGAAGCGTTTCATGGGTGAGAAATTCTCTAACGTAACGAAAGAAGCTAAGCGTGTGCCTTATAAGGTAGAGGCTGGTGATAACGATACACCTCGCGTAAACATTGACGGTCGTCAATACACGCCACAAGAGATTTCAGCTATGATTCTTCAGAAAATGAAGAAGACCGCTGAGGATTACCTAGGTACCGATGTAAGTGAAGCAGTTATTACTGTTCCAGCATACTTTGATGATGCACAGCGTCAAGCCACCAAAGAAGCGGGTGAGATCGCCGGTTTGAACGTACGTCGTATCATCAACGAGCCAACGGCTGCGGCCTTGGCATACGGTCTAGATAAGAAAGGCCAGGATCAAAAAATTGTTGTCTTTGACTGTGGTGGTGGTACACATGATGTATCAGTACTAGAACTAGGTGATGGCGTTTTTGAAGTAAAATCAACGGATGGTGATACACACCTCGGTGGTGATGACTTTGACCAAGTAGTGATTGATTGGTTGGCGGAAGAGTTCCAGGCAGAAGAGTCTATGGACTTGCGCAACGACAACATGGCACTACAACGTTTGAAAGAAGCCGCTGAGAAAGCGAAAATCGAATTGTCATCGACTACTTCTACGGAAATCAACTTGCCGTACATCACTGCCACAGCGTCTGGGCCTAAGCACTTGGTACGCACGTTGAGCCGCGCGAAGTTTGAGCAATTGGCTGCATCTTTGATCGAGCGCACCATTGCACCAGCGAAAAGTGCTTTGAAAAATGCAGGCTATTCAACTTCAGAAATTGACGAAGTAATCTTGGTAGGGGGTACTACTCGTATTCCTGCGATCCAAGAGGCTGTAAAAGCATTCTTCGGAAAAGAGCCGTCGAAAGGGGTGAACCCTGATGAGGTAGTGGCTATTGGTGCTTCTATTCAAGGTGGTGTACTAGCAGGTGATGTAAAAGACGTACTTCTTCTTGATGTAACACCACTATCACTCGGTATCGAAACCATGGGTGGTGTCATGACAAAGTTGATTGAGGCGAATACGACTATTCCTACGAAGAAGTCAGAGACGTTCTCAACAGCTGCCGATAACCAGCCTTCTGTAGAGATTCACATCCTTCAGGGTGAGCGTCCAATGGCCGGAGATAACAAGACTATCGGCCGATTCCACTTGGACGGTATCCCAGCTGCACCGCGCGGTGTGCCTCAGATTGAGGTGACTTTCGATATCGATTCAAACGGTATCCTAAACGTAAGTGCGAAGGATAAGAACACTGGTAAAGAGCAGAACATTCGTATCGAAGCATCTTCAGGTTTGAGCCAAGAAGAAATCGATCGCATGAAGCAAGAAGCAGAGGCGAATGCTGATGCTGATAAGAAAGCCAAAGAAGAAATCGATAAGCTGAACGCTGCGGATAGCATGATCTTCCAGGTAGAAAAGCAGATGAAAGAAATCGAAGGAAAGCTTCCTGAGGATAAGAAAGGTCCAATTGATGCAGCCCTCGCTGAACTAAAAACTGCTCATGCAGCCAAAGACATCGCAGGATGTGATGCGGCGACAGAAAAGCTAAATGGTGCCCTACAAGCCGCAGCGGCTGAAATCCAAGCAGCAATGCAAGGCAATCAAGGAGGTAACGATAACGGACCAGATGCAGGCGGCGATGCCGGCGCAGGTGGTGCTGACGATGTCACTGACGTAGATTTTGAAGAGGTGAAATAAACCTTCATAGTTAAAGGCGATAACAGGCCCCCGCACCCTCAGGTGCGGGGGCTTTTTTATTTATCTTAGGCCTTCACTCAAAAAAAACACTCGCAACACTTATGGATTTAGTCCAACTCAACGACCTCCTCGCCACTATTGACGGCTACATTGGAGGTTCCAGCTGGTTTGTATTTGCCCTTTTAGGGACAGGTATTTTCTACACATTTTACTTAAAATTCCCTCAGATTAGATTCTTCAAGCATGCCATTGATGTGGTGCGCGGAAAATTTGATGAACCTGGGGCAAAAGGGGATACCTCACATTTCCAATCCTTGGCCACTGCGCTGTCCGGAACTGTAGGAACGGGGAATATTGCAGGGGTCGCTTTTGCCATTCACTTGGGCGGACCGGCAGCACTGTTTTGGATGTTGGTGACTGCCGCCTTAGGTATGACGACCAAATTCGTTGAGGTAACGCTAAGCCACAAATACCGTGAGTTTGCCGAGGACGGCACAGCTTCAGGTGGTCCGATGTACTACATGAAAAATAAGCTGAATATGAAATGGATGGCGGCACTTTTTGCCGTTGCCGCGATTATCAGCTCATTTGGTACAGGAAATATGCCACAGGTGAACAGTATAGCATCCTCCTTGAAAGCCACCTTCGGTATAGAAGAAATCGTTACTGGCGCAGTGTTATCGGTACTGCTAGGCCTTATCATCCTTGGCGGTATTAAGAGAATTGCCGCGGTGACTGAAAAGCTGGTGCCAATTATGGCAATCATTTATATCGTCGGTGCGCTCTCGGTGATCGTGATGAATTATGAGAACATCATCCCGTCTTTCATTAGCATTTTTGCCGATGTGTTTACAGGTTCTTCCGCAGCGGGTGGATTCCTTGGAGCCAGTATTGCTTATGCATTTAATCGCGGTGTAAACAGAGGTTTATTTTCAAATGAGGCCGGTCAAGGTTCGGCCCCTATTGCGCATGCTGCTGCGAAAGCAGAGCATCCGGTGAGCGAAGGGATGGTCGCGATCCTTGAGCCTTTTATCGACACCATTATCATTTGTTCTATCACGGGACTAACCCTCTTGAGTTCAGGAGTTTGGAATGAAAAGCATCAAAACGACTTCAGTTTTTCTGATATGATCATCATGGAAGGTGAGGTGAATCGTGAGGTTCATGGATCCGCATTGTATGAATACTTCAACGGAACTGAATTAGGCTTAGATGTTGTGCCTGTTTCTGAATTCACAGGTACACTATTGGTTGAGGAGGGGATGATCAAAAGCGATGCGACTGTTTTGCATGCACGTTCGATAGCAGAAAATGTATTGATTCATAAGGGCGATGCGCTGTATTCAGGTGTCTTAGAAATTACGGATGGACGTCTTGAAGACCCGAAAGGAATGACCTTCTCAGGAAAATCACTTGTACATAGTGCACCGCTCACGGCCATTGCCTTCAATAAAGGTTTATTTGGCGATTACGGACAATACATTGTGGCGATCGGACTCCTATTGTTCGCCTTTTCAACAGCCATTTCTTGGAGTTACTACGGCGGTAGAAGCGTGACCTACCTCTTTGGTGTGAAGTATGTGAATTACTACCGCATCATCTACGTCATTGGTTTCTTCCTCGCTGCCATCATTGATACCACCATTGTGTGGACCTTTGCGGGTATCGCCATTGCATTAATGACGCTGCCCAACCTTATCGGAATCTTCCTGTTGCGAAAGGATATGAAAGAGAGTATTGCGGATTATAAGAATCACGTGGAGAGCGTTTTTCAAAAGAAGATCTAATCGTCTATAAATCAGTATTCATTAGGCGGAGTTTCGCAAGAAACTCCGCCTTTTTGTGTTTTCATTGATTCAACGATTAAACCTTTGAGTAATCGCGAGCTCTTATCTACACAGAAGGTATATTTTAGTTCTTTATTCAATTTAGCTCATGCGTACTAAGATTTTTGCGATGTTGTTGGCGTTCAGTTCCTTCAGCGCGCTAAACGCACAGATTACCACTGATTCCACCCGTTATGTATACGGCGATCTAGGAGTTCAGCAGGTAGCCCCCGTAAACATTAACTCTCAATCCTCTTGTGCCGATACCTTGGGTATTGCCATACCCTCAGGTCATTGGATTTCATCTGTGGATGTGGAATACACCATGAACACTACCGGTGGTTTTGGTGGTTCTGCCCCGAATGACATAGGGGTATACCTTGAACTGTCTAGTGAAGGAACCAAAGAAGCAGCTTTGGATTATGGAACCAATGGAACCAACGGCTCTTCTGAAACTATTACCCGAACGATCAACGACTTCAACGGTGCGGTAACGGATACCTTCTTGGTATTTAAGCTACATGCATTCCGTCAGCAATTTGCTACTGCCTGTGGTACCACCACGGCGAGCATCGCGGATAGTTCTTGGAAAATCATAGTGAATCATTATCCCGCGCCAACCTGTTACCAGCCTACGAACCTAGCGGTGGACTGGACCATGAGTAATAAAGCGAAGTTAAGTTGGACCAGTGGTGGAGCGACAAACTGGGAAGTGGAGTATGGAACACCCGGTTTCACCCCAGGTAGTGGTACGCGAGTGGTGGCTTCTAGCAATCCTTTTGTGCTTTCTGGTCTTTCGGCTTCAACTACTTACGAATTCTATGTACGTGATTCTTGTGGCCTCGGAGATGTGAGTATTTGGTCGGCTTCAGTTGTGGATAGTACGCTTTGTGCGCCTATTACCTTTACGACAAGCTATACTGAAGATTTTGACGGTACTGGATGGTCTGAAGGATCAGGCTTCGATAATGACGGAAGTACGATTGGAAGTTGCTGGCAGCGCAACCCTACAAGTCCGAATGGCGGTCAAGGCTATGCTTTTGGTACAGGTACTGATAGTACGGCCACAGCGGGTACAGGTCCAAACGACGATAGAACAGGCGGTGGAAACTATGTGTATGCAGAAGCTAGCGGTGCTGCTAACCAAAGTGTTGCTACGATTACCTCTCCGCTTATTGATCTGAGCGCACTGAGTACGCCAGAATTGAATTTCTGGTACCATATGGCGGGTGCGCAAGTCAACGAATTAAAAACAGAGGTTTGGTCGCAATCTTCCGGTTGGGTTAATGTGGGTAGCATCAATGGCCCACAACAAGCTTCTTCGGCAGATACTTTCCTTTTGCAGACTTATACCTTAGCCCAATTCGCTGATGATACTGTTTTAGTACGTTTTTCAGCCTCAAGAGGTTTTGGAAACAACAACCAAGCAGATATCGCTATTGATGACTTTGGGATTGAAGAAGCGCCAACGTGTCCGGATCCATCCTTACTGGCGGTGTATTCAAGAACTACATCTTCAATCACGTTATCATGGCAGGCAGTGAATGCAGCCTCTTGGGACATTCAATACGGTAACCCAGCGGCGAACTTGGGCGCCATGTCCAATACTACTGTGAATACGACTTCAAATCCGGGTACTGTCACGGGGCTTTCGGCGGGAACGACCTATAAGTTCTGGGTGCGCGAGGTTTGTGGTCCGAACGATAAATCGGATTGGATTGGTCCAATTCTAGGAACAACACATTGTACAGCAATTAGTGCGCCTTGGTCGGAAGATTTTGATTCGACGACTTGGACACCGGGCTCAGGAGTATATAATGTCGGTGATGCATTGGCAGCCTGTTGGGTTCGTACGCCAGAAAAAGATACGCTACCGGCGTCGCCACTGAGTTGGGGTGTGCGTTCAGGAACGACCACTACAGGTCAAACGGGTCCGTTTACGGATGTGAGTGGAACAGGAAATTACATCTATGCCGAAGCCTCCAGTGGAGCACCAAATCAGGAGGCCTTTATTGAGTCTCCATTGTTGGATTTGAGCGGTTTGCTCAAGCCTCAAGTGACCTTTAATTACCACATGTTTGGATTTTATGTGAATACACTAAAGCTTCAGGTTTGGGTGGATAGTACACAGACTTGGGATACGTATTTCACGAAATCTGGTAGCCAAGGAAACCAATGGCAATACGAGGAAGTTGATTTGGCAGGATTTGCCGGAGATACCATTGTTTTGCGCTGGTCTGCTACGAAAGGAAACGGTTCACAAGGAGATATCGCAGTCGATGAGGTTGTGGTCAATGATCAACCATTATGTCCAGAGCCCACACAGTTTGCGCTATCAGGGGTGACGGCAAATACTGCGACCTTTACTTGGTTGACCGGTGGTTCAACGACTTGGAATATTGTCTATGGATCTGTTGGGTTTAGCCCAAGCGGTAGCGGCTTGACGAATATTACTTCGACCACGCATACCATCACTGGATTAACAGCGGGAACGAGTTATGACGCTTATGTGCGTGATACCTGTGGTGTCTTAGGGGCGTCGACCTGGATCGGTCCTATTACCTTCAATACCTTGTGTGCGCCGTTTACGGCACCGTATACAGAGAACTTTGACAGCACCTCTTGGGTAACGGGCGCGAATCAAACGCCGGGTCAGATCGATGGCTGTTGGCAGCGCAGTGATACGGTAGAATATTTCTGGAAGGCCGGTCCTCCGACCAACCATAGTAACAATACAGGTCCAAGTGGCGACCATACCTCAGGTAGCGGTGGATACATCTTTACGGAGGCAAACACCGGATTTGGCGGAGGATCGACCTTGACGAACTCTATTACCTCGCCATTGGTGGATGTGACGTCGTTGACGACTCCGGAGCTTTCATTCTGGTACCACATGTACGGATCTCTAATTAACAAGTTGGAGGTATATGTGCGTGGAACAGGAGGGAATTGGACCCTAGAACATACCATTAGTGGTGCCCAGCAAAGCAATGCAACGGTAGCATGGGAAGAGGCGATCGTGGACATTAGCAGCTATTCGAACGACACCATTCAGGTGAAATTCACGGCGTACCGCTACCAAGGATTCAGCAACCAAGTGGATATTAGCGTGGATGATGTAGACATTCACGAGGCGCCAACATGTCCGAAACCGAGCAATTTAGCGGCTTCGAATGTGACGAGTAACAGTGTCCAATTGGATTGGACGACAGGTGGCGCAACGAATTGGTTGGTCAAGTATGCCGCGGGTTCTATCGTGGCTGCCGGCTCGAATCCATATACCCTAACGGGATTGTCGCCAAATACCACCTATGATATCTACGTTCGCGATTCTTGTGGAACCGGTAGTGTTTCGGATTGGGTAGGACCTATTTCGGTGACCACTCTTTGTGGTATGGTTACCGCTCCTTGGTCTGAAGATTTCGATGGAGTTTCTTTCGATGCTTCTACTGGTGATATTGATCAGTGTTACACGACCAGCACCTCAACGACGTATTTTTGGCAGACCGGTCAAGGTCAAACGCCGACCAATAATACTGGTCCGAACGGGGATCATACCTCAGGGTCTGGTAAATATGTGTACTCTGAAAGTGCCTTTGCCTTCGGTGGGGCAGATTCGGACGCGGAATTCATTACAGCAGAAATTGATCTAGATACCTTGAGTACCCCTCAGGTGAGCTTCTGGTGGCACGGTGCAGGTAATAACATTGACCAATTAGAAGTGGATGTATACAGCGGCGGAAGCTGGACGACGGAATTGACCATCGATGCTTCAGGCTATACGCTTCAAACTTCGCCTGCGGATGCATGGCAGGAGGGAGTAGTTGACCTTAGTTCCTACGCTGGTGATACCATTAAATTGCGCTTTGTGGCCTACCGTGCCTCTACGTTCGGGTTCAACTCGACCACAGCGGATTGGGCCATTGACGATATTGAAGTGGACAACGCGCCGACGTGTTTCCCACCGACAGCCATCTCTTCTACAGGTAATACCACTACGAGTGTGACCTTGAGCTGGACCACAGGCGGTGCAACGAATTGGCAAATTGAATATGGTCCGGTTGGGTTTACCCCTGGTGCAGGGACAATCGTTTCAGCCACCACGAATCCATTTACGGTGACCGGGTTGAGCTCGGCGACCTACTATGATTTCTATGTTCGCGATTCTTGTGGCGCTGCGGATGTGAGTGATTGGGCGGGTCCAATTGCTGCACCAACAGCTTGTGGAACCGCTACAGCACCGTACTTCGAAAACTTCGATAATGGCTTCGTAGGCGGAACGGATAACAACCAAGGCCACAACATCGGTGCAACCATCAGTCCATGTTGGTCACGAACGGATACCGATACCAACTACCGTTGGGGTGGACGCGACGGAGGTACTGCTACTTTCGGAACAGGTCCAAATGGCGATCATACTAGTGGATACGGTAACTATGTGTACACCGAGGCGAGCTTCTCGACCGGTACGCCAGTAGCTACCTTAACTTCACCAAGTATCGACCTAAGCGCCCTCACTACTCCTGAAATGCATTTCTGGTACCATTTGTTTGCACAAAACGGTTCTCAAGGAACGCTTACTTGGAGTATCCAGGATGTGAGCGCAGGTACTTGGGTAGATCTAGATTCTATTTCTGGCAACCAGGGCAACCAGTGGGTTGAGGTCGTAGAAGACCTTAGTGCCTATGCGAATAAGACCGTGAAGATTAAGTTCACTTCCAAAAAATCCAGCGGTGCTACCGCACAGCAAGGGGATATTGCGCTTGATGATTTGAGTATAGTGGAGGCGCCGACGTGTCCCGATCCATCGGCGTTGAGTGCAACTTCAACGGCACCGACTGATATTGAGTTGAGCTGGACTACGGGTGGTGCCACGGCTTGGCAAATAGAATATGGCCAATCGGGCTTTGTTCCTGGCAATGGTACGATCATTAATGTGACAACCAATCCGTATACCGTGACGGGGTTAACATCGGGCGTGACCTATGATTTCTACTTGCGCGATTCTTGTGGTGCTTCTGATTTTTCTGATTGGATTGGTCCCGTGACAGCAACAACCTTGACCTGTGTAGGTGGATGTGCCTATGATCTAGAGTTGACTGATACCTATGGAGACGGCTGGACGGCCAACAACCCGGGTACGGTATTCCATGAATTGAAAATTACCGCCGGTACAACGGTGTATTCATTCACAATGAGCAATACTTCTGGGGCCTTGGGTTCAAGTGAAACCTTCTCATTTAATGTTTGTGATGGGGATACCCTCTATATTGAGTTCGTGGATAACGGGAACTGGCAAAGTGAATGTGGCTATGTGCTCACGGATCCGAACGGTATTGTTGTATCAAGCGTAGCGGGTGCGGCAAATGCGAACCAAGCGGGAGCGATGACAGCAGGTGTGAAATACCAAGGCGCCTCGAATTGTTCGTCGCCATGTCCTGCTCCTGTAGCGGCATTCTCTTCAACAGATACCTATTTGTCTGTGGACTTTGATGCTACTGCTTCTACCGGTACGGGATTGACTTATGATTGGGATTTCGGCGACGGAAATACGGGTACTGGAGACTTAACCACGCACCTTTACGGAGCGGGTGGTAACTATGTGGTCGACCTGACCATCACGGATTCTTGTGGTCAATCGGTGAACCTAACGGATACTATATTGATTTGTTTGCAGCCAGTAGCGAATTGGACCGCGACAATTATTAGTGCAGGCGGTGGAGGTATGCAGGTCCAATTTGACGGTACCTCAAGCACCGGCGGAAATGCTTTCCAATGGAACTTCGGTGATGGCAATTCCAATACTACTTCGAATTACCCATTGCATAGCTACGCGACGCCATCGACGGCTTATGTGGTATCACTCACAGTATACAACGCTTGTGGGGATTCCGATACTAAAACCGGTATCCTGGGTGATAACCTGGGGGTAGAGGATATGGACCTAGGTCAATGGACTATCTTCCCTAATCCTGTTCGTACCCAGTTGACCTTGGAACACACCGCTGGTGTGAAAGGAATAATCACTCTTGTGGATGGATTAGGTCTTACGGTAGTTGAAATGTCGGGCAATGGTCAAGCCACCCAGCAAATAGATGTAACTAACCTCAGTGCAGGCTCGTATGTCCTCCGAATCGTTTCGGACGGTGGGTTCTACCAGCAGCGCATACAGATTGTGAAATAAGAAAAAGCCGCCCCGAGGGGCGGCTTTTTTATGCGCTTAAAATTCGGGCGGCCTTAGGCCTTTTTCACAAACTCGCTCTTCAGCATCATCGAACCGAATCCATCGATCTTACAGCTGATGTTGTGGTCTCCTTCGACGAGTTTGATTCGGGAAACTTTCGTGCCTGGTTTGATGGGCTTCGGTGCACCTTTCACGGGCAAAGATTTAATGACGGTAACGCTATCTCCATCTTGCAATGGATTGCCATTGGCATCGAGCACAACTAAACCTTGCGGCTGATCTTTAGGGTTCCACTCGTGGCCACATTCTGGGCACACCATCAGTGCGTCCATAGGGTAGGCATAGATCCCTTTACATTCTGGACATGGGTTTGAATCTGACATCGTTTAGGTATTTGCGATTATTGAAGTTTTGAAAATCGGACCATGGAACCTGCTAAAAGCGTTACAACAGCAATGCCGATAAAGGCGGCGGCAGGTGCGTTTAGTTGTAGCGCAAGATAGCCCATTAGGGCACCAAATACGTAGCCCATATCACGCCAAAACCTGTAGGCAGATAGTGCTTTCGGGCGCCAAGAGGGATGGCTATGGTTGCTGATGCCGACCAAAAAGGTAGGGTACACCATGGCAGTTCCCAGTCCTAATAGGATGTAGGGCAGCCAGTTGGTCGTCGCATTGCCAATGAAAATTAGCGCTAGGCCTTGGATGGACATGCCCCACCAGAGGAGGTTGCGGATTTTTCCGTTGTTGGATAAAGGGCCAGTGAATAATTGGCCCAAACCCCAAACAGCCGCATGAATACCGGTCAGCACTCCAACCGTAGTTAAGGATTCTCCACTGGCCAGTAATACTGAAGGTAAAACGGCCCAAAGAATCCCGTCGTTGGCGTTGTTTACTACGCCAGTCCAGGTGATGGTGCGCAATGCGGGATCGCTCCAGGTGGTCTTGTAGAATATGCTTTCCACGTTTTGGTTCGGTTGTATGGCCTCTGTTTTCGCTTCCAAGGCCGCCCAAGGTTCGGTTTCTGGAAGAATGAAAACGGTAATGAGTGAGGCTGCCAGTACGATGCCCATTGCGGTGTAGAGAATCGGGGCGATCAGGCCAGTAGTTTCAGCGTAGTAGGCCGCAAAAGCAGAAGAGAGGCCTACAGCTACATATCCTGCACTTTCATTTAAGCCCATGGCTGTTCCGCGGTGTTTTAATCCCACGATATCAATTTTCATAATCACCGTAGTCGACCAGGTAAATCCCTGGCTTAGTCCCAAGGCAATATTCGCGAGGATGATCAATGCACTGTCTCCGGAGTTTAATAAAATCAATGGAGCTTGTAAGGCCATGGCCCAACCCAAAAGAAGTGTTCGTTTCCGGCCAATCTCTGCGATTAGTTTGCCGGTGAAGAGGTTCGCAATAGCCTTACTTAAACCAAAAACTGCCACCATTAAAAGGGCGGCTTCAGTTTCGGATACGGACCACGATTTAGTGAGCTCGGGCAAAAGGCTACGCTCAAAGCCAACCATGGCACCGACAAAGGCGCTCATGATCACAAGAATCCCGAACAGGCCAGCGTTTTCACGAAGTCCCAGTACTATGGGGCGGGTTTTACTCATTTAAACGCTTGATACGAATACCTACCCATGCATATACCAAGGTCATCAGTGGGCTAATGAGATTAAAAAAGGCGTACATAAAGTATTCACCCGTTGCTACGCCTAAGACAGAACTTTGATAGGCACCACAAGTGTTCCAAGGAACCAATACCGAGGTGACCGTTCCACTGTCCTCGAGCGTACGGCTTAAGTTTTCCGGAGCCAAACCTCTTTCGCGGTAGACATCTTTAAACATACGTCCGGGAACAACAATGGCGAGGTATTGATCGGAGGCAGTAACATTTAGAACCCCACAAGCGACCAAGGTGCTGGTGATGAGCGAAGCGGTGCCACGCGCCAAAGAAACAATGGCGCTGGTGATCGTTGCAAGGAAACCAGCGGCTTCCATAGCACCGCCGAAGGCCATTGCGCTCAGGATGAGCCAAACGGTGCCGAGCATGCCGCTCATTCCAGATGTGCTCAATAAGTCCGAAAGAATGGGATGGTCGCTTGAAATGGCAATGGATCCATAGACACTTCGCATGGCTACTTCATACATTGGGTAGGTTCCTGTGCCCAATTGGCCCAATAATTCCCCTTGGAATACGAGAGCCATGACCAGTCCTCCGAAGATTCCAATGCTAATAGCGACAAGGGCGTCAATCTTACGGGCAATGAGGACAATAACGCCTGCGGGCACTAAAAATAGCCAAGGGTTAATGTCGAAGGATTCCAGTAATAATGATTGAACCGTTGCAATTTCCGCTGCGTCCATTGCTGCGTCGCCTGTATTCCAACCAATAACGGTAAACAGAACAAGAGAGATGACCAACGATGGGATGGTGGTGTAGAGCATGTATCGAATGTGGGTAAACAAATCCGTGCAGGCCATGGCGGGAGCGAGGTTGGTTGTATCGCTCAGTGGACTGAGCTTATCTCCGAAGTAGGCACCAGAAATCACTGCACCTGCGACGATGGCGGGGTTGAGGCCGATGGTTTGGCCGATGCCCATCAGAGCAATACCTACGGTGGCAGTGGTGGACCAAGAGGAGCCCGTGCTTAAGCTTACTAAGGCTGAGATGATGACGGCGGTGGGCAAAAAGAATTGGACATTAATCAGATCAAGTCCATAATAAATCATGGCAGGCACAATACCTCCAATGAGCCAAGTACCGGCCAAACCGCCAATGAGTATTAAGATGAAGATGGCTTGGGTGGTGTCGTGCACGTTGTTTTTAATCTTCTCAAAAACGGCTTCAACCTTGGTGCCATTTGCGATACCAATTGCAGCAGCCACAAAGGCGCTGAGCATGAGGATGACTTGGTTGGATCCGCTTAAGGCATCGTCACCGAAGACGTAGCCGACATTAAACCATAAAAGAATCATGAGCACCACTAGAGGGGTCAGTGCTAGAAGTAATTGGGCGGTTTTGTTCGTTTTCTCCATAGCCCCACAAGTTACACATTAGGAATGTAGGCCTGACCTATTCCATGAAGCATTCGCACGAAAAAATCGTACCGCTGCTTAGCTCATCGCTGTGATAATGTCTTGTTTGGTGATGATGTGCAATCCTTCTCCAAATTTGACCAATACTGCACGGTGACCGCCTTTGACCATCTTAGCGATGTCCTCAATACTCGTGGTTAATTCTACGACAGGGTAGGGCGCTCCCATAATATCACCGACCAACGTTGAATTTGACGGGTTATCAAGCATGCTGCTGAGCAAGGTGTGGTCGTCTATTGAACCCACCATTTGACCGTTCTGCATCACCGGGATTTGAGTGATATCATGTGATTTCATTAGGCTCGCCGCATTGCTTATTGGTGCAGTGGTACTTACAGTGACCAGTGGCAAATGGCTGTGCCCGTCGATCAGGTCTTTTGCGACTTTATTTGCTGGAGCCAAGAAACCACGATCGCGCATCCAGTCGTCGTTATAGACTTTTCCTACATAGCGTGAGCCATGGTCGTGGAACAATACTACAACCACATCTTCAGGCGTGAGCTGGTCTTTTAGTTGACGTAAGCCTTGGAATGCAGAACCACAGCTGTAGCCCAAGAAGAGCCCTTCTTTTTTGGCCAATTCTCTGGTCGCCAATGCGCCGTCCTTGTCCGTGACCTTCTCGAAGTAATCGATCACACTAAAATCAACGTTCTTTGGGAGGATGTCTTCACCAATTCCCTCCGTGATGTAGCTGTAGATCTCTTTTTCATCGAACTCCCCAGTTTCGTGGTATTTCTTGAATACTGACCCGTAGGTGTCGATTCCCCAAACTTTAATGTTTGGATTTTGCTCCTTCAAATATTTCCCCACCCCCGAGATGGTACCTCCGGTGCCGACTCCCACAACAAAGTGCGTTACTTTTCCTTCGGTTTGTTCCCAAATTTCGGGACCGGTGCTTTCGTAATGGGCCTCGCGGTTGCTGAGGTTGTCGTATTGGTATGGATAGAAAGAGTTTGGAATCTCTTTGTTTAACCTGGAAGCAACACTGTAGTAGCTATCCGGGTGTTCGGGAGCAACGTTGGTAGGACACACATAAACCTCGGCTCCCATGGCGCGAAGAATGTCCATCTTCTCCTTGCTTTGCTTGTCGCTGAGGGTACAGATGAGTTTGTATCCCTTGACGATAGCCGCTAGAGCCAGCCCCATTCCTGTATTTCCTGAGGTACACTCGATGATGGTACCGCCAGGTTTCAAGTCGCCACGCGCTTCGGCATCTTCAATCATTTTCAAGGCCATGCGGTCTTTGACACTGTGTCCGGGGTTGAAGTATTCCACCTTCGCATAGACGGGGCAAGGAAAATCTTGAGCGATTTTATTGAGTTTGATCATGGGCGTATCGCCGATGGTCTCGAGAATGCTGTTGTAAATAGGGCGCATGTACTGCTTCTGTTTGTTTTGGTGCCCTAAAGATAGGAGAGTTCTCGCTACGAAAAGCGGATGCTTTGAATAGGTTGTAAACGAGCAATCCAACGCACAGGTACGAGCAGAATGAAGTAGGCCACGAGGATGAAACCAAGGTTCGCGCCTAGAATCCAAGCCCAGTCGAAATGGATGGGTGCGGAGGCAATGTAATACGTGCTAGGGTCCAATTGGACCCACTTAAACCACTGCTGCAATGCACTCAGCCCTAGACCTACGGCATTGCCGATAAGCAATCCTTTTACCAAAATGTTGAGGCTCAACCATTGGAACACCTGTAAAATCATACGATCTGGTGCGCCCATGGCTTTTAGGATTCCGATCATTCGCGTGCGGTCGATGATCAGCACAAGAAGGGCAGTGATGAGGTTGGAAAGGGCCACGATGAGTACGATGGCCAATACCAAAACTATATTGGTGTCGAACAATGCCAACCATCCAAAGATGGCCGGATGGCGAGATTCTAAGGCACTTACTTGGAGGTCGTAGGGAACCAAGGCGTTCCAATAGGCGCTGAGTGTAGCGCGCTGCTCCGGAGCGTTTAGATGCACTACATAAGCGCTTACGCTGTCCTTATTCCATCCGTTTAGTCGGCGAACGTCCGCCGCTGACATGAGCACATTTTGACGGTCAAATTCATCCAAACCAGAGGTGTAGGTGCCGTAGATTTTAGTGTTGATCAATCGAGGAAGGCCGCGTTGTCCTTTCAATACTGTTAAGACAGCCGTATCGCCTATTTCTAATTGCAGGCTTGATGCCAGGTTACTCGAGATCCAGCATCCGTATCGACCGTCGATGGGAGTTCCTTTGGTGGTGAACGATTTTTGAAAGTACTCGAAGTTATCGGTTGTAAATCCTTGGATTTGAACACCTTCAAACACATCCTCGCTTGGGTTTACTAGGAGAGAGGCCTTTTGGACGACAGGAAATATTAGGTCCACATAAGGTGCTTTCGCTAGCTCGGTGAACAAGCTGTCCTGCAATGCGATAGGACGCCATTCCTCGGTTCTGTTCAAGGAGTAGGCCTGGATGGTGAAATCACCTTCGAGCGCACGAAATTTATCCATGATGGCATGCTGAAGGCCTTTGCCGGACGTTATGGATAAAACAACCAAGGCCATGCCCATGGCAGTGGCTGCGATACTTAACT
>Ga0255776_10001107_pt1 | contig 30699 bp, 27 predicted proteins | sample 071ome_19_FD_179974 | JGI IMG/M metagenome (GOLD analysis project Ga0255776, IMG submission 179974) | Coastal salt marsh microbial communities from the Groves Creek Marsh, Skidaway Island, Georgia - 071413AT metaG (version 2) | ecosystem: Environmental > Aquatic > Marine > Intertidal zone >... | reverse complement strand
AATGAAAAGAAGATTTGCCTAAATCGATTCCAATGACTTGAATATACATAGTGGTTCGCCTCTTTTGAGTTGCTTCACCCCTAGCTTAGTTGCCAGGGAGTGAGGCGGACCATCTAATTAAGCCCGTGTTGATCACAAGATTGACACGGGCTTTTTCGTATCTCGCATTATCTACATCTTTAACTTGTCTGCACGCTGTAAGGCCTTCATTGCTTTTTGTTTCTTGCCTTGGCCATTCAGTGCATTCGCCATTGCGAACCACAACTTCTTCTGCAGTGGGCGGTTACCGTGGGACAAGGACAAACCTTTACGGCACATCTGCTCAGCCTGACGATATTGCTTCATCTTAAGATGAATTAAAGACAGTTCGTAATAGACTTTTGGTTCCTTAGGATCAATACGCTGGGCACGTTCCAGAGTGGCTTGAGCCGAACTGTATTTCTTCCTGGTGGTATAGGTTTCAGCACTGGCTAATAACTTAGCCACACCCGCTTTGGTTTCATGACGAGGCTTGGAATTTGATCGTGCAGCATTGATTTCAGATCGGCCTTGTTGAGGCTTAATATAAACACCATTGCCGTTATCAATGGTCTGATCACTTTTATAAACTGGCTCTTGCTGACCACCCGTCACCACAGGTACTTTTTGTGGTGCTCCACAGCCCACAAGATAAACAGCAATAAACAGAGGAAGCAGTAAACGAATCATACAAACCTATTTCAATATGAAGGAAAATTACCTAACGACAGTGTTTCATCGATCTGGAGAGTTTACCAGTCAATTAACCGCTCCAACAAACTCGACCCCGTAGTTCCTCGACTCAATTGATCTCCACACTCCGCTACCTCATCAGGCTGACTGCCTTCAATAAACGGCAATAAACGAGCTGATGAACAGTCCTTATCCACCAGCAAACCTGTGTTCTCATCGATCCAGACAAAGTTCACGCCTTCCGGTACCACGCGAGCCGTACTCGCTACCGGCATGTCTCGCATAACATTGCCCCAGACTTTCAAGGCACCAGTGCTTCCTGTTAATTTGGTAGGTTCATTATCGTCCCGACCCATCCAGCTCACTGCGAGATAATCGCCTTTGACGCCAGCAAACCAGCTATCACGTTGTTGGTTGGACGTCCCGGTTTTCCCGAACACCACCTGATCTGTTGGAATGACATAATTCAACCAACGGCCGGTTCCTTCTCTCGCAGCGACCTGCATCGCGTAATTCACCAGATAAACAGACTTCTGATCAAACACCTGCTCCACATTTAAAGGATAGTGATCAAGCATCTCACCTTTGGAATCAGTGACGGTTCGAATCACTTTTAAGGGCGCCTTAAAACCATCCGCCGCCAACGTTTGATACATCTTCGTCACTTCATAAGGACTCAATGACAAAGAACCCAGCATTGTTGCAGGTAGCATAGGTACCTGTTGGGAAAAACCAAATTGGCGAAAGGTTGTTATGACATTATCCAGACCCATCTCCAAACCTAATCGAGCGGTTGCCTGATTATAGGATTTAGCTAGCGCTTGATAGAGCAAGACTTCACCGTGACTTTTCTTATCAAAGTTTCTCGGTTGCCACTCATCACCGTTTGCCATCTGGATTTTGAAGGCTTGGTCTTTCACCACAGAAGTCAGGGTATATTGCTCAGGCTGCTGGAGCGCAGTTAAGAACACCGCGGGCTTAGCCAGTGAGCCGATTGGGCGCTGGGCATCCAAAGCCCGGTTAAAGCCGGAGTAGCCGACATTCTTATCGCCAATCATGGCCACCACTTCACCGTTATCCACAGAAGAAATGACGGTAGCCAATTGATAATGCTCTCCTTCCGCACCATTCTTATTAGCCAGCTGATCCAAAGCCTCTACCGCATTCTTCTCTAGATCCCACTGCAATTGAGGATTAAGCGAAGTAAACACTCGCAAACCTCCTCTTGAAAGGGCTTCCTCAGAATAATCGCGTTTCAAATGACGATGCACCAATCCCAAATAAGCAGGGAATCGATTCGACGACCGAGTCGGGTGAGCCACCACATCCAGAGGCTGGCGTTTAGACCAACCAGCAACTTTCTCTTCGATATACCCTTCCTTGACCATCATATCCAACACCAGATTACGACGGGTTTCGGCTCGCTCGGGATGACGCTTTGGATTGTAATAGGCAGGCCCTTTAATGACCGCGACCATCAACGCGATCTGGTGCAGTTTTAACTCTCTGATCGGGACGCCAAAATAGAAATAGCTGGCGGCCATCACCCCATGGACGGCTCGACCACCATCCTGACCGAGATAGACTTCGTTCATGTAAGTCTCAAGGATCTTATCTTTGGAGTAGCGCATATCGACAATTAAGGCCATGGCAGCTTCCTGAATCTTACGGCTATAGGTCCGCTCTCTGGTCAGGTACAAATTCTTAATAAGCTGCTGAGTAAGGGTACTTGCGCCCTGCACTACGCCACCGGCCTGAAAATTGGCTAGCATGGCTCGTACAATGGATTTGGGAGAAACCCCGTGATGACTATAGAAATCTCGGTCTTCCGTCGCAATCAATGCCTGACTTAACGCTTTAGGTACCTGCATCATTTGCACCAGTTGACGGTCTTCATGGTGATTGGGGAATAAACTACCTAGCAACAAAGGCTCGAGACGAAACACGTCTTGCTGTAGACCATCGACACGAACTTCCCGTATTCGACCCTGCTGAAAAAACACGTCGCAAACCGCAGAAGGTTGAACGCCCTCCTCAAACATAAAGGAACGGGCGTAAATAGTTGCCCGATTACTGGAAAGCTGGGCATAACCTGTACGATGATGATTTTGAAAGCGATAACCCAGTGCCTTCAATTCGCGCTTTAACTGAGAAGGCGTCAGCTGTTGCCCCTGATACAACTCCAATGGGCGAGCGTATACCTGAGCAGGCAACTCCCATTGCACTGCATTAAGATCCTCTCTTAACGTTGCATCCAGATAGACCAGCAAGGCAAGCACACAAACCACACCCACCAACGCCAGTTTCACCAGAAAACGAAACCAGGCTGGCAGCCAATAAACTTTTTCATGAGACACCTGCGCCTTCTTACGTTGACGAGTACGCTGTGATGACTCTCGCTTCGGCGCTTTAGCTGAAGATTTGGAGGTTCTTTTCCGTGGGGATGAAGGTTTTTTTCGCTCTGCCATGAATGTTTACGCGCTCAGCAGCGTCTATCCCTGTTACGTGTGGTTAAAGTCGCATATTATATAAACTTTAAGCGGCAAGAATTAACTTTTTACTGCATTACGATAAAGTTTATTCATCAGGGAAAGGCCAGAGAGCACTCCCTTCATGAGGTATGAGAAAGAATGACTAATAATAAGAAATATCATGTTTACGGTTTGGGAAATGCTCTGGTAGATATGGAATTTGAAGTCAGCGACCAGTTCCTTGCTGACAAAGGCATTGAAAAAGGCATGATGACTCTGATCGATGAAGATCAGCACCATACACTATTCGACGATTTGAAAGATCGTTTTGGTGTAGTAAAGCAAGCCAGTGGAGGCTCTGCTGCAAACACCATTATTGCGGCCAGCTACTTTGGTGCAAACAACTTCTATTCTTGCCGTGTTTCTCACGATGAAACAGGCGACTTCTACGTTAAAGATCTTATGGCTGCGGGCGTAGACACCAACATGAACGGCGATCGCGAGTCAGGAGTAACCGGTAAATGTCTGGTTATGGTGACACCCGACGCAGAACGTACCATGAACACCTATCTTGGTGTGTCAGAGCGATTCGATCACAGCAACGTGGTTGAAAACGCCATTGCGGATTCCGGCTTCCTATACATCGAAGGCTATCTAGTGACGTCTGATTCAGGTCGTCATGCTGCTATCCAGGCGCGTGAAGCAGCGAAGAAAGCAGGCACTCAAATTGCCATGACCTTCTCTGACCCTGCTATGACCCAATTCTTTAAAGACGGTCTGGTTGAAATGCTAGGCGACGGCGTTGATTTGCTATTCTGTAACGAGCAAGAAGCTCAACTGTTCACAGGCAAAGAAACCGCAGAACAAGCCATTGAAGAACTGGCGAAACTGGCTCCTCACTTGGTCGTTACACTGGGTAAAGATGGCGCATTAATCATTAAAGACGGTGAGCGTTATCAGATTCCGTCATTCCCGGTTAAAGCGATTGATACCAATGGTGCTGGCGATATGTTTGCGGGTGCTTATCTGTACGCAATTACCCATGGCCACTCGCCAGAAGAAGCTGGTCGTTTGGCTAGCCGTTCAGCATCTGAGTTGGTAACGCACTTTGGTGCCCGTTTACCCGCTGATACTCATAACGAGCTAAAAGAAGAAATCTTAAACTAACAATATAAGCAGTCGTTTTACTTCTTACAAAGGACAGGAAGTATGGATCAGAAACAATATGTACAATGGTTTCGTAACACGTCTCCATACATCAATGCTCATCGAGGCAAAACCATCGTGCTTTTGCTTAACGGTGAAAGCATTGCTGATCCAAATCTTCCGAACATCATCCACGATATAGCAACGCTAAGCAGTCTTGGCGCCAAGCTATGTATCGTGTTTGGTGCTCGTCCTCAGATTGAGGATAAGCTGGCCAAGCACAAGATCGAATCCATCATTGAACATGGCCATCGGGTTACTTCTGATACCGCACTACCTCACATCAAAGACGCGGTAGGAACGATTCGGATACAACTCGAAGCCATGTTATCTATGGGGTTGCCTAACTCCCCAATGCACGGCGCCGATATACGGATCAGCAGCGGTAATTACATCACAGCTCAACCAGTTGGTGTAAAAGAAGGCATTGATTTTGAGCATACCGGCGAGGTCAGAAAGGTAGATCATCAAGCCATTCTCGATGATCTCAACCAAGGACGAATAGTTATCGTCCCACCTTTGGGGTTCTCACCAACGGGCGAGGTGTTCAATCTACCTTCAGAAGACTTAACCACCGATGTAGCCAAAGCCATTGGTGCAGACAAGATCATCTTGTTCCAGAGAGACGCTGGTATTATCCAGGACGGCAAGTTGATTCGAGAGCTCACGCCTCAGAAAATTCGAACCTTGCTGGATCAAAGCAAACAGGACCCTATCACCACCGCTAACCTGAAGTCGAGTCTGGAAGCCCTTAACTACCTGTCTCGGGTTCATCTGGTCAGCTACCAATCAGACGGTGCCCTACTTCAGGAACTCTATACCCTGAACGGTTGCGGTACCCTGTTAACTCGCGAACCTTCAGAAGTATTGAGACGCGCATCGATTAGTGATGTCGCAGGTATCCTTGATCTCATCCAACCTCTTGAAGAACAAGGCATTTTGGTGAAGCGTTCCAGAGAACGTCTTGAACAAGAAATTGAACAATTCACCGTAATGGACTGGGAAGGCATGATCGTCGGATGTTCAGCCATCTATCCGTATCAGGACCCCAACACCAAGACCACCTGGGCTGAATTGGCGTGTGTCGTTGTACACCCTGAATTCCGTGGTAATGACCGAGGCGAAAAGCTACTGCACTTTATTGAGCGAGAATGCCAACAACGTCAATATGACAAACTATTCGTCCTCACCACACGTACAGGAAACTGGTTCATGGAGCGAGGCTTCCAGAAAGTTGAACCAGAACAATTACCACCTACTCGTAAAGAACTCTATAACTGGCAACGTAACTCTCGTATTTTGGTTAAAGACCTTTAACCCACGACCTTCAACCAGCACCCCATAACGTCTTGATTTAATTCTTCATAATTAGATCAAGACGCACTCTCCCTTCTCTTTTGACCTGTTTTGCACCTACTTTGACCTCAATTTCTCTGAACCCTGAGATAAAGTTTGGTGGTGGCTAGCCACACTATTAGCAGCCCCATCGCTAATAGAACAAGAACTCATAAAACAATAAATAAAAATGAAAGCACGCGCTCAATTAGCTCAACGATTTTTTAAAGGCCTGGCCACTGCAGCTCTTACAGCTTCAGCCGCCTTCGCCAATGCTCAACAATACAGCCAGATGTATGTCTTTGGTGACAGCCTTTCCGATAACGGAAATCTGCAAGCCGTGACTCAGGACCCTAATATCCCTGAGCGATTCACTAATGGTCCGGTAGCCGTTGAAGTAGTAGCGGCCCAACTCGGCCTTACCATGTCACCGTCGTATCACCTTCTTCCAACGTCAGTCACCTTAGGCAATTTTGGCAATAACTACGCCGTTGCCGGTGCGGTTGCTACCGATGAAGATGGCGACGTGACAACACCCGACATCAACCTACCAACCCAAGTAGGTGCTTTCCTTCAGATTCACGGATTCCAGGCACCCGAAGATGCTTTGTATGTAGTCATGATTGGTGGTAATGACATCCGCGCAGCTCGTACCGTTATGGTTGAAGGCGATTTTGGTGCTCGCAGAGACGCTAATAAAGTCATCAAGAAAGCAGTTAAATCCGTCAAACAGCAAATTAACACCTTGATTGCAGCAGGTGCTCGTAACATTGCCGTAGTGAATGCTCCAGACATTGGTGCTATTCCTGAAACAGACCTGGTTTCTGCTCAAGCACTCTCTGTAGCAGATAACTTCCGCGACAAGATTGTCGCTAAAAAACTGGAGAAGATTACCCGCGTTCTGACCGCTGTTTACAACGGTCGATTAGCAGCTGCTGTATCGGACATCGAAGATGAAACCGGCATCGACATCATCGATTACGACCTGTTTAGCTTCCTTGATGACACCATTGATAGCTTTGAAGAGTATGGCTACACCAACAATACCGATGCTTGTGTTTATGCCATTACTGACGGTGGCTTTAACCCGGAATGTAATTTCGAGAGCTTTGTGTTCTTCGATGAAATTCATCCAACGGCAATCACCCACGAACGTGCAGCAGGAGAAATCCTACAAGTACTTGCAGAACAGTAAGCACGTCAAAAAACGATTATCAAAGACACTTCGATCTCATTAAATCAATCATACAAACGGTGAGATCAGCGAGGAGTGTGACAGGCAAAGGATTGCCAATGCTCGAGCCGATACAGTCAGAAACTGGTTGTGTCGGCTTTTTCTTTGCTTAAAGGGCGATTTTCTATTACCCAAGCACGCCAGTCTCGTCTAAACTTTCTTAAACGGATTTAAGCAAGACAAGGCAAATCAATAATGTCAAAACTTCATGACCCAAGCGTAGTCGAAAACCTAAAAAACCTGATTGGTGAAGATAAATTCTCAATTATTCTATCCAGCTCTCGAGCATCACTTGAAAGCATCATTGCCGAATTAAAAACCGCCTACACCAGCTCTGATCATGAAACCATGCGCCGTGCTGCTCACAGCATTAAATCGTCAGTAGGTAATTATGGTGCACTGCCAGTTTCACAAAAGGCAGAAGAGTTAGAACACAAATACAAAGATAATGATCTTTCCAATGCAGCAAGCGAAATTGAAGAGCTTGAGGGTATGGTTCAAACCGTTCTGTCTGAACTTGATGAATACATGTAGTCGCTGATTCGTCAGCTCAATCTCAGTTCGATTTGTTAGAACAGTAAGGTAAAAGACTCAATGTCTGCAACAATCTTGATCGTTGATGATATAGCGGATAACCGCCTGCTACTTGATGCCCTGCTAAGTGATAAATACACCATTCAACTTGCTGAATCCGGACAACAATGCCTGGATATGGTATCAGAAAAAAAACCGGATTTAATCCTGCTGGATCTAGTCATGCCAGTCATGGATGGCTTTGAAGTCTGTGCAAAACTCAAAGACAATTACGACACCCAAAATATTCCAGTTATATTTATCACCTCATCTACCTGTGACGATGAAAAACTGAAAGCCTACGAGCTGGGTGCAGATGACTTCATCAATAAGCCCTTCAATCACGATGAGCTGACAGCCAAAGTTTCCAAGACCTTGTCTGGTATTGCCAGCATCAATGAAGCGAAAGAGCTGGCAAATGCGGCACAGCAAGCTGCACTGATCGCCATGACCAACTCCAGTGAGTTAGGCATGATCATCAAGTTTATGGAATCAGCGAGTGAATCCGAGAGCTTTGAAGATCTGGCGGCACAACTGGATGAAGTCACACAAAGCTTTGGTCTTGTTTGTTGTTTCCACTTTGAATTTGATAACACCAGTCTAAACATAGGCAACGGCTGTGTAGATGGCAGCCTTGAAGCCAGGATGATTTCAGAGGCTCGAAAAGTAGGGGGCATTATTGGTCATGGTAAACGCATGTTCTTCAATCAGAAGTACGTTTCCATGTTAGTTAAGAACATGCCTGTGGATGACGATGACAAATGTGGTCGCTACAAAGATAATCTAGCCGTTCTTTTGTCCTCTGCCAACGGCATCGCTAAAACCATCGGTGTTGAACAATCCATGGTCCAGCAACGTCGCCAATTAATTAAAACGACATTTGATTCCACCTACGAACGCACCCAACACGTTATGGAATTAATCAACTTGCTGGAATCCAATACCGTCCATGTTGTTCAGGATATTCGAATGACCTTCGAAGAAGCATTATTCAGTCTTGCGCTCACCGAAGATCAGGAGAACCATTTAATGGGTATTTTTGATGCAGGTATGGAGAAGATGGAAACGGTTAAAGAAACCGCGACCGAAGTAGAAGCCGCAATGAAGACCGTGATTGCTTCGTTTGAGCAACTACTGGCCGATTAACGTTAGTCTCCCCTTCTAAGAAAAAAGCCCTGACTGGATCACCAATCAGGGCTTTTTTATTTCGCACAAAGCGTCAAAGACAATTAGTCTTCTAACATCGCCTTGTCACGTACTGCACCCTTATCCGCGCTGGTTGCGAATTTCGCATACGCTTTCAATGCAGTCGTTACCTTACGAGGGCGTTCTTCCACTGGCTTCCAGCCTTTCTTGTCTTGCTCAGCTCGACGTGCAGCCAGTTCCTCATCGCTCAACTCTACATTGATACCACGATTCGGAATATCGATCACAATTGGGTCACCATCTTTCAGAAGACCAATCGCACCACCTGCAGCAGCTTCCGGAGAACAGTGACCAATAGACAGACCTGATGTACCACCAGAGAAACGACCATCGGTCAGAAGTGCACAGGCTTTACCCAAGCCCTTCGACTTCAGGTAAGAGGTTGGGTACAACATTTCCTGCATACCCGGACCGCCTTTTGGTCCTTCGTAGCGAATAATAACTACATCGCCTTCTTTTACTTCATCATTCAGGATGCCACTTACTGCCGTATCCTGAGACTCGAAGATCTTGGCTTTACCATGGAATACATGAATAGATTCATCTACACCTGCGGTCTTCACCACACAACCGTCTTGCGCGATGTTTCCGTACAGAACGGCCAAACCACCTTCTTTCGAGAACGCATGCTCCATGCTGCGTATACAACCATTTTCACGGTCGCCATCCAGAGTCGGCCAGCGAGTACTTTGACTGAACGCGGTTTGAGTCGGAATACCTGCCGGGCCAGCCTTGAAGAATTTAACTACATCTTCAGATGGGCTACGCATGATATCCCACTGATCCAACGCATCTTTCATGGTTTTGCTGTGAACCGTTGGCAATTCATTGTGAAGCAAACCGGCACGATCGATTTCACCCAAAATACCCATGATGCCACCCGCACGGTGAACGTCTTCAATGTGATATTCCGGGGTATTCGGTGCCACTTTACACAACTGGGGAACAATACGGGAAAGGCGATCAATGTCTTTCATTGTGAAATCCACTTCCGCTTCCTGAGCTGCTGCCAACAAGTGAAGAATGGTGTTGGTTGAACCACCCATCACAATATCCAGTGTCATCGCATTTTCAAAGGCTTTAAAGTTAGCGATAGAACGAGGCAGTACAGACTCATCGTCTTGCTCGTAATAACGCTTGGCATTTTCAACAACGATTCGAGCCGCTTCCAGGAACAAATTCTCGCGATCCGCATGCGTCGCTAAAGTAGTACCATTACCTGGCAGAGACAGGCCTATAGCTTCGGTCAGACAGTTCATGGAGTTCGCGGTAAACATACCCGAACATGAACCACAAGTTGGACAGGCACTGCGCTCATATTCAGCAACCTTCTCGTCACTGGCTGAATCATCGGCTGCGATAACCATTGCATCAACCAAATCCAGCTTGTGCTCAGACAGTTTGGTCTTACCGGCTTCCATCGGGCCACCGGATACAAACACTACCGGAATGTTCAGACGAAGCGCTGCCATCAACATTCCCGGTGTGATCTTGTCACAATTAGAAATACACACCAAAGCATCCGCACAGTGGGCGTTCACCATGTATTCCACTGAGTCAGCAATTACTTCACGAGAAGGCAAGCTGTACAACATGCCATCATGACCCATTGCGATACCATCATCCACCGCAATAGTATTGAATTCTTTCGCTACGCCACCGGCTTTTTCAATTTCACGAGCGACTAGCTGCCCCATGTCTTTAAGGTGTACATGACCCGGTACAAATTGGGTGAACGAGTTTGCAACCGCAATAATCGGCTTATGGAAATCTTCATCTTTCATACCCGTTGCGCGCCACAATGCACGGGCACCAGCCATATTCCGGCCATGAGTGGAGGTTTTGGAACGATATTCAGGCATGAAGCTACCTCATCTGTCATCAATAAAGCTACGACGTTATCAACTTAACGGGACGCAACTTCTAAGGTTTAAGAAATTGTCCGCTAGCATACCAGACAGCTCAGCGCACTCCCAGTATTTGTCCTATCCTTTCGGGTAGAGGTCACTGATCATAAATTTGATCTTTTTCACTGACTTTTAGATCAATAAAGCTATGATAAGAAAATTGATTTAGAAGTATTCTTAGATGTGCGCCTTATATAACTGAATTAAAAACAAATATGACTGAATTAAAAAAACAAATAGCAACGTCATTACGTAAAGATCTCGAAGCCGGCGAACTGATTCTGCCAAGCTTGCCAGAGGTCGCTATGACGATACAGGATGAGGTAAAGAAAAAGTCCTCGACTGCCCTATCAGTAGCCAAAGTGATCGCTTTGGATCCGGGTCTTACTGCGCACTTCCTAAAAGTGGCTAACAGCCCTTTGTATCGAACTCAAAACCCAGTCCAGGGACTTCCCGAAGCCATCGGATTGATCGGCATTGATTCCACCCTAAACATGGCCTTAACCTACACCATGCGCACCATGTTTGTGAACACAGATGGCCCCTGGAAGAAGGTTCTGATTGATCAGTGGAACGAAGCTACCGAACTGGGGGGAATTGTTGCGGTATTGGCTGACTACCTTCCGGATTTTGACAGTGACCATGTTATGGTTGCCGCCATGCTTCAGAACATTGGAGCCCTGCCTCTGATCAACCATTTACAGCATTTCCCTGAATTAGAAGTTGAAGACATCGAAAGCCTTGTGGAAGAAAACGCCACCAAAGCTGGTCTTGCGTTGATCAAGCTATGGGGACTTGGCAAAACCTTTGAAAACTCGGTTCGAGCTCGACACGATTGGAATTTCGAAGAAAGTGATGAGCTGGATACCACAGACCTTATTACCATTGCCCGCTACCACTACATGAAAGACAAGAAACGCTTACAGGATTGCCCTCCTCCGAGTGAAATTCCTGCTTTTCGTCATTTAGAGAAACTGAATTTCACCCCGGAAATGAGCATGCAATGGATTGATTCCGCGCGCGAAAAAATCAGAGCCATCAAACGTATGCTTTGCATGTAATTAAACCGAATGAATAAACAGAGAAAGAGCCCGGAATAAGAAGTTTGATTCCGGGCGAATCAATTCGAAACTAGAAATCGCTTCGCGTTCCTGACAAAGCAAAGTGCATATCCATCATATTTACAGCGCGATAACCTAGGTGTAGATGTGAATCCAACAGACTATTCACTTCATTGGTCGAAACCACACAGTCAATCATCGAACTATTCACCTGATCGTCGGTGATCAAAATATAACTATCGCCAATACGTTTCAGGGTTTCCACCACATCTCCAATGTCTGCAGCGCGCGCTTCTTTACTGGAAATACAGTACAGAGAAGAACGAGGGATCATTAAATCCCGAACAGATAAGTCGGCCAGTGGAATACCTGATTGAGCGGCGAAAGCAACGGCCTTTTGCCCCATCAAATCACGTTTGGTAACAATACCAATCACTTCATCGCGGCTATTTTCAACCAAACACACGGAGACTTTCATGGCATGCATAACATGCAAAGTTTCCTGAATACCATCGTCCCCATGAACGGTTACCAGAGTACGACCAGAGAATGCGTCCACCACAATAGAGGCCGGGCTGGTCAAGGTTAATTTCAGGTTAGGTAATTTCTGCTTGGCAGAATTGGAAGGAACATTCTGATTTAAAGAAACTAGAGTTAACGATTGGTACGTCGTTATCGCATCGTTTGTCATCGGGCATCTCCTGCTTATGATCTACTTCATCTTCCCTGATCACAATAATCATGTCCGTAGCCTTGGGTTTCTAGATAACCCTCTGCATCCTTTCAGGATAGACCAGCCCGATCCAGCCCACCTGCAAAGATACGAAACAAAATGTAAATACCGATAAAGGGCCTCGAAGGAGACAGAGAAAAGAGGCCCGCCAGCAATTAATGAACAGAGACGCGATCCAGCACCAGGAAGCTGTAATCGTAAGGGTTAGGGCCATCCGCTTTAAAATCTTCACGCCCGACTTCTTTCCACTGCGCACGATCAAACTCAGGGAAGTAAGCATCGCCCTCGACTTCTGAATGCACTTCCGTCAGATAGAAACGGTCGCATTGCTCAAATGCCATTTGATAGATCTGAGCTCCGCCAATAATCATGGCTTCGTCATAACCAGAGATATGTCCCAAGCTTTCAGCCAGATCACGAGCCTCATCCAAGGTAGCAACCACATGAACACCTTCAGGTGCCTCGAACCCACTGCGGCTCAAAATAATGTTTGGTCGACCAGGAAGAGGACGGCCAATGGATTCATAGGTTTTGCGACCCATAATGATCGGCTTGCCCATTGTGACTCGCTTAAAGTACTTAAGGTCTTCCGGAAGATACCAAGGCAATTTATTGTTACGACCAATAACTCGATTTTGAGCCATGGCAACGATCATAGATAGTTTCATTCTTTTTCCTTCAGGAAAGACAATTCTGTGCGCTTGTTCTTTAGACAATAAAAGTTAAACACTGAACGGATATTGGATAGGCTCATGACATTCATAGCCCGTCACCTCAAAATCATCCATCGTGACCCAGGTTTCAATATCTTCAAGACTCTTAATATTCGGATTGATCGATAGCTGAGGCGGTGCAAACGGTTCACGCTTTAATTGCACATCGCGCATCAATTCAAGCTGATCTTCATAGATGTGCGCATTGACAATCTTATGGTATGCCAAGCCCGGTTTGTGACCTGTGATCTGAGCCACCAGCGCCAATAAAACGTAGACCTGAACCATATTAAAATTCAAACCAAGTGGCACGTCACAAGAACGCTGAGTGCTATTTAAATAAAGCGTATCACCCAGCAACGAGAAATGATGGCTGTACATGCATGGACGAAGACACCCCATATGGAATGCCCCAGGGTGATAGAACGTAAGAATCTCACCTCGGTCATCTTTCCCTGCTTTCAGGTCATCAATGATTTTTCTTAACAGATCAACAGAACCGCCGTCAGGTTTTGGGAAGTTACGACCGATGGCGCCGTAAACCAAGCCCATATCGTCTTCACCTTTACGATACGGGTTGTTTAACCAAACATCATTCAGGTTGGCATTCGCATCCCAGGTTTTTGTACCTAACTTACGAAAATCTGCGGCATTATCGTAGCCACGAAGATAGCCAATAATTTCAGCGATGGCCGATTTCCAAAAGCTTTTACGCGTGGTGACCAATGGAAATTCATTGGCACCAACGTTGTAGGTCAGGTCTGCATTAATCACAGTCAAGCAGCGCTTGCCAGTGCGTTCGTTATCAACCCACACACCTTCGTCAACAATACGCTGACACAAATCTAGATACTGTCTCATTAACCGCACACCTGAAAAATTTTAAGGCAGTTTACTAGATGGAGACCTTTCAGAAAAGACGAATAAAAAGAGAGGCGCAAAGCCTCTCTCAAATGAAGAATTAACAACTACTTCTCTGGCACCGAGTACTTTTTATAACCAATGACCATAAAGGCGATACCAATCAAGATCATAGGCGTTGAAAGCACCTGCCCCATGGTTAGCCAATCACCGTATAAGAAGCCAATGTGACTGTCTGGCTGGCGAGCAAACTCGACTACAAAACGGAATACACCGTAGCTGGCCAGGAAGATTCCCGAAACAACCATTCGTGGTCTTGGCTTGGATGAGAAGAACCAAACAATCAAGAACAAGGCAACGCCTTCCAGAGCGAACTGATACAACTGGGAAGGATGACGAGGGAACTCATCGGCTCTTGGGAACACCATCGCCCATGGCACATCAGTGACTCGCCCCCAAAGTTCACCACCGATGAAATTACCAACCCGACCAGCACCCAAACCAATAGGCACAACCGGTACAACAAAGTCCATCAATTCAAAGAAAGTCTTATTGATTTTTCGACCATACAAGGTCAGAGAAATCATTACGCCCAGCATGCCACCATGGAAGGACATACCGCCTTCCCAGATAGCAAATAGAGATAAAGGATCAGATAAGAAATGATTGAAGTTATAAAAGAGAACATAACCAAAACGTCCTCCCAGAATCACACCCAATGCGCCCCAGAACACCAAATCAGACACTTGCTCCTGAGTGAACTCACCGGTCTTTTTCGCACGGTAGTTCATCAAAAAGTACGCGCCGACAAAACCAATCAGATAAGTCAGACCATACCAGTGTACTTTTAAAGGCCCAAGATCCAGAGCCACTGGATTTATTTCAGGATAAGCAATCATATCGTCCCTGTTGGAAATACTATCAATCAATAACGGTTAAACAATTCAAACGAACATTAGTTCAATAAGAAGCGCAGACCCACCACAACTAACACACAAGCAAAGGTTCGCTTCAATACCAGAGGCGGCAATTTGTGCGCTAGCTTTGCACCTTGCTGGGCAAAGAAAACGCTGGTGCAAACAATACCAATAAACGCTGGCCAATAGATATAGCCGGTAGTCCATTCAGGTAAGTCAGGTTCATTCCAGCCCACAGCAATATTGGTCAGAGCAGCAATAATCGCAATAGGAAAGCCAATAGCAGCCGCGGTTCCTACCGCTTGCTGAACTTTTACATTACACCAGGTCAGGAAAGGCACAGATAACGTACCACCACCAATGCCAAAAATCGCTGAAGCCCAACCAATGAAACCGCCAACCACGCCTAACCCTTTAGAACCGGGTAACGCTCTTGATGGCTTTGGACTTAACTGAAACGCCATTTGCATTGCAGCAAATAACGCAAAACAGCCAATGATCTTTTGCAAGATCTGACCTGATATCTGATCTGCCGTTGCAACACCTAATGCAGAGCCAATGACAATACCAACCGAGATTTTCTTAAATGTCGGCCAATCCACGGCCCCTTTTTGATTATGGGTGCGAATTGAGCTGATGGAGGTAAAGACGATGGTTGCCAACGACGTTCCCACCGCCAAATGAGTTAACACATCCGGGCTTACCTGCTGAGCCTCAAACGCAAGAACCAGAGCAGGAACTATGATCATGCCGCCACCGATACCAAATAAGCCAGCCAATAAGCCAGCAACAGCACCCACCATCAGATATATTAACAAAACCATCAATAAGACCTTTCGGTTACCCTAAAAAGCGGGCTATTATTACACTGATTTTTCTAAGATAGAACGATAACAACACACTTAGTAAAGGAAGAGGCCATGTGTCTTATCGCTTTGGCGTATAAGGTTCATCCTGAATACCCACTTATTATGGTAGCCAACCGGGATGAATTTCATCATCGGCAAGCTCATCCTGCCCATTGGTGGCCGGATGCTCCCAGTGTTGTCGCAGGAAAGGATTTAAGTGCTGGCGGTAGTTGGATGGCGTCAGATCACCACGGACGACTTATCTCTCTCACTAATGTTCGAATGGGCCGTTCGCCACAAGCGGAAAACGCCCTTTCCCGAGGCAAGATTGTCAGCGACTATATCGTTCAAAAAATTCCGGCCGAACACTATCTAAAACAACTTAGTGATCGCTGCCATCTATTCAACCCGTTCAACTTGCTGGTCTATGAGAATGAAAAACTCTACTACTGCAATAGTTTGAATCGCGGTTATCTTTCGTTGCCTCCTGGGCTCTATGGATTAAGTAATGCCTTTTTGGACACGCCCTGGCCTAAGGTTCAAGCCACTAAAGCGCACTTACAGCACACCATCATAGAAAATAATATCTGTGCGGACAGTTTGACCAACACCCTGGCTGACAGAACACCTTATGCCCACGAGCTACTTCCGGATACCGGCGTACCGAAAGATCTGGAACACCTGCTTTCATCAGCCTTTATCGTGAGCCCTAGCTACGGAACACGTTGCACCAGTGTGTTCTGGAAAGACCAGAAAGGTAAATGCTATTTCCGTGAAACCAGCTGGTTCGCAACCGGTGAGATGGCATCTCAACAAGAATTCTCCTGGAAAGCCCAACCGTTCGAACAACCAAAAAGATCTACTCAATTCCAAAAACCGTATACTCTATAGATTGAAAAATAAGTCTGAAAAATCCTAAACCTTTTTCACAAACTGGTTACAAGGGATTCAAACTGTTACTCAATAATTCGACCTAAGTCACATAACTACGTCCATAATAGACATATGGCAAACACTAAGGCTTTTGAACTCAACCCCGGCGTCATCATTACGTTTGTACTCGTCCTTTGTACAAGCGCATTAGCCTTTGCCTTGTCGGCAGCCTCAGCAATTAAACCTGTCCTGCCTTTCAACGCGGCTGAAAAGCATCTCAAGCAGCAACTAGATAATCACTATCAGACCTTCCTATACAGCGCACTGGAACACCCGCAAAGAGTGTCTGATCTGTACCAACACTTTGAACATCGTACTATTTGGTTTGATCATTACGAGCTAACCAAAGCAGGACTCGCGTTAGTTCAAGCCATCAAAGAAAATGCCGTAGACCAACCGGAGAACTACCCCTATCACGCGGATCAGATTCTGTATCAACTTCAGAGCATGCAAACTCACCCCAATGAAGTTACCCATCTGGATATTCTTCTTACCGATGCGTTTCTGAGTTATTCCCTGGATGCCCTGTCCGGTAATCTGATCCCCAACAAAAATGAACCAGATCACCCTGCGCTTATCAAAACCTCTATGCTACCGCCGACCGGAAGCCAGCCATCAGATGATCTAACTAACAGCGAAAATGCCCTGGCCTTACTCGAAGGCTCACTTGAGAGACATCAGCTTCTGCCTCTGATTGAAGAAACCCTGACACCCCGTCATCAAGGCTACATCAAGCTGAGAAAAGCCCTCGACCATTATCTAGAACTGGCGCAGGCCGACCGCTGGAAACCTATTAACGCAGGTAAAGAACTAAAAATGGGCGATACTGACGCCCAGGTCATTGAACTCAGACATCGCTTATCTCTCCTGGGGGACATGTTCAATCACAAATTCAGCATGATTCCTGCCGAGAACTTTCTTAAGCATGCCGCCAGAGACTTCAACACACCACTAAACTCCCCTGGCAATGCCATCAGCTCACAACAAAGTTATTTTGACTCCGACCTGGCTGAATCACTTCAACATTTCCAAAAGCGACATGGCTTGCATCCAAATGGTGTTCTGGATGACGCCACCCGCGAACAACTAAATATTTCACCCGATCAACGAATCAGCCAAATCGCCATCAACATGAAGCGCTGGCGCTATCTACCCACGGAGTTAGGTGAGCAGTATGTCATGACCAACATGGCGGACTACTCATTGAAAGTGGTAGACCAAGGAGAAACTACGTTAGAAATGGACATCATCATCGGCAAGGAAAGTCGTCGCACGCCCATTCTTGTTCAAAGCATGAAAACCCTGGTGCTAAATCCAACTTGGACGATCCCGCCCAGAATTGCGAGAACCAGCATATTGCCTGCCGCCAAACGAAACCCCAAATCTCTGGCCAGACAAAACATTGAAATCGTGCGCGGCACCGGTGCCAAACGCAAAGTGATTGATCCAACCAAGATTAATTGGAAAACAATCGACATCAACAAATTCCCTTATCGTCTTGAGCAAAAACCAGGAAAGAAAAACGCCTTGGGAGAAGTGAAATACCCACTTAACAATGGTCGAGCCATCTACCTTCACGATACATCCAAGCCTCACTTATTTGATCGTTCAATGCGTGCCTTAAGTTCTGGCTGTGTGCGTGTATCGGATGCCAGAAAACTCACTGAGACCCTACTCAGGCATAATCCCGGATGGGACAGTAAACGTATTGCCCGCGCCCATAAATCCAAACGTACAATGTACGTAGGATTAAAAAAAGAAATGCCTGTCTATTTGATGTATTGGACTGCCTGGGTGGATGAAGCAGGCACCATTCAATTCAGAAATGACGTTTATAATCGTGATACTCCAGAGAATTACGAACACACCATCACCATGTAGTGTCGATCCGCAGGTATCAACGTCTTAGGCATACGGATTTTCAAACCGCTTATCAGACATTCGGCCAATACAGAGAACCAGTCGACATTTTTATGTAACGCTCTGTTGCTGCACTTTCCTCTCATATTGATAACTATATCATCAACTGCCAACGCCTCTTCCCACCATCAGTAACACCTGATGCGAACAGGCAGATAATAACAACACGCAAAGCAATTGAGAAAGTACTAGCCAGGAAGCATTATGGCCTCGCCACAACATCGCCAAATTCTAGATTCAATTCAAAATGAAGACCGTACCTTAACTAGAACAGAGGACTATTCAATCAACCGTCGTCGTTTCTTGAGTTTATTGGCTAAAACAGGCAGTACAGCATTCGCAGCTTCAAGTGTATTTAGCCAATCAGCCATTGCCGCCATTCCTCTTCATGAAGATAAATCACTGAAGCTGGTAAACCTTCATACCAACGAACGGCTCGATATTACCTATTACCGTCAAGGTGAATACGATGCAGCCGCCCTCTATGACATCAATCAACTGATGCGCGACCATCGAGCCGGTGAAGCGACTGATATGTCACTTGAGTTAATTGATTCCCTCAGCTTGCTTCAGGCTTGCTGTGGAACCAATAAAGAGATTCACCTAATCTCAGGCTATCGTTCACCAAAAACCAACGAAGCCTTGAGAAAACAAGGAAATGGCGTCGCCAAACGAAGCTTTCACATGACAGGCCAAGCGGTAGATATTCGAATTCCCGGCATCGCGTTATCAGAATTGAAAAGTACTGCAAAAAAACTAAAAGTAGGCGGTGTGGGTTACTACCCAAATAGCGGATTTATTCATATGGATGTAGGCCGCGTCCGTTACTGGAGCTAACCTGATAATTGAAAGACTAACGATCAGTTAGCCGAGCGTCCAGTTTGAGGACGAATAAAGGAAAGCACGCCAACATCTTCCAACGCCAACTCAATGGTACTGTGGATCACCTCAGGGTTATCAGCAATCATTACCCTGGCAAGCAGCTCTTGCGACCAACTGTGGGTAATATTTCGCATTACATACTTCACTTTCGGCAAACTGGCCGAGTTCATACTCAGCGTTTCATAGCCCATTGCCAATAAGATAGGCGCAGCAATCGGGTCACCTGCCAGCTCACCACAAATACTCACAGGCACACCTTCCATCCGTGCATCTTCCGCAATTTTTTTCAACGCTTGAAGTACCGCTGGATGATAAGAATGATATAGATCGGCCACACGAGCATTGTTTCGATCAACAGCAAGAATGTACTGAGTCAGGTCGTTACTTCCCACTGAAATGAAATCCACTAACTGAGCCAACTCTCGAGTCTGATAAACCGCCGCAGGAACTTCAATCATCACGCCCACTTCTGGCATAACCACATGAAAGCCCTCTTCACAGACCTCATAATAAGCTCTGTGGATAAGACGCATGGCCTCTTCAACCTCACCCGTTCCCGTAATCATAGGCAACATAATGCGAAGATTGTTCAGGCCTTCAGACGCTTTCATCATGGCACGGACTTGAACCAGGAAGATTTCTGGATGATCCAATGTAATTCGAATGCCACGCCAACCAAGGAAAGGGTTATCTTCCTTAATCGGGAAATAACTTAATTCTTTATCCCCACCGATATCCAGAGTACGCATGGTGACCGGGCTTGGCGCAAACGCCTTTAACTGCTCACGATACGTCTGCATCTGCTCTTTTTCGGTTGGGAAGCGATCTTTGATCATAAAAGGCACTTCGGTGCGGTATAAACCAACCCCTTCTGCCCCGCGATCCAAAGAACGAAAAACATCAGCCATCAGACCGGTATTCACCCACAACTTCATGCGGTGACCGTCCTGGGTTTCGCAAGGTAGATTCTTTAACGCATCGAGCTCACGAACCAACTCTTTTTCTTCTTCCACAATATTCTGGAAGTTTTCCAAAAGTTGATCTGAGAATAAGGTAAAGACCTTGCCCCGATAACCATCGATGATGATCTTCTTACCATCTAGACGAGAATACGGAAGTCCCTGAACACCCATAATCGTAGGGATACCCATAGCACGGGCCAGAATAGCGACATGAGAGTTACTGGAACCTTCAACTGAAACAATGCCCTGGAGTTTACCGGCAGGCACATCTGCCAACATGGTTGGCGTGATCTCTTCACCCACCAGAATCGCATCGTCAGGATAATCAATCGGGGCCGTTTTGGATGACTGCATATGCTCCAGTAAACGAATACCCATATCCCGGATATCTGTCGCACGCTCCCTAAGATACGGATCGTCCATCATGCTGAAGTGCTGTTCATACTGGCGAATCACTTGTGAAAGGGCTCCCTGAGCCCACTCGCCACCATTAATCAGCGCAAGCACCTCCGACCCCAAGGCTTCGTCATCCAGCATGTTCAGATAAACATCAAATAGCGCTTGTTCTTCAGGTCTCAATTGATCAGCAAGCTTGTCACCGGCATTACGAATATCCCGACGAACACCTTCAAGCGCCTGCTGAAAGATTTCCTGCTCTGCTTGAGTATCTTCCACTTGTTTGCTCGGCACAGAATCAAGATCGGCCGAGCGGATCATCACCACTGAGTGACCAATAGCAATCCCTGGCGCACCAGACACACCTTTAAACTTCTGATCTTTTTTGACCTTGGACTTCTTGCCGCGTTTATTAAACTCGTTAATCTTACCCGTCGCTTCCGCATGAATAATCACACCCGCGAGCTGAGCAGACATAGTCACCAGAAACGCTTCTTCACCTTCATCAAAACGACGGCGCTCTCCCTGCTGAACAACCAGCACACCCAGAACGCGACGATGGTGAATGATTGGAACACCAAGAAAAGAGTGAAATTGCTCTTCTCCGGTTTCAGGAAAGTATTGGTAATTTGGATGTTCAGGCGCATCATCCAGATTAATGGGTTCTTCTCGAACACCCACTAAGCCGACCAGCCCCTGTGCTGAGTTAAGACGAACACGACCAATGGCCGATTTCTGTAGCCCTTCAGTGGCCATAAGGACATATTCATGGGTATCAGGTTCCCATAAATACACGGAACACACCTGGGTGCTCATCGCTTCACGAACACGACGTACGATAATATCCAGAGCAGACTGTAAGTCCCCTGCAATATTAACTTCTTGTACGATCCCTCTGAGGGTTTTAAGCATTCGTTACTGTCCTAGTTAGAGTATCAAGGTTGAATTAATCGAACCTTAGGAGCTAACTCTTTCAAAGCCTTGCGATACACATCGCGTTTAAACGCAACAACCTGATCTAATGGATACCAATAACTTACCCATCGCCAGCCATCGAATTCAGGATTGCCGGAATGACCAAGATTCACCCGATCATCACAGCTAAGCATCCGTAGTAAAAACCATTTTTGCTTTTGCCCAATACATACTGGCTGACTGTTATATCGAACCATGCGCTTCGGTAAACGATATCGTAACCATCCACGAGTACAGGCTAAAACCTCTACATCACCTTCTCTAAGCCCAACTTCTTCAAGCAACTCACGATACAATGCGTCTTCTGCTGTTTCATCGTGCTTGATTCCCCCTTGTGGGAACTGCCATGCATCCTGCCCTATTCGTCTGGCCCAGAGTACCTGCCCCTGGTCATTAGACAGAATGATGCCGACATTAGGTCGGAAACCATCCGAATCAATCACAAAAATAATCCACTAAAGTCTAGCTTAAACTATTCAACTGCTGGCTAAGTTGGATAATGACCAAACCGACAGACAGATGAACCCATACTGTGATTAAAATACCGTATCTACAAACTAGCCACAACTCTTAATAAAGTAGCTAGGCAAGCGATGAATCACCAATTTCCAGAACTGAGACATAAAAACCGTAAAATTCCATGTCATCAATTTGCAGCAACAATAGCGTTTAATGCACAATGACGCTTCTTTGAACAATTACGCTCTGAAAAGTCCTCTGGCAGTAAATTTCAGAATACCGGTATTCCGCTGACATACCGCTCTATATACCTGCAGCTGACGCTATAAATTCAGAATAAAGTTTAAGAACGATACCCATACATCTGTGAAATAGTTACGTACGACAGGAGCAACTGTGGCTTTAGCAATTTTTGATCTGGATAACACCTTAATCCACGGTGACAGTGATCACGCCTGGGGCGAGTTTTTAGTTCAAAACGAACTGGTAGACAGCGATTTATATCGTTCAAAGAATGATGAGTTTTATCGTCAGTACCTTGATGGCAGTCTGGATATTCATGAATACCTTGAATTCAGCCTGGCTGTACTCACTCAGTACAGCTATCAGGAAATCACTCAATGGCGTCAAAAATTTTACGATCAGGTGTTCACTCAAATGATGCAGCCAAAAGCTGCAAGCTTGCTCAATACACACAGAGATAAGGGTGACTACTTACTGATTATCACTGCGACCAACCTGTTTGTAACCGAGCCTGCAAAAACGCTTCTTGATGTTCATGACATCATTGCACCTACACCGGAATTGATTGGTGAGCGATATACTGGCAAAGTAGTTGGTACACCAAGCTTTCAACACGGAAAAGTAACGCGATTACATGAATGGCTGGAAGAAAATGATCACTCACTTGAGAACAGTTTTTTCTACAGTGATTCACACAATGATCTACCATTACTAGAGCTTGTTGATAACCCGGTTATCGTAGATGGCGATCAGCACTTATTAAAAACAGCAGAACAAAGAGGTTGGCCAAGCATCAGCCTCAGAGATTAAACGACGAACCGCATGAGCACACGCCACTTCTTCTTGATTTTAATGACCAGCTTATTTCTTTCTGGATGCAGTAAAGAGGATCAACCCTCACCACAAAAAACTGCAACCACAGAGGAAGCAAGCCTCGAAGAAAGCGGGCCTTTACATCAAAAGAACCTCTCGAGTCTGGCAGACCTGAGCTTTCGCCAAACGACCGAGGTTCTTCATCTCAGCCACCAATTCCATATTTCAATTAACAAGCTACTTTCAGCCCCATCAGCTGACGCTCTGAGTGCAGCTCAGCAGGCGTACAAACCGCTTCTTAGCCAGTGGGTTAAATCTCTTCCTTACATCAATATGACTGCGCTGACGTCAACCGGCGCCCCCTTGATGAACCGAATCGAAAAACTCCCTATGTTGCCTGGCTATCTTGATCAGCTTCCAGAATACCCATTTAGTGGTCTGGTGCATGACATCATGGTCCCCATCGATCCAAACACTCTCAACCTGATGCATTCTCTAGCGGACGATGAACAAGTTATTTTTGGCCTATCCGCCATTGAATTTATTTTGTTTGATCATTTCGAACAGGATCACTACAAGAAGTTTATCCCGCAAGAGTCATTACCAGCCGAAGAAGCCGAACAAGAAGTCACACTGAAACAACTGCCAAACAATCGTCGACGAGCCCTATTATCATTACAAACCAATCAACTGGTTGAAGATCTTTCAGAGCTGCACAAGCGCTGGGAACCCAAGACGGGAGATGACGCCAAACGTTTGAGTGCACTTACCGGAAAGAACATGAAGCTTGCACTGATTCGCAACTACCATAAATCCACAGAACTGATCGCTGATGCGCTGAATAGCATCCAGGAAAAGCCACTATCGCTTGGCCGCGCTCATTTTGCTCGGGAAGAAAATGCTTTGCTGTTTGAAGGAATGGAAAGCCTGTTTAAGTACCATCAGGACATCCAACCGATCTGGAAAGTCTATGAGCAACCCGAGAAGGACGAATTCACGGCGGTTCTCAATTCCCTGAAAGAACTGATCGACGATTACAAAGACAGCCCCAACAACCGATTGCTGCTGGAGCTTGCCAGTAATCGCTGCACTCAGCTGATTGAAATCTCTCACGACATTGAGTTTGAGCAACCCGCTGGGAAATAGTTACTTGTTTACCAACTCTTGAGAGAGCGAGCAAATAGGCACTTGATGTATTCGGTCTCTGCAATGGCCGGATGAATTGGATGATCCAAAGCCTGATGCCCCTGCTCTACAATCTGAACCGTTCTATCTACCTGCCTTGCACTGGCCTGTACGATATTCACCAAGCGGTCACGATCCAGGTGCATGGAACAAGACGCGGTTACCAGAAAGCCGTTTGCGTCCACCAGACGCAAAGCCAGTTGATTCAACTTTTGATACGCCTTTTCACCCACCTTGATATCTTTACGACGGGCAATCAATGCGGGAGGATCCAATACCACCACATCAAACTTTTCTTTTTGATCCGCCAACGCTTTCAAACCAACAAAGGCATCCGCCTGAATTGTCGACATACGATCATCAACGCCATTCAGCACTGCATTGCGAGCCACACATTCCAAAGCAAACTCTGAACTATCCAGACAGATAACTTCAGAGGCACCAAAGGCCGCAGCCTGAACACCCCAACCACCTATATAGCTGAATACATCCAGTACGCGTTTACCTTGAACGTAGTTCTTTAAATGCGCACGACTGTCTCTGTGATCAAAGAACCAGCCAGTTTTCTGACCTTCCAACACAGGAGCATCGAACTGGACTCCATTTTCTACAAAGCGGGCAAAACCTTCATCCAATTCACCTTTAACAACGTCCACATAGACTGGCAACCCTTCCACCGGGCGCATTTTACCGTCGTTTTTCAGAACAATAGTGTTTGGTTCCAAAAGGTGATCAAGCACATCGACAATCTCATCTTTCAGATTTTCCATGGCCGGATTAGAGATCTGAATCACGACTGTATTCATAAAACGATCTACCACCAACCCCGGTAGACCATCACTGTCACCAAAACACAGACGATAACTGTCATCCGAATAATGCATCTCACGCAAGGCAATAGCATCCTGCAAACGACGTTTAATCAGCTTACGAGTTAACTGTTGCTTATCAGAACGAGAAATCATTCGGGCACAAATCAAAGAGTTCGGGCTTAAAATCGCCACACCCATTGCTCGCCCATCTGCGGAAACAACCACCACTTGCTCACCAGCACTAAATCCTTTCAAAGGCGTCGATTTGTTATCCACCTCATTGCTGTAGATCCACATATGTCCTGCACGGATACGATTATCAGCACGCGGGTTTAATTTCAAACTGGCTAATTGCATGATTCAACTCCGAAAAATTTGGTCGCTATTATGCGTCAATTCAAAAGAAGATTCAGAAAAGTTTTACATATTTATAACAGTGTAAGGATTAATTTTTACTATAATTCATCTGGAGAACTTCAACGGAGCCAGCATGTCTAGCAAGGAACTTTCAGAAAACCAGATCAAGAATGTGTTGCAAGGTATTCGTATCCCACCGCAACCTCAGATCATGGTAGACCTTCAAATGGAGCAGGCCATGCCTGATCCGGACATCAGCCGCATTGCTCAATTAATCAGCAAAGATGTGGGCCTTGCTGGCACCATCCTGAAGATTGTTAACTCTCCATTCTTCGGCTTGAGTAATAAAATCACCTCCGTAGAGCAAGCCGTGAACCTACTGAGCTTTTCCTCGGTCATAAACATAGTTAACGGCCTGACCATTCGCAGCGAAATGAGTGATGAAGACATTGTTGCTCTGAACCGTTTTTGGGATTCAGCCAACGACATCTCCATGGTTGCAGCCACCATCGCCAAAGAAATCGGCTATAAGAATCATGATGAAGCTTATCTTTTAGGGCTGTTTCATAATTGTGGTATCCCTTTGATGATGAAGCGTTTTGGCGTCGATAATTATTCAGCCACCATGTTTGAAGCCTACAGCACCGATAGCGAACGATTAATCGACCTTGAGAATGAGCGCTACAGCACCAATCACGCTGTAGTGGGTTACTACACAGCTAAAGCCTGGAACATGCCCATCCATCTTTGTACCGCCATCGCTGAACACCACAACCTAAGTCAGCTTTTCTGTGACAAGTACAGTGCGGATAGCGATAAAAAGAATCTGATCGCTATTCTGAAAATTGCCGACCATATTTGCGCAAGCAGTAGGGTGTTAGGCAATCAAGACAACGACTTTGAATGGGATCGTTACGGCAGTTCTATTCTTGAGTACGTCGGCTTAGGCACCTATGACATTGAAGACATGGCCGCACGCTTCAGAGAGATGGGCATTTCTGTAGGCGCTTCATTTGTCGATTAGCCGCTTACCCCACCTAAAACGACAAAGCGCATAACTCACAGGGTTGCTCAACAATCGACAACGGTTCCACATCCATAAGCCGACTACTTACCCCTATTACGTCCTGAGCAATCCAACGCATATGGGTTTGCTGCCCGCACGTTTTACAAAACAACTGTTTCATACCCTGGTCAGGTAAGGAATAAACACTCAAGTTGTCCGCGCCTTCAAGCAGAGTAAATCGCTTTTTATCCACAAAGAAAAGCTGCTGACCATAACGAATACAAGCCTGATCCCGGCATACAACTCTGACTTCAGGCTCATCTTGCAGCTCAGCAGTGATCGTTACACTTCCGCAATGACACCGTACGTACTGTAAAGCCATAATCACCCCTCTGAGTCATTATTAAGCAAGCTACATTAAAAACCACATAGCTTGCTTAGTAATCGCCGTCTTCATAATGTAGACAAAGACAATGATCGCAAGGAAGAAATACATTCGCTGTTGAGTTAGCGTCTTACCAAACTTGAATGCCATCATGCCTAAACCAATATAGACCACCAAAGCAACTAATTTAGCCAGCAACCATGGAATTTCTATTGGGTTCCATTGATAGACCACAAGCAAACCCACCGCTGCCAGCAACAGCAAGGTATCATTCACATGTGGAAGAATCTTCCAAAGCTTATGATTCAACGGTTTATTCAAGAACAATTTAAGACTGCCGCGCAAACAAAACCCTACGATAGACAGTACAGCAAACAGCATGTGCGTATGCTTCAACCACATAATTCAATCCTTATCAGCCAGCTTTGTGTGATCACTTTATTATTCCGAAAACTATACGGCATAAAAAAACCGGACTGCAAGAGCCCGGTCTTTTTTGATCAATGCCTAAAGCAATCACTACACACTCGGAAAGCGTCATGAGAGCAGCTTAGTATTGTCAGTTTGACTGCCAAGTTAAATCCAGCTCACGTGCCGCTTTTACATCATCCAAACGCTTAACGGGTTGAGTATATGGCGCACCACGAACCATTTCGGCATCGCTTTCCGCTTCTTTCAGAATACTTGCCATCGCGGCAATGTACTCATCCATCGCTTCTTTGGATTCCGTTTCTGTCGGCTCAATCAAGTGACACTCTGGCACCAACAATGGGAAGTAAGTGGTTGGCGCATGCTGGTTATAATCCAACAAACGTTTAGCCACATCCATCGCATTAACACCCAGTTCTTTCGCCTGCTTGCTCAACGTAATAATGAACTCATGCGTGGCACGACGATCCGGGTAAGCTAACTGAAAGCCTTCCTGCTCAAGACGCTTAGCCATATAGTTTGCATTCAGAGTCGCGTATTCACCTACACGGTGCATACCTTCCTTACCAAGCAACACACCATAAACGTAAGCACGAATCAGAATACCGGCATTACCCATAAACGCGGACAAATTACCAATGGTTTGAGGAATATCCTCTTCAGTCAACCAACGATAAGTCGGCGCCTCGTCAGAACCTTCTTTACCAACAATCGGTGTCGGCAAGAAAGGCAACAAACGGTCGTTTACTGCAACCGGACCAGCACCTGGACCACCACCGCCGTGTGGCGTTGCGAAGGTTTTGTGTAGGTTCATGTGCATTACATCAAAGCCCATGTCACCCGGCTTAACTTTACCCAAGATGGCGTTCAGGTTCGCCCCATCATAGTACAGCAAACCACCCGCATCATGGATAACCTGAGCGATCTCTTCAATCTGACGCTCAAACACACCACAGGTCGATGGGTTAGTCATCATGATGCCTGCCGTCTGAGGACCTACAAGATCCTTCAAAGATTCTACATCCACATCGCCGTCGCTGTTTACCGGCACTTCACGTACCTTATAGCCACACATTACTGCGGTCGCCGGGTTCGTACCGTGCGCCGCTGAAGGCACAAGAATCTCGGTACGCGCATCGTCACTGCGAGACTGGTGATAAGCACGAATCATAGCAACACCGGCAAATTCGCCCTGGGCACCCGCCATTGGTGTTAAAGACACACCCTTCATCCCTGTTACATCTTTCAACGTTTCCTGAAGCTCATACATGCAGCTTAAGAAACCTTGCGAATGGCTCTCTGGGGCAAATGGGTGACGATTCAGAATGCCCGGTAGTGTCGCTGCTGCCAACGCACCACGCGGGTTATATTTCATCGTACAAGAACCCAATGGATAGAACTGGGTATCGATCGAAAAGTTCTTACGAGATAAGTTCGTGTAATGACGAATCGCCTGAAGCTCAGAAACTTCTGGCAAGCCTGGCTTGTCTTTACGAACCAACTCGGTTGGCAAACCGGATAGATCAGCTGCTTCAGCAGGCACCTGCGCGCTTGCTTTACGACCAGAACGGCTTTGTTCAAAAATCAACATAACAATAGTCTCCGCAGGTTAGCCTTGAATTTCTTTTAACACATCAACCAGAGCTGACTTATACAGCTCCAGATCTGCCTGAGCCTTGGTCTCTGTCACACACAACAGCAACGTATTTTCCAGTGACGGATCAACACGACCAAGATCAAAACCACCCAATACTTCACGCTCTGCCAGCTTTTCTAATACCAAAGAAGCTTTAGCCGGCAGTTTAATAGAGCACTCATGGAAGTTATAGCCAGTGAACTGCTTTTCAACACCGTCAATTGAGCACAACAGCTCAACCAGCGTTTGAGTATTCTTAAAGCACTGACCTGCCACATTAGCCAAGCCATCAGGCCCAACAAGGCTCATATAGATTGTGGAAGCCGTTACTGCTAACCCTTGGTTTGTACAGATATTAGAAGTCGCTTTCGAACGACGAATGTGCTGCTCACGCGCTTGTAGCGTCAAGGCGTAGCCAGGCTTACCATCCAAATCTACAGTACGACCAATCAAACGACCCGGCATTTGACGCACAATGGCATTAGTACAACACATGAATCCATAGTAAGGACCACCGGAAGCCATCGGCACACCAAGCGGTTGACCATCACCTACCGCGATGTCCGCGCCTGTTTCACCCCAGTTGCCTGGTGCTTCCAATACAGCCATCGCCATTGGGTTAACCAGACCAATCACCAAGGCTTTCTGAGCATGCGCCCAGTCAGTCAACGCATTCACATCTTCCAACTGACCAAAGAAGTTTGGCTGAGCAATGACAATCGCAGTAATGTCTTCGCCTTCAAAACCAGACAATGCATCCAGAGTCGTGACACCTTGTGCAGCGTCAAAAGGAACTTCAACAATCTCAATGTTCTGGGATTCAACAATGGCAGTCAGTGCTGAACGGTAAGTAGGATGAACCGCACCTGGCACCAAGATTTTACGGCTCTTTGATTTACGGTTCGCACGAACCGCCATCAATACCGCTTCCGCCAGACCTGACGCTCCGTCATACAATGATGCATTGGAAACATCCATCGCCATCAATGACGCCATCATGGACTGATATTCATAAATTAACTGAAGAGTACCCTGACTCGCTTCGGCCTGGTAAGGCGTGTAAGCCGTCATAAACTCTCCACGAGTCGCTACATCCCATACAGCAGCAGGAATGTGATGCTCATAAGCACCCGCACCAATGAAACAAAGTGCACCCTCATCCTGAGCTGACTTTTCTCGCATCCTGCGCATCATTTCCATTTCGCTTAGCGCTGCGGGAACCTGTGTCAGTTCACCAGCACGTAGCTGTGGAGGAATTTCATCAAATAAATCTTCAATGGATGAAACACCAATGGTTTCCAACATTTCCTGAACATCTTGTTCAGTGTGAGGAATGAATGGCATGAGTTACCTCAAATTAAATAACAGTTCGATGGACAGAACGCCCAAAAACTAAATGTATCACGAACCGATCAAAACCTAACCAACCGGTCAAAATACCACTTCTCTAAAAACACAAAACGGGGCAAATGCCCCGTCTTTAGTAATTCAGCAGATTAGTCTTCCGCTTCGCACTTCTCACGATACGCG
>Ga0255776_10001105_pt1 | contig 30791 bp, 22 predicted proteins | sample 071ome_19_FD_179974 | JGI IMG/M metagenome (GOLD analysis project Ga0255776, IMG submission 179974) | Coastal salt marsh microbial communities from the Groves Creek Marsh, Skidaway Island, Georgia - 071413AT metaG (version 2) | ecosystem: Environmental > Aquatic > Marine > Intertidal zone >... | reverse complement strand
CCAAACCAAATGTCCATTGTTTATTGTAATTGAACTATAATTGTTTGAGTAATAATTTTGTAAATCTGTTTTTGTAAATGCTTGACCATTTACATCATTGTAATGCACATATCCTGCTGTTGGCATTTCAAACTGTTCAGATCTTGATGAGAATAAATTTTCTTTTGTTTGATCACCGTGTGGCTTTTTAACCCATCTTGTGTTGTCATCAACATCAATTGTAATAATATTATCAGTATCAATATCAGTTGTAACTACATTGTCTTTTTTAGGTAAAAATTGTATAATTTGTGGATTGGTTTTAATCTCTTCATTGCCTAAATTAACTTCAATTGATTGATTAATTGCACTACCACCAAAGTCTGCTAATTTGATTGCATAGTATTCGTAGATAGATATATCTTGATTATCTAAAACTTTGTCACTACGTAACAATCTATCAATTGCATTTTGTGAACCTTTTTGTTTGATAAAGCCTTGATAGAATCTAACTTGGTTTTCATCAATAATTTCTAAATTGTCTAAATGATCTCTTGACTGATATCCTATTGTGTGTAAGCCTGCTTTGTTGAGATCTTCGTTGTTGGTTGTAGTGTCCACATCAAGATACGTTTGTATATCTTTAGCAGAAGTATCAAAGTTACTGACAATACCTGTGTTAGTAATCAAATGACCATTTGCTTCTAACTTACCAAGCCAGTCAGTTGTTCTTAACACTGTTTGTTTTAGTCTTGGTTGTCTTAATGCAAGTATTGGATCGTATATGACATCACCAAATGATGTCACATTGTCAAATATAGTCACATGTTCAATTTCTCTTGTGAATAATTTTACAAAATAAATTGGAGTGTTGTCATCAACAGTGATTGAAATTTTTCTTCCGTCTCTAATTACAGTTGTATTTGCTGTTTCAATTGGGAATCCGCCTCTATCTAAAATAGCATAACTGTCTCCAATTTGATCTTCAACATTTGCTACAATACCGCTAGTGGGTTCAAATGATACTTCATTTGCTAAAGGAGACAGGGTTATGATTGAACCTGCTTCCCAATCTCCTAAACTCCAGAATAAAAATTCTTTTGCTGAATATAACCAATTATATGTTTCTCTAATTCTGTTATTTTGTGTGTCAAATATCCAACCTTGGTCTTCAAGATACCTACCCCAGTTGATTAAGAAATCAAATAGATCTTGAATTGAATCAAATTCAGTACCGTATTCAAAATTTTGTAATTTATTTCTTACAACATTTCTATAATAAGTTACAGCCGCACCGCCTTCCATTGGTATCTGTGCAACTGATTGAAAATTATTAGGATCAAAATTACTGCCAGTAGTGTGTGCTTTTGTGGTTTTATAAACTTGCCCTTCAAATTTGATATACTGACCAACACTTAAAGTTGTACCTGTGGAGAATGGTGGTGTATCAACTGGCTTACCCCCAACTGAAACAGGTGCTGACGATCCATTTTTGTCACTGACTGTTGTAGTAAAATAATTTGCACCAGCATCGTAACCATGCACTTTATAACCAGTTAACGTTTTTTCAACAATAACTCCTGAATATGCTTTTTTACCTAAGCCTTGTCCTTGGTGAACAAACGAAACAACATTGGTTTCTGGTAAAAAGATACTTGATGTTAGTGAATCAGGCGAGTATGCTTCAGATTGTACTTTTAAAGAATCAAAGTCAATATACGATGCTTGTTTGATACCTAGTTGTGGTTGTACATTTCTAATTCTACCGCCGTATAGTGTGCTTATGTCTTTGGTTTCGTTTAGCAGTCTTTCTGAAACATAATGATTGTAACCGTAGCCAATAACTACTTCGTTTGTATTGGTTAATTCGCGATGAACATAAACATTGTTGTTTGTACGTTTACTGCTGTTGCTTGAATATATTTGTTTTGGATTTGCTTCTGCTGTTGAAACATTTAAAGTATCAAACATTGCTTCACAAAATTCTGCTGGTTTTAAAACTAACAGTGTTTTTGTAAATGCAAAATTGTATGAACTGTTAATCATAAAAGCCAACTCTGCAGGTGATATATCTCCTAACTTCCAATCTTTTTTGGCTTCAATTGATGTTGGGTCTGTAGATATCAATCCAATATCTTTAGGGGATTTTATATTACCTTGTAAATCAACTGGCACATAGTTTGAAAAATTATCATGTCTATAAGGATTATTTTTATCAGTGTAAGTGTTGTCAACAAAATTTGCTCTTTCGCCTAATCTAATAATTCCTTTTTCAATATCATTTAACAGTGTTTTTCTTTTGTCTACATTTACCCATGAATATGTTGAATCCCACCATATTGGTTTGATTGAAAATCCTAACATCTCCCATGGGTGTGAATCAGGTCTATGTGTTCCGTAAAACTTTTTGTATATGCCTCTCCAGTGACCTGGTGTTGGATCATCTGATATGTTAGTAACAGAACTGTAGTTCCAAGTTTTCCAATCACTTGAATCATAAGTGCTGTTTACTCGCATTTCAACTAGATTTTGTATTCCCCAATCATATGCTCTGTTTCTTATTGCTTGTACATATTCTTCATAACTGTAATCTTTTTTGTTAAAGTAATTGCCAATTACAGTTTGGTATGCCATTGAAGGCACATAATCTGGGTCAATAAATTTAGTTTCAATACCATTATAAATTCTTTTTTCAAGTTCTATTAATGCTGTATCTCTATAATCATTATATTTTAAAGTTAGCGAACCATCATGTCCTTGTGTGAATCTTTGTGTGCCACTGCTGTAATTTGAATCAATAATTGTTTGTGGTACATATGACTGTGCAATTCCTAGTTTGGCTGGTGTAGCCGGAATCCAAACTGGTTGTTTTGTTTCAAAGTAATCAACATAAACAGTATCTCCAATGATTGGTTTGCCAGGGCCTATAAAAACAATTTTTGTGCCGTCCGCATTGTCTATAACATAATCAACATTCATTAAAAGTAAAACATCATTTTTATAAACATATAATGATTTTGTATCTTTGTCTGTTATTGGGTTATAAGTGATATCAATTTCAAGACCAGGTGCACCAACTAACTGTTGTGACAATGTTGCGTTTTGTACAAATGATAATGTTGAACCAAAACTTTGTGTCCATGTTTTATTTGATGCTGTAATTGGATATGTTGTTCTAGAACCTGTTTCACCATATGAAAGCATCATACTGTATGCCCAGTTATCAGTTGATTTTTTATTTACATTTATTATTTTTAAAGCCTCATCAACTATTTGTTTACCAGACCATGAATTAATGTCATTGTCTCTGTTTACTTTTTCTAATGTTTTTAAAAATTTATTTTTAAATCTAACATATTCAGATTGTGAAAATTTAATTGCTTTTGCAATGTCTAAATCATCATTATTGACATGAGTCATAAACTTTAATAATGGAGCATTGTGTTGTAAAATATGTTCACACAATGATACATTTTTTTCAGTATCTCTGTATGAGTTATTACCTAATGCAAGTCCTACTATGTCATTTTGATTTTGTATACCAGATGAAAAATGATTAAGTAAATTGCTGTAACTGTAACTAGTAACATCGTTGTTTGATGCATTATTAGACAAGTTTTTTGGTATTTCGTAGTATGCTCTTGATAACACTGTGTCAACATCGTTAGTATGAAATTTAATCAATAAGTGTTTGTGATTTTCAAGATCATTTGTGAATTTAATATATTTTCCTAAACGAATTTCATAATCTGTGTTTAATATTTTTAATTGGTTGTCAACATATACTTCTACACTGTTGTCGTTTGCTATTACAACATCTAAATCAAAATTATTTTTAATTGAATATTCATCAGTTTCAAATTCTTGAATTAGTTTTTGATTGGATTTATCTTCAACAGCTCTCCATTCGTTATAATAATTTGTTTCAGTTTTGTCAGCAATAGTTGTATATTGATTATCAATTATATTAATTTTACCACCCATGCCAGCATGATTATGACAGTAGTAATACAACGTGTCTGGAGTTGATGCTGTAGGTGTGATTTCTAAATATCTTGTTTTAGCTGAATTAAATGAATTTGATTTAAACACAAGTTCAGTAACTTCTACGTCATCAAGATAATATTTTATGCCAGTGCTATATGTTGATCCAGAATTGTGTGTTCCATCATTTACAGAACTAAACAAAAATGGATGATATGTTTGAGTATACCCATTATTAGAAAATGATGAATCATCAAGTATAAATCTGTAAGTGTTATTTTTTTGAAAAATAACTGTCTGTTGTTTTACATTGTTAATGTAAAATCTATTACCAGAAACTGTAAATGCAGGATTAACAGCAACATCTAATTCCATAGTATCATTTAAAATATTTTTATAATCGTATTGCTTGTAATATTTAAAACCAGTTAATGCTGTTTCAGAATTTAAAAAGTTTTCAAATTCATAATTGCTTATTGAATTGTATAAAGAATAATGTGGTGAAAAACCTAAAACATCATCAACAGCACCAGTGCCAACCTTGTAACCAAATATTTTGTTTCCAGCAAAACTACTATTAGGATATTGAACCAAATCGTCAAGTGCTTTACCACTGCTATCATATAATGCAAACAACGGAGCCTGATTTAATCCTTGTTTTTGCTGTGCTAGATCCCAAGCATAACCAGTCCAATAGTATTCTTTACCAGCATTTGCTAAACCTAATTTTACAGTCACTTTACTGTAGTCTTGAACTGTAATACCAGAAACTTTTGTTAATGATATTGATGAACCAACACCTGATACTTCCCAGATTGAACTTGATACATCAAAGTCTGCTCCAGTGATATCCCATCCAACATCACTAGTTCCGTCAAGATCAATATCATGATCCCATGGGTAACTATCACCAGACCATTCAGTTAATGTTGTTTGAAAATTTGTATTAACAAATAGTATTTTCATGCCATCACGCAAATCAATATCGTCAACTCTATAATTTGCTTGACCATTTATACTGTCAACTGTGTCTGACACTGCCAACACATCCACTGTGTAAACATGATCTTCACCATAATCAAATAATCTTATATCTTTTTCAAATTCAAGAATAGGACGTTTTCCTTTTCTGTTAACATCTAATTGAAATACTCCTGCTTGAAACTCTGTTGTACTATCCCAATAACCATCGTCCCAGCCACTAATTACTGATGTAACACTGTCCCACGGATGAAATACAGTAACTTCTTCTTGAAAGTCTTTGTATGCTGTAATTACATCTTTGTGTACCCATCCGTTAGTTCGAGACCAAGGGTTTTTATCTTTTGATCCTCTTGCTATTGTGATATAGTCTGGATTTTCAATTGCAGGTACTGTGTCATACCTTGTAGAGTCCCAACCTTCTGTAGTTGATGATGTACCTTGTGTATTTGACGGATCCCATGGCAGAAATTTTTCATCTAAAAATAATTCTGTTTCACTACTGGTTTCAACAAAAAATATTCCATTTTTGCTTTTGATCCCTTCTATAAAATATTTTTTGTCTTGATAATTTGAATTTGTTAATGATGCAGATGAAAATTCAATTAATAATCCAGACGTAAATGCTATACCATTTGGTGATGTATAATTTTTTAAACCAACAATATCATCTGGATCTATTTTATAAGTAACTGAAATATTATCACCAGCATTTAAAACAATACTGCTAGAAGAAAAATCTAAAGTTAACCCTGTTGTTTGATAATCAACTGTAGCAACACCGTTAACTTGAACCGTATCATGGGCACCAATTGGATATGATAAAGTAAAAGTTGTTTGATTTGCGGCAACTATAAATTGTTCAGTTTTACCTGCAACAACAACAGTTGGTACACCTGAATCAAGACTTGGATACCAATAGTAGTTTTCATAGTTTAAAAATTTATCATAATCAATTGGCGGACCGTATGAATAATAGTTTTGACCAAATAATCTATTTTGATTATTAGTTTTACCATTTTCATGAGTTATATAGTCAAGAGCTTCAGTAAAGAAAACTGTGTCAATTGTTTGTAAGTTTGCAGGATCTTTTAATACTGCTGTAGTTTCTAATTGATAATTTTGTCTAGAATTGTTTTTTTCTATTTTGTAATTGTCTTTGAATGGGTTATAATATGTACCATATTTTCTACCAATCCACTCAGTGACTTTTTCATTTTGAGCTTTAGAAAATACTTGTTCTACTGTGCCATCAAAAAAGTTTTTTAATTTTGCAGTTTGTAAAAACTCAGGTAATTTTGTGCTTACTTTATCAGCCATTAAAATTAACTCCCGCTACCTACACCGGTGTAAGATGGATTTAAGCTGTTGCCGGTTAATCCGGTAATTATTTCAACATCATTAACAGAAGCAGTCGAAAAGAATAATTCATTTGGTTCTGCTCTTACTTGAAATAAGTTACCAAATTTTGATTCGCTATCTCTTGGCACAATAACCACTGACGAAATTTGTGAAGACAGCTGGTTGTGTATATACGTTGCTAGTTCAGTAAAGAAAAATGTATCACCAAAATCCCAATTACCAATTGTAAAATAATTATTGATAGCATTTATAACACTTGTCTTAATTTGATTATCTGTAAATGTTGCACCAGGAATTTTTACAATTCTAAATGATGCTTGATTAGCCACATTTGCAGTTGAACCAAACAACAACTTAAATTTAGCTGGAGAATAAACTATTTGATCACCAATAGTTTTATATTTTTCTAATTCTAATAATGAAGATTTTAATTCAGTTGATGTTGGTTGTAAAGGTAATTCAGATAATGTTTTACCTGCTTTAAACCAGTTTTGTACATCAGTATAATATGCTGTTTGTAAAATAATCATTTCAATTATGTTTGATACACTTGGATCAACACGTTGTGATCTTGGTGCTGAATGTTTGTGCTGAAAATAAAAAGGTTCGTTTGTATTTGCTGTTCTTCCAATGTATGCTTTGTAAATAGTATCACCATTTACTCCATATCGTTTTGTATAAGAATTTGCAGTACCATTTGTTAGTTTTGTATTGTTAAAATAAAACTGTTCATCAGTTGTTAAAAATTCTAATCCTGTGCCTGTTAATACACTCACAACTGATACATCATGATTGATTTTGTAATAAGTGTAATTGTCATAATCAGTGTAACTGTTAAAAAATACATAATATGAATCATCAAGCAATCGTTCATGACCTAGTGGGTTATCAGGCATACCATCATTGTCAGAATCTAAATTAGCAATTTTAACTTTTTTAGTATCAATGTATCCATCTTGTTCAACAAATTCTTCTACCAGTTCAAATGTTACAGGATTTGTTAACTGTGTAGTACTTGACGGATTAGACAGTATTGTGTTGTCTTTGTTTATGTCCAGTATTTTAATTGTATCTTTAATTGCTTGACCTGTTTGTGTACTAATATTTTTGTATTTGTCAACATAATAAAATCTCACTTCTTCGGCACTTTCAAAAACATATTCTAAGCCTCTAATTGTGAAAACATATTTTGCACTTGCACCTGTACTTGATGCAGGTACATAAGATGCTCTTAGTAACCATGATGCATCTTGACCTAACGAATTATAGCCACCAAATGTGTCATGGTATTGTACTGAAAAATCAGACGATGTATCAATAAAGTCTTCGTTTATAACATACCAGTTATTTTCATTTAACGAAGGGTCTCTGAAATGATAACCAATGCCAAAGTCTAGACCTGATTCCATTTGTGCTTGTATTGATGCTTTTTCATTCAATGACAATGCTGTCCTAAATGCTGGTAATATTGTTCTTACTTTTAAACCAGCAGTGATTGACTCATCAAGTGTGATAGAACCTGATGTTTCACTGTTAAGAATAGAACCATCGTTTGTTATACTAACAACTGTAGACCATTTAATAACAGTAGGATTTGTATAACTGTCAACAAATTCTAATTTTGCACCTGGTCTAATAAATGCTAATTTGTCATTGCCGGTGTATGGATTGTTAAACACAGTAATCAACTGAGCTGTGTTTGGTCTGCCTGTTGCTAGTATTGGTGCATTACCAATGTAAAAGAATCCGTTATTTGATGCTCCAGTAACCGGATATGGTTGCCAAGCAACTTGGTTAACTGATATTAAATCCATTTCAAATTGTTTATCAGAGTTACTTAAATTTGTGTAATTGGTTTCGACTGCTGTTTTGTAAGTGTCAAAATAAAAGTTTTTCAATTGTGATTTTTTTAACAAAGGCTCTAACACATTGTCAACAATGTAAGTGTAACTAGAACTATCAGAAACTATTCCTGTAATATCTTCTGTGTCTAAATTAAAGTTTGGATTTTTATACAAGATGCCATCTTCGCCAAACACATTTAAACTTTTCACTGTGCCTGTTGGATCGTTTGTGTCTAAATATCTTGAATGACCAATGTGCGTTCTATTGATTGTTTTAATCTTTTGAATAGTTTGCGATTGTGTTAAAGGAAAAATAGCATAATCTTCTGCATTAACCATTCTGTCTTGTGTATAGAACGCCACTGATGCATTGTTCTTAATGTTTGTATTAGTTTCAGTGTCAGAAGAATTGTTGACTGTGTAAGTTAGTGTTAAACTTAATGTTGCCACATATTCTTGACCTGCTTTATTCAAATAAGTCACATTAATTTCTTGATTTTGAATTCTGTTTGCTCTTAGTATTTGACCTTTGCCTGAGCTTCTTCTGTACCAAACTCTAAAGTTGCCTTTGGGTGCTGTACCAAAATTACCATCAGCAAATAAAATTTTAACTTTGTCATTGTTTTCTGATTGCACGTTAAAAACATTTCTTTCTGCTAGAGCCAATGAATTGTAAATTGCATTTTGACCAAATAATGAAGGAATTTTTTTCCATTTTTCTAATGGTACACCTGATGCATTAACTTTTTGTACCCAAACATCTAAATCGTTGACATTTGATTTGTTAATAGAAACTGTTCTGTTAGGCAATGGTGTTGAAAAGAATTGATCTTCATATTCCATTTCACCTTCTTTGAAATATACAAAGAAACCAGTGTCTGTTGAACCAAACCCTTGGTTGTCATTTCTGTATATCATAGTGAACGCATCTGTTTGGTCTGGGGATCTTTCTTCTAAGTAACCATCAGTGTTGATTTGTGATTTAACAACTTCAATTTTTGTGTTGATACCATCTACTTTTGCTGAAAAAGGTTTTACCACACTGGTATCAGTTTGAGAATTAACGTTGTAAATTTCTGTGTTGATGCCACCAACAATGCCTTTTGATGACGGATTACCAAATTGGTTTGTAGAAACAAATAAAGAGTTTGCTATAGTTAACCATTGGTCGTACCAGTCAGCATTAGTTGGATCATTCCAATTGATTGTTAAATTTGACAAGTTGTTTCCGTTTGAATCTTCAATTGGTTCTGTTGTTGAAATTTTTGTAAGTTTTAAAATGCCTCTTGCAGGTACATTTCTTTTTATTCTGTAGTTGATTAGTTTTGCTAATCTTATAATTGAATCTCTTCTTTCTGCTGTGTCTAAGAAATTTTCTCTTGAGTTTAAATCTGTTCTGAATGCAATACTTTGACCTAGGTATGCAAGTAAATCTATGATAGCAATAAATTCACTTGATTGAATATAGTCATTAAAATCTTCAGGATAGTTAACTGAAATGTAATTAAGCATAGTTGATCTGATTGAATCATAATCATATGCTGTAAAGTTGGCTTGTGAAAAACTTCTATAAACTGTTCTCCATTCTTCTGCGGCAAATAAATTGTTTTGTCTTACTATCTGACTCATTATAATGTTTCTCTTTCAAATTCTAATTGCATTGTTGCTTGTTTGTTAAATGGTAAAACATTAATGCTGATATCAACTCTAATTCCGTTACCAAATGAATCAAGATTAATATCTAATAATTCACATCTTGGATCTGTGTTTATGATTCTTGAACAATCTTCTATCAAATCTTCTTTAACACTTTCATCAAGTGGTTCGTACAGCAAGTCCCAAATAATTGAACCAAACTCTGGCTCCATTACTCTTTCACCTTTTCTTGTGTAAAAGTGATTGATTAGATCTTGCTTGACCACGTCAATATCATACAGCATATTACTCTTGTTGCCAGAAAGTGTTGAAAAGCCCTTGTATATTTGGGCTGTACCTGTGTTTTCACTGCTGTTTGCAGTTGAAGTGATCTGCGATGTTGAACTAGAATATGCCATGTTTTTCCTTGCAAATATTTATTGTTGTCTTTATATGCTAACTTAACTATTTACTTGACTTGATGAAATAAATAAGTTATTAACATATTAACATATACTATTTAACCAATGAAAAAACTTGATACATTTTCAGCAGAAGACCGAGTAGACATACTACTTCAAAATGACGATATACATTATCTCAATGGAGAAATCTGTGAAGAAAATGTTTCAAAAACAATCAAATGGATTCTTGCTTGTAACATCAATAAAAAGCCAAAAAAAACTCTAAAATTATATGTCAACACAATTGGCGGTGACTTATATGAAACATTTGCATTAGTAGATGTAATGAGAAACAGTTATCATCATATATCCACTGTTGGCATTGGTGCTGTAATGAGTGCTGGTATTTTGATTTTTGCTAGTGGCAAACAAGGTGAAAGATACATTGGTAAAAACACTGGTATAATGAATCATCAACATTCTGATGCAATGGAATCTAAAATGCACGATATGAGAGCACAAATGAAAGAAAATGTAAACTGTGAGCAAAGATCAATGCAAATCCTAAGAGATGCTACAGGATATCCATTAGCAGAAGTACGTAAAAAATTTAACAATCCTTCAGACCAATATTTCACAGCCAAACAAATGGTTGACTTAAAACTAGCAGATCATATACTATAAATGTATGAGTGCTAATTTAAAAAACTTTGCTTCTGGCAAAAACTGGTGGTACATGGAAAAAGCCATCGCAGACAAACTACTTGATGCAATCACAGACTATTACAATGACAAATTGTCCAAAAATGTGGATGTCTTATTTGAACCAGAAGATATAAGCCTTTACACAGCCGAAATCAAACAGGAACTTATGAAAACTGCTCCATTATTTTTTAAAAATATTGGAATAAAGTTGGAAGATTCTGAAATTGGCTAAAAAACCTGGATTTATTGGTTGACTTTTCTTACAACCTGTAGTAATATATTATTATATGTTTAACTTACTTAAAAACCTACTAGGAGGTAAAAAGAAAATGGCAAGAACTAAACAATATGTAGTATACACAAGAGAATTTGCTAAAGGCAGAGTCTCAAACAAAGTTGGTGTGTTTATGGATGAAGCAAAAAACACACTTGATAACACTGGTTCTATTAACGGTGGTGTTATTAAATTTAAAAACCTAAAGATGTCTAGAAAAACTCCAACAACGGAACTAGTATCAAAAGGTTATGACTTCAATGTAAGAGTAATTGGTTCTGGTAACTACGAAGTTGCTAAACAAATCAAAAACTCTGTAATTGAGTTACTTGCTGATACAGGTAAAACTGTAATCAACGCAAACGCATAATAATAACAATATTATTATAAAACTTAAAAGGGCGGTAAAATATCGCCCTTTTTTTATTTGGTAAATAATGACGAGTTAAGAGTAATAAGACAAGACGCAGTAGAATTAACAAACTCCCGCCCTAATTTTAGATACAAACTTCCTCAAATATTAACAAATACTAAAACTAAAGAAAGAACAACATGAGTCAACAAGGAAAAGTAAAATGGTTCAACGCCACTAAAGGCTTTGGATTTATTGCGTGTGAAGATAAAGATGTTTTCGTACACATTTCAGCAGTTGAGGCCGCAGGCTTAAGACAGTTGAATGAAGGCGACGAAATTACATTTGACACACAAGATGGACCCAAAGGTCCAAGTGCTGTGAATTTATCATTAGCGTAATTAAAAACAAGATAGAGGCGGTGGTAACATCGCCTTTTTTTATGAAAATTTTATCAACATCAATAAAACTGCATTTAAATTAAATGATGTGTTAATTGAATTATCCACAATTTAAATAAAATTGAACAAATAAAGTCTTGCTTTTATCCAATTAACATGTTAGATTAAGCACAACTTTAAAACAGTTAGGAGGTCCTTATTATGGATATTATTAACAAAGTAAAATCATGGGCGTCAGCATTAGCAGATGTCGGTGTATCATTAATAGCACTTGGGATTGTTCTTGAAGTGTTATTCAGCGGCCAAGGTATTCCGTTTTGGCCAAACATTTCTGTAATTGGAAATGTGCAGGCAATACTATCAGGATTTAGTGATCAAGGATTACTAGGCTTGGTGGCTGTTTGGATTTTATATCACATATATAAGTCTAAATAAATCTTAGACCTCAAAGATCTTTGAATAAAAAGAGCGGTAGGAATATCGCTCTTTTTTTATGACTGATTAGTTGTGCTTTTGCTTTCGTGATCTAAATAAGGTTCTCTGGTTGGGAATCTAGTAGTAATAGAACCTCGTTGTGATTCTGTTTCTCTTGGTGAGTTGACTGCTGAACCTGTTCTGTTTTCTAAAATGTTTGTGTATAACAGATTGCCATCAGCATCTGTTAAAAATGAAATTCCTGATATTGGCGTTAATAACAATGCATCAAAGCCTGCAGAATTCATATCAATTCTGCCTGCACCACCGGCCGCAGTTTCTCTGTGACTAATACCACTATTGATATGTGATGTACCAAGTTGTGTTAGTTTTAAATCTAAACCTGAGTATATGTTTGTGTTGTTGTTTGTTGTTAAACTAATATCGTCATCTGACTTTATTTTAGTTTCACCAGCAACATCAATATGTAAATTACCTTTTATATCTCCTAAATCTCTAGTGGATTTAGGTTGAGTGTAATTGCCTGCTGAATCAGTATCAAGTGTATAATTGGCTTTTATATTAATATTTCTACCTGCTTCAAAGTTAATATCTCTATCTGCTCTCACATTAATATCTTTTTCAGTTCTCATTGATATTGAATCTGCACCCCATATTTCAATTTTACCTTGATTTGTTATTTCAACCCAACCAGTTGCTGTGCTGTTAGTCACGTAAACTGTGTTGTTTGTGTCATCCAATAATATCTGTGAACCATTTAATGTTCTTAATCTAATGTGTTTTTGATTAGCATCGTCCATTACAAACTGATGCCCACCAGGTGTTAAAATACCAAAAACTTGACTTGGTGATTCTCTTCTAGCAGATGAATCACTAAGACCTCTAATTTCATCATTTTCTAAACCTTGATTTATTAAACCTTGATAATGAGGACCATGGGCAGGTCGTTTGGCTTTATCAATGGGCTCGCCTCTGGCTGTGTGAGCTTCTATGTCAAATATGTTTGCTAGTTGTGATTCATCACCTAATCTGTTTACTTCTGCTAACGGCACAATAGGTGATTTTTCACCAAATGTTTTACCTTTAGCAATACCTGGTACCATATGATTGATGCCTGGTTGAAACAAACAACCAATACATACACCATAGTTACTATTACCATTGACAAATGCAACTGCAACCAAATTACCAATTGATGGTGGTACCATCCACATACCATATGATGTTTGTGTGCCTGCATATGTGTCTTCTAGTTCTCCTTTTCTTAAACCACTAGTACTGGTAGCACCTGCAAACGGAGAAGTCCAAATTACTGTTTTCCAACTTGTTTTGTCAGTTCTTGGTGTGTTTGAACCTATGATATGTACTTGCATTCTGCCCATTCTGGCTAAATCAGTCACACTCATCACTTCTGCTATTTTTATAACACCATAATCAATTGATTTACTATTGCCATCTCTACGAGATTTGTAATTGCTTGATGAAGATTGTGTTTTTTTTGACATTTATTATTGGTCTCCTATTTTATCCTCGTTGATTTACAACAAAACTTAAATCAGTTAATACATCTCTTTGTAGGTGCAGTCTTTGTGTAAATTGTCCACCTTCAAATCTATGTTCTATTTTATAGATTCTATATATGCCTGTCAAGATTTCATCCCGCCTTTCGCTTACTGGTGGAATCATTCCAGAACCAGGATCAACTTCTTCTGGATACATTGATTGAAACAGTATCATATTTTCATATTTTGGATCAGCAGATACACCTAAATTTTGTAGTATTTTATCTAAAGTATCAATTTCAGGTCTTGGTAACCAATATGGATCACCTATGATATCCATGGTCACTGACATTAAATCTATTCCAGGACCACCTGCAAAAGAATTTTCTAAAACTCGTTGTGCTTCTGCATTTTCAGATGAACCAGCATCTGTCATACCGTCGTGTGTATTAACTGCTCTGCCATAAAATTGAACATTTAATTTTGTCAATGAATCTTCGGACAAGTTAACATTATCATTTTCCAATTTCTCAGCCAAGCGCCACTTTCCACCAATTCTAATTTCAAGTCCTTCATTATCTGCTGTCTTTCCAAGATCATTAAATCTTTCAACTTCTTTTAGTTTTATACCAGCATCTCCTTGTTTGATGTTATACTGTTGAATGTCTTTGTTGTATTCATTAATCAAATTTTGATAGGCTGTTAGTGTGCCAGCATCGGGTTCAACTGCACCATTTTGTAATTGCTCTGTGTAGTTTTCCAAAAAGAATTTTCTTGCTTGTAATATTTGTTTGTGCTCAGCACCTGATATTACACCGTCTTCTGCCGCTTTGCTAAAAGTCAATTTCATTTCATTGCTTTTTTCTTTTTTATTTGCTTCTTCGGTTGCATTTTCTTGAAATTTTATCATAGTTGCTTCAGGTAATCTTTTAAAGACACCGTGCAGTTGATCATAAGGATAAACATATTGATAATTGAAGTCTAAATTAAATTCTAAAACATCAATGTTATCGCCTGTAAACAAATAATTGTATTTTTTATTAATCAATGCATTTTCCATCATGGTACTGACTCTTTGTTTGTGTCTTGTTTCGGGTGCTTGATATTCTTGTATGATTCCTGACTGCACTGTGGCCCAATCACTGACTGTAATAACATAATGAAAATGTCTTTGATAGTCTTGCCGTAAACTGTCAAAACCCATTGGTATTGCATGTGCTGTGATTGTAAATGCTTTTTTGGTTATAGCAATTTCGTCCCATTTTTCCACAGCATCTTTGTCAATGTCAGCCAACTGTTCTTGAATGCCTTTGATTTTGTCTACCATAAAAGTTGTTCTAGCCAAATGTCTTTCAAGTACTTCAGTAATACTTGAATCATAATCAATTTCTGTTGTTACAGTTGGGTTATCTAAATCTTTACCAAATATAATATGTTTGTTTTTTTCAGCATCTGTTACTATACGAGATTCTGTTATTCCAGTAATATCTTCATCTGAGCCTTTTATAGAAAAACTATATTTGTCTAACAGATACTTTGTAACTCCTAAATTGTGCTGTTCTTGTTGTGCTAATTCAGATGCAAACCCATCTGTGAAATCTTTGAATTTTTTAATGTTAGATATTTTCATATCTGCAATCAATTGATGATCATCTGCTTTGCCAATATCACCATAACGTATGGCTTCAATTTGATAAACTGCACCGCCGGCTTCGACTCTGTATGTTATGTTTCTTATCATAATAGCATACAATCTTCTTGTGCCTGGTATTTCAATTCCGGAGGCATTGTGTATACCTAAGTTTCTTTCATCTTCAGTTTTCACCGGTTTGTAGTCGCCAACTAGTGTACCATCTTTTTTTCTGCCTTTTAAATAAACTTGAATTAAAAAAGGATGTTGTTGGTAACGTTCAATACCTAGTTCTTGTGATGCTAACCATATCTGTTTAATCAAGTTAGCTGACTGTGGTTGTGTCACGCTAAATCTCATAACAGCCGCGGTGTTGACTCTGTCTGCTCTTGTTAACCCAAATGTGTTTTCCATTTCCAAATTTGTGATGGTAGTAATAGTTTCTCCAGTACGTGACAGTATTGATATTGGTTCGCTAGTTTCTTTAAGATACATGTTTGGATCTTTGTCAGTTGAATAATCAAAAAATTCATTGCTAGTCGAGTATCCTGATCTTAATGCATTTTCTCTTTCAAAAAATTCATTCATAAATTTTTTACCAGCCATTGCCCATGTTATATCGTAAGTTACTGATTCATAATTGTGCAAAACATTTTGCATGAAATTAGTGTCATTAAAAATGTCTAAACTGGCCTGTAATCTTTTTTCACCTGTTTCTGCTGGTTTACTTGATTTTTTAATAGTTGAGTTTGAATTAGTTTTGTTACTACCTGCTTCAATACCTTCATTGAGTTCATCAATTAGTTGTTGATTGTCTTGCACATTGTTTTTTTCAACTTTTGATTCTTTTAATTTATTTTCAGTTTTTGTAGTGCTGTCTTTAACTGATGTTGTAGCACTAGCATCAAGGTTTTTAAATTTATTATTCTGTACCTGTTCCGCTAATTCAAGTCTTTCTTGAGTTTGATTTCTATTATGAAAATAGTTTTCTTCTGATATCACATCTAACGCATTCAATGAATCAGCAGGATTAATGTTTGGTGAGTTAAGTCTGTCATCAGCAAAACTTAATCTTGCACTGTTAACAGTACCAATTGGCACTGTTGAACTAGAACTAGTGGTGCTAACAGTCTTATTAATTCCTGCATCTAGGTCTTTTATTAATTCAGCTCGTTCGTTGGCTAATTTTGATTTTTGCCATGGCGTCATTTGAACATGAACGTTTTTATTTGGGTCAACTGTGATACTGTTATTGTTTTTTACAGCTCTAGGATTAAATTTTTTAAATTTGGATTCGTGTGATGACATGCTGATTACCTCGATCCGGCAATAGCACTTGGATTTGGTAAACGTATTACAGTTCCGGTAGTAAAATCGTTAATTGGATCTTCAAACAGATCCATGTTTCTTGCAATAAACACCCACCATAATCTAGTTGATCCATACAATGAATGTGCAAGTAAATCTGGTCTTTTATCAAATTTACTTTCTATAGTGTAATATTCATCATCAGATCTTTGAGGTATATTTGGTAAAGACAAAATATCCAAATAGTCATTGATAATTTTAGTTGATGAATATTGTGAGTTTTCGTTACTTGCTCTAGCCATTAAATAAATCCTTTACTGCCATCTTTGTTACCACCTTTTAACCAACTACCATCTCTGAAAGTGTCTAAGTTGAAACCATCTCTGACAGTTGACGGTGTTGGTGCATAAACAAGTTCTATAAACACGTTTAACAGTGAAGGCACAAAACTTTTTGAAACACCTTGTTCAACACTTTTAATATTGCCTTTTACTTTTTCTTTTAATTTTTTTCTTTCTTCAAGTTCTGCTACACCATAATCGTTATCAATACTGGTATCAATAACTGCTAGTTCCTGTAATCTTTTTTCATCGTTGTTCATTGGCAAGTTTTCTGGACCATATCCACACGGTATATAATCTACGTCTTGCTCTAAACCAAACGACACTGTTCTAATCAGAACAGGAACTCTCTCAAACATATACGGACCATATGCACTAAACAACAGCACCGGGGGAGGAGTTCCTCTTCTGGCCAAGTTTTTACTACCAAAATATGTCATTGTTACAGATCTCAAAAAATGAAAAACAGCTAGTAAATACCTTGCTTCTTCTAGGTTATTTGCTGTAAACGGTGCTGTTACAGAAAATGTAGGAGATGCTCTTCTAACAAATGCATAATAATCAAAATTTGTTTGCAATAGATTATATTGAGAATAGTCTACCTGTGCATGAGATACTTGTATTGCTGGTGTGTAGGGAAACACCAGACCGTTTGTATATGCAATAGGTGCCAACAGATTTTTTCTATAATCTTTACTTCCACCGCCATACACTTCTTGCTTTGCTAATGGCTTTGCTTGTAATTTTGCTCTAAAGTCGTGATTGATAGTCATATAAATATTTAGTAATAAAATAAAAGCAGTATTTAATCATTTATTTGTGTTAAATGGTTGACATTTTAACATCTAGAGAGTATATTTGTATTATGGCAAAAAGAATAAATTATTTAAACAACAAAGACATCTTAAAAGAAATACACAAAAGCAAGAACAGTTTCTGTTGCTACACAAAGCCAGAGTATGCAGATTATGATCTGATAATTACCACGCCTATTGAAAAAATTACCAAAACAAAAGTGCTTGAAGCACGTAGAAATCGTGCCGCTAGACTCACACAATTGAAGGCTGAAGAACTTGGATTAAAGAAAAAAGAAATTGCTGAGCATGAAATTAAATTAAGGCACGTGGATGATACTGATGTGATTATTAGAGTTGTTACATGGGATCACATTCCAGATGATCCGGATAGAAAAACCAATCCAAAAACTATAGCAGATACAAAAGTCAAACTAAATTTTATTCCTTTTAAACATTATAAGTTAAATGACAATAATGATTGGGAAGAAGTTGGTAAAAGTCATCACATTGGACACAATCAATTTAGTAAAGATCATGGCAGAATGACCAATAAACTTGGGTTGATGTTTCTTAAATTATGTGATAGATATGGTTCTCGATCCAATTGGAGAGGTTATACCTACAATGACGAAATGAGAGCACAAGCGTTGGTTCAACTGTCACAGATTGGTTTACAGTTTGACGAAAGCAAATCACAAAATCCATTTGCTTATTATACTGCGGCAATTACCAACAGTTTTACTAGAATTTTAAATGTAGAGAAAAAACATCAAAGTTTAAGAGATGATATACTAGAAAGTCACGGCATGAGTCCTTCTTACACAAGACAAATGGAAAATGAAATGTCCACTAAAGAGGGCAAGAAATAAAGTTGACTTTTTACAACTTTTAATGTATATTTTTACTAGTTAATTGACTGGAAAAAAATTATGTTTAAAAAAGCGGCCTGCTTTACTGATATACACTTTGGTTTAAAAAATAATTCAAGACAACACAACAACGATTGTGAAAATTTTGTTGAATGGTTTATCAAAGAAGCCAAAGAATTTGGTGCAGAAACTTGTATATTTTTAGGCGACTGGCATCATCACAGAAGTTCAATTAATATCAGTACACTGAATTATTCTATTTCTAATTTAAAAAAATTAAGCAAAGCATTTGAAAAAACTTATTTTATCACTGGAAATCATGATTTGTTTTACAGAGATAAAAGAGAAATTTCTTCTGTGATATTTGCTAATGAAATCCCAAACATTGAAATAGTTAACGAAATACTAGTCAAAGATGATGTTGCTATTATTCCATGGTTGGTTGGAAACGAATGGAAACAGATTAAAAATATCAAATGCAAATACATGTTTGGACATTTTGAGTTACCAAATTTTAAAATGAATGCCATGGTTGAAATGCCAGATCACGGAGAAATACAAGCAGATCATTTCAGTCACATTGAAAGAGTGTTTTCGGGACACTTTCACAAAAGACAGCACAAAGGCAATATCAGTTATATTGGAAATCCGTTTGCTCACAACTATGCAGATGCATGGGACAATGACAGAGGTTGTATGTTTTTGGAATGGGACAAAGAACCACAGTACAAAATATGGGCAGATGGTCCAAAATACAGAGTTATGAATTTAAGTGATTTGCTTAAAGACCCAGAAACATATTTAGATACTGAATGTCATGTACGAGTTAAAATTGATGTTGATGTAACATATGAAGAAGCCAATTTTATCAAAGAAAGTTTTCAACAACAGTACAGTTTACGAGAAATCAGTTTGTTACCACACAAACAAGCAGAAGAAGAAATAGAATTTCAAGGAGAAATTAAATTTCAAAGTGTTGATGAAATTGTGTTAGATCAATTGAGCAAAATTGAATCTGACAGTTTTGACAATCACATATTAATGGAAATCTACAATAGACTATGATAGTTTTAAAGAACCTTACAATCAAAAACTTCCAAAGTATTGGTAATGCCACACAGGCAATTAACTTAAATCACGCAGGCTTGACACTGATACTTGGTAACAACTTAGATCTTGGCGGAGAAGGATCAAGAAATGGTACAGGTAAAACCACATTACTAAATGCTTTGAGTTTTTGTTTGTTTGGAGATGCACTAACAAATATCAAACGAGACAATTTAATTAACAAAACCAATCAAAAAAACATGAGTGTTTCTTGTGAATTTGAAGTCGATGGTAAAAGTTATAAAATTGAACGTGGTAGAAAACCAACTTACTTTAGATTTTTTTGCAATGATGAAATTGTTAATGAAAAAGACACAGACGAAGCACAAGGTGAAAACAGATTAACACAAGAAGAAATTCACAAAGTGTTTGGTATGTCGTTAGCATTGTTCAAGCAAATAGTTGCATTAAACACTTACAATCAACCTTTCTTAAGTATGAAAGCAACAGAACAACGTGATGTTATTGAAGAATTGCTAGGTATAACTAGGTTATCAACCAAAGCACAGTTGCTTAAAGATCAAATTACAAAATCAAAAAATGATATCAAAGAAGAAGAATTACGTATACAAGCAGTTAAATCAAGTAATGAAAAAATTGAAGAAACTATCAGACGTTTTAAAATCAAAAGTTCAGCATGGCAGGATGAACATTCTAAAAAAATTAATAGTGTTAAAACTGCAATCAAAGAACTTGAAAATATTGATATTAATTTAGAAATTGAAAAACACAAAAAACGTGATTTGTGGCAAGAAGGCAACTACAAGATTAATGAAGCCAACAAATGGATTCAAAGTGTTAGCAACGACACAGCCAAACAGCAAAAGACTGTGTCTAAGTTACAAAATGAAATTGTGTCATTAGAAGAACACAAATGCTATGCTTGTGGACAAGAGTTACATGATAACAAACAAGATGAAATTTTGACAAGTAAAAAAGCATCACTTGAAGAAGCCAATGTGCAAATTCAATTAAATGAAAATCAAATAGTTGAACAAAAAAATGTTATTGAACAAATTGGAGATATTGGAGAAGCACCCACTTGTTTTTATTCAGATGTAGATCAAGCCTATCATCACAAACAAAATTTAGAAAAATTGCGTAACGAACTTGATTTTGTCAGCAGTCAAGAAAATCCACATATTGAACAGATTGATACTTTGCAAAATCAAAACATTGAACTTATAGATTACAACTTATTAAACAATCTTACTAAACTAAAAGAACACCAAGAGTTTTTGTATAGACTGTTAACATCAAAAGATTCATTTATACGTAAAAAAATTATTGATCAAAACCTAGCATACCTAAATGCAAGATTAAATCATTATTTAGAACTGTTATATCTACCACACGAAGTTATTTTCAAATCAGATTTATCTGTGGAAATCACAGAACTAGGTAGAGAACTAGACTTTGATAATTTAAGTAGAGGTGAAAGAAACAGACTGATACTTGGTTTGAGTTGGGCATTTAGAGACATATATGAATCCACAAGCAAACCAATCAATCTATTGTTTATCGATGAATTAATTGACAGTGGTATGGACACACAAGGTGTTGAATCAAGCATGTCAATATTGAAAAAAATGACTAGAGAACGTGGCAAGAATGTGTTTTTAATTTCACACAAAGATGAACTAACTGGCAGGGTTAATTCAATCATGCATGTTGTAAAAGAAAACGGATTTACATCTATTTCAAACGATCTTGAAATTGTGTCAAGCCATTAATAAATATTAGGAGTTTATTAAACAGGAACACAATTTAATGGAATCACAACAAAAATTAGAACAACATTTTAAAGATGACTGGCAAGGTGAGTCAAATATATACGATTGGTTATGTAAGCACACTAATATACCTTATTTAAAAATTGATTTGGACATTCCTTACGTAGAAATTTATAAAGAGGCATTAGCAATTCAAGACCAATTTGTAGTACATAGAGAAAATGAAGGCGATGGAACTTGGAAAAGTTTGTGTATTCATGGAATTGATTCACATTACACAAACGATTGGAAATATTATGATGAATTTAAAGATGGGCCTGAACCAGAATATAAATGGACTAGTGTTTCTGAACAGTGTCCATTTACTACTAAATTTTTTAAAGAAGTATTTCCATATAAAAATTATCAACGTTTAAGATTTATGTGGATAGAGCCAGGGGGTTATATATTACCTCATCAAGACTTGCAAGAAAGACATTTTGCTCCAATTAATGTTTCAATATTTAATCCAGAAGGATGCGAATTTAGATATAAAAATTGGGGAACTGTACCATTTACTAACGGTAGTGCATTTTTAGTTGATGTAGGCCAAGTACATAGTGTATGGAATAAAAGCAATGAACCAAGACTGCATATTATTGCACATGGGTCAAAAGACTGGAGTCGTTTTAAAACAATATTAGAACGCAGTTGGAATAAATACCATTAGAATAAAAGGAGCAACAACAATGAATTTTGAACAATTGGTAAGATACACAATAGAATACGGTAATCAATTAAGATATTACCACTGGCAAACATCTAGTTATGCACAGCATGAAGCACTAGGTGAATTTTACAATGGACTATCAACAAAAATTGATGGTCTAGTTGAATCATGGCAAGGACGTAACGGAAACATTAAAGTTGATCAAGGAAGTGTTGAACTAGTTGATTATTCAGATGTTGATACTGTAATTGAAAGTGCTGAAAATCTAAGAGATGCTTACGAACAATTTAAAGAAAAAATCAGTTACGGTGATATTCAAAATCAAATTGATGAAGTTATTGAATTGATCAATCACACAATTTATCTTTTAAGATTAAAATAAACTATCTTAAAACTTCAATATTAAATTTGTTTTTTGTATGATTTTCTAATGCATTACACCAATGCATAAATTCACTTTTTCTGATATGGTTTCGCTCGTAATTAAACACATTTGTCAAACTAATCAATGAGTCTGTTGTGATATCTTGTATCACACCTAGTCTTGTTATATCACCATAGTAATAATCTACTTTGATATCGTTTGTTCTGATATGTTCAATCATAGGCATGACTTCTTTCACCGTTGACTTATAAAGATCCAATTGTTTGTATTCTTGCTGTTCTACGTCCAAAGTGGTCCATGGTCTAGCTCCTAATTCTTGCTCAAATTTTTCAACAAATTCTTTAAAATTGTTTTCAAATTTGGTCAGCAACAACTCAGTAAAAATCAGTGCAGTGATTGATACATCATAGTATTTTATATGATTGACTGATTTATAAACATCTTTTATTCTACGCAAACTTTCAATGCCATTTGCAACTGAAATATAAGTTGTGTGTGTTTTTGTAAATTGTTTTTCACTATAATGCGTGGCCATAGGATAGTAATATGACAGAGTTGGAAGGTAATTCCAACTTAACAAATCTGGTACTTGCTCAGAAATGTCATAATAAACAAATTTTTTACGTTTCCTTTCTTGCTTGTTAAAAGGTCTGACAACAAAATTGTTTTTCAGCAGTTCACTGATAACTTTACCTCCAAATTTTAATTTATCACATTTGACTGAATTATTTTTGTCATATGACACACTGATTGGTGTGTAATCATCATGAAAGTTGTCTAATGATCTTTGCACACCAGCAAGATCAGAATCTTGTTTGCATAAAAAATCAGGCTCACCTGCTTTTTTCCAGTCATTAACATTTAGTATAAAGTGTTGTGGATGTAATTCATAATATTTTTCTTTTCTGTCTAACACATGACCTATTAGAGAACTTTGATCTAAATCAGATATGTATCTTCTTAAAAAATCGTTGTCTATGTGTCCTTTGAAAAACATACCTTCTTCAATGACTGTTACCCATTTTGTTTTAATTTGATTTTTAATACATTCTGTGATTTCATGTCGTTCAATGTAAACAACTGATGTAATCATGTCATATCGAAGAGATTCATAAAAATAGTCTTTGACACTTTTTAATAGACTGTGATTTTTAATAATGATTAAACTGAAATTTTTTTCAATGTCACTGACTTTGATTTTTGATTGCATCTTTGTTGTTTGTCCAAAATTCTTTTGCTGTGATATATTTATAGGTCTTGTAAGTTTTAGAAAATGTTAAATCTTGCCATTGAGTTGGATCCCATAAAACAAATTCACCTTGCCTAGAAATTTTTACACACAATAACCATTTGTCTTGTGATTCGCAACTTTCTTGTGATTGCCGAATCCATTCATCAAGTTGTTTGACTTCTTCTCCTAGTGCCAATTGATTCCATTTAAATTCACCGTAGTTTTTTGCTTCAATTACCAGCAGTGGAAATGAGTCGGGTGGAATTATGTCACCTTTGAATCCTCTGGTTTGGTTTTCGCTTAATGTTTGTGTTCGCACAATGTTTTGACCACCTACAAAAGCACCCGAGTATGGTACTCGAGTAAATGATTCGTTATACAAATCTGAGAGAAAATTAGCTATATCTCGCTCGTACGATTTGCCTTTGTTTTTGCTTTTTCTACCACTCATAATGACTATTATACATTATTTAATTGTTAAAAGCAACTATAATAAATTATAAATATGTGTATGAACAGTTTTTATCCAGCAGAGAACGGCATCAAACAGTATTTAGAAGTTATTTCAGAACACAAGATTTATCTAGATATGAGAGAAATGGAATATGAGTTTGTGTGGCAGTTGTTTAACCACATGAAGCCTAAGAATGTGTTATGTATAGGTGGGTATCATAACTTTGATGCTATATTCAGTTGCAAGGATTTACCAGATTGCAGTATTGTAAATGTGGATCCAATTGCGTTTGAAGAAAGAAATCACGTGATAGATAGACACAATCTGATCATGCAAAGAACACAATACCAAGGAAAATACAAGTGGATTCAAGAAAAAGCAGATTCAAACAAAATAGCAAACAGCCAATGGGATGTGGTATGGGAGTCAGGTGATACTAGAAATCACATTGATGCACCTTGTTTTAATGAAGTATCAAAATCACTGGGTAATTTTTCAAACAAGCAAATCTATATCAAATACACATATGGTTTCCCTCCAATCTTGTATGGACAAATACCTATAATTGACGAATCTGTGCCTATACAAGCTATTGGAAAAACTATTGCAGTGTTTGGTAATATTGAAAATGATATAAAACAAGTGTTAGGAAACAGTTACTATCAACAAGGAAAAAAAATCAATTTTCCTTTTAATATAAGACGCCGAGGCAAACGTGTTATTCCTTTTGTAGGATGGCCTGGCATGTACAAACAGTTTATTGATCATAACAATCAAAAAGCAGAGTGGCGTCAATAACAATCAGAGCTCTACTGAAAATAAATTAAATCACCTCCGCGATGGTGTTATCATGTCCTTTGCGGAACTGTGATCATCTTTGTGATACTGCTAATTTTGATTTGTATTAGATTCTATATGAGTATGCACTTATTACCAAGATTTGGCCATACTTCACCCGTTGCCGGGCGAAGTACTTTTCTTTGTTAATAAGTTGTTTTGTTACTCATTACCAGAGATCAGTCATCTAACTCACGGAACCTAAAGAGGCGGTTGGCCGGTACCCCTATCATTCCTACTTCATCCAACGGGACTTGTACATACCCAGAGTTAGCAGTTTATGTACAAGACAATGGTTGCATTTCTTTCTCTAGCAGAGCCATTATCATTTGTGCCTTAGTTAACACTTGCCTTGCAACACTAGATTCACCATCTTTATGACGCATTTCTAGGATCTTATTGATCAATTGAGTTGCTATGTTATGCCTGAAAATTTGCCTTGATATTTGCCTATATAATTTGTATAATGTAACAAGTAGCAACAAAAGTCAACCTCTTTTTTGATTAAATACACAAAAAGGCAAATATATGGTAGAATGGGATTTTGGAAGTCATTGGAATTACAGAGATTGCAGACTAGAAAACAACGGTTTAATACCCAAATCTTGCGGATATAACAAAACCTTCAAATATGTAATCAATGTACAGCAAATGAAAGATGACTACATTGATTGGTGCATGGAAAAATGCAAGAGCAACTGGGGTTGGCATTTTGATGACGATCATGCTTTTATATCTTTCAATTCCAAAAAAGAAGCATTTTTGTTTAACCTGTCAATAAGATAAAATGTTTAGTGTAGAAGATTTATACATTGTAGAAAATAAAAAAATTAAAAACATAGCAAAAAAAGATCATGTTGTGGATTGGATTGGTGGCAGTTGTGTTTACAAGATATTAATTGGAGACCAAGTAGTACATGTTGGTAGATCTGACACATGTAAAAAACATGGAGGTGCTGAAAAAACAAGAAAAGCCATTGTACAATTGTTAGGTTGGGAAAAACACAATTCTGGAATCACAACCACAAAACTTTGGAAAGCAATAAAAAACAAATTCAAACCAGATATACAAAATATCAAAGTTGAAGTTATTTTTACTAAAAATATTGAAAAAGTTTACAGCAAAGAATTGATTTAAACCACAGGGCTCATTGATCCTTTGTATCTTTCCATGTTGTCTTTTAAAAATTCTTGAATGATTTTTTTATCTTCGTAACTTAATGCCCAGGCTTGATTCCAAGACACAGAACCTCTCATGTACCAACAAATTTCAGCAATCTGTTTTCTTATGTCGTGACTTTCTTCTGCTAATCTTCTAAAGTATTCTCCAACGTCAGAAGGCGAGTGTGTTATTAAGTAATTACGAAAAAATCTGCTGGATCCAATTTCACATCAGCAGTGAATTCTTTTTCAGTTTGTTTGCAAATCAGTGTTTGCTTGGTCACAGTTGAAAATTTATTAAGTCTGTCAATTTCTTTGTCAATTAATTTGCTGTTTTGTGCATCAAGATTATCAATAAACTCTTTGATGTGAGCTCTGTTTTCAACAATGTCACCATTTGGTGTTACAATTTTTACAACACTTTCAGTTAACAAGTTCATGTTTGTTTCTGCTAGTTTTACAAACATATTTTTAAATTGATTAACTTCAGGATTGTTTTGCACTTGATTTAATGTTTGTAGTGCTTTGGCTTGATCATATGCAACCAAATTTAATTTGGTTTGTAATTCATATGACAATGGTCTAACATACACAGTTATACCATTTTTTAACACAACATAATTTTCAGATTCCATAACTTCGACATTTTCTAAAATACTGTTTAAGTTAATTTCATATGTTTCTTCTTGACCGCTGTGTGGAGAAGTCAATCTAGTTTCCATAATTTCACCATACGTGGCCATTCGAATAGCAATCAACAAAATATCAACATCACACACTGGCAGTTTTCTAGTCTCCTTGATGCTTGGTGCACAACTCTGTACAATTTTTATAACAGAATCACCATTGAGTAGTGCATCTGGATTTCTCATGTACAACTCATCTTTGGTTGTCATTGGAAAAACCGCAATTTCATCAGTTGGTGCTTGGTCATCAACTGTGTTAAACTTGGCTCCAGATGGCAATTTTATATAAAGTTTTGGAGCTCTATAAAACTGTTTTAACGGATTGATATTTTCGTTTTGTTGTTCTGACATTTTTGTTCCTTATTAACTACGTACTTTATTTAGTTTATAAATATTCATGTAGAATACTTATTGGAGAAATTAAAACTATACTTAATTATTTATCATGATAGATCTTGAATTAGATGGACAGACGATAAGAATACCAGAATTTGCAATGGACAAATCCATTCAGATTCTTATTCAGTTGGCCAAAAAGCAAGGACTAGACTTAACTTCTATTGAAAAGTCTGACAAGCGTACAGCCACAGTGCTTTCCAGAATGGAAAAAATCTTAACTGGACAAAAAGAACAGTTAGCAAAACAAACCAAAGAAGGTCAAAAAGGAATCCAAGCACAAAAAAAAGAATCTAGCGAAACTGCAAAAGTTCGTGAAGCCATTAATAACGCAACAAAATCAAATTCAGCAAAACTTGAACAGTTGGCAGAAAAAATTGGCGACAAAAATGCAGGTGGGTTGTTAGGAGGTGTTGTTGGTAAACTTGGAATCTTTAGTAAATTCTTATCAGTAGGTGCCGCGGCACTTGCCGGTTTTGCCACAGCCATAACCACTTTTTTCAAATTCTTAATGAGATTAGGACAACTTGAAGGCACACTATTTAGAACTGGATTTTTTAGTTTTGATTCTCAAGAAGGATTGGCTCAAGGTATTACTTCGTTGACAGTGTCAGCCGCAAATGCAAGATTGAGTTTAGAACAAGCAACTGAAATTTTGACACAATATTCAAATGCCATGGATGCTTATGGAAGTGAAACAATTTTGTCAGCAATCACAAACACACAGAATCTTTTAGAATCACAAGGCTTCTTGGCACAGAGTTATCAAGAGATTGCTAATGCAGTTGCTGAACAATCAGACATTTTTGCAAAAGCAGGATTGTCAGTGGGAGCAAATGGTGTAGCACTGGCAAATCATTCAGCAGAATTATTAAGAAGCACAGTGGCATTTTCTGATTTGACAAACACATCTGCAGATTTGATTAGAACGTTAGTGGTACAGGCATCAACAAATCAAGTGTTCTTAAACAGATTACAAATGTTACCAGAATCAATTCGACAGTCAACACTGTCATCGGCTCAAGAAGCCTTTGCAGGATTGGCCGCATTTGGAGAACAAGCAGGTGGCGAGCTCACAAGAATTTTAAGTGAAGGTATAGGTTTTGGTAATTTGGCATTCTCGCAATCATTTAGAGATTTGGTTGTGACATCACCACAGTTGGCAGACTCATTGTATAATTTACAAAACACAATAACAGGTGGTGGCAGTGTTATTGACGGGCTAGAAACATTTAGGCAAACTGTGTTAGACGTTAGTGATGGTGAAAGACAAAGATTACAAGCATTGTCTATTATGGGAGATCAGACAGCATCGACGGTGTTGGCATTGATCAATCAACAAAAATTATTAACAGATGAAACCAATAACTTTGTGAGGCTGAGAAGACAAGCGGCTAACTTGTCTCCAGGAGAGTTAGCAAACATACAAGCAAGATTACAAGCGGCTATGGCAGAGTTGAGTACTAGATTTCAAAAACTAGCGGCGTCATTTTTGACATCAGGTGTAGTTGATATGTTTGGCAATATTATGGATGGGGTTATAAAGTTAGTGCAAAAACTTGGCGAGCAAGGTGGCTTCATTGACACAATTGGCAACAAGATAACTCAAGCACTAAACAATTCAGAAAACTTTATAAAAAAAGTCAAAGACTTTTTTACAAACACTGTTGAAGGATTCACAAGTTTTATTTCAAGTGCATTAACTAACGGAATATCAGCAGGTATTGCCAGAGGTGTTGCACTAGCATTACCAACAGGTGACAATGCAGAAAAATTAGCAATGTATGATAAGATACAAAGTATGCTCAAAACCAATCCTAATGATCCTGACACACTTAAAAAAGCATACGCAATGTTACGTAGAGGTAGAGAAGATGCAGAATCAACTGATCCGTGGGCCGAGTATGCTTACAACAATAGAGGATCAGATTTTATACAGAACTATATCCAGGATGAAATAGGCAAATATTTTGCCAAACCTCTGTTTCCACAATCAGGTGAAATGGGTTCGCCAACTGGCATTGTAAATCCCAATCAGCAAGGTGGAACACAAGGTGGAACACAACAGTCAGACGGTATAAGTGGCACTAGCAGGCAAAAAATTAAAATTTTACCAATGTTTGGTGATCCAACCAAATATCTTGAACAAGGTGAAATGACTGAAGGAGAGTATAGAAGAAAACAAATTGAAATACTCCAAGAACAGATTAACATACTAAACAAAATCAACACTAATTCAAAAAATCAAGTGACTTCTATTGATAAACAGACAAATACGTTGCAAAGCACAACATCTTAATCCATATGCAATTTTACCAACAAAACAAGGTTGACATATAGTATTCATTTTGTTAGTATATTAAAAAGGAATTTAAATAAATAACGTTATGAGTTGGAAAAAGTACTTTAGAGAATACGACACAGCCGAAGGTTCTAAAAGCCCAATGGGGTCAGTGCCAGCCAGTGCAACATCAAACACAGGTCACGCAAGATACAACACATGGTTACCTGAGGTTTATGCAGGACAACCAAACAGAATTGAAAGATACTATCAGTATGACATGATGGATCTTGACACAGAGATTAATTCTGCATTAGACACTATTGCAGAATTTTGTACTCAAGTTGACGAAAAAACACAATCACCTTTCACAGTATTTTACAAACAAGAACCAACCACAACTGAAACAGCATTATTGCAAAATGCATTACAGCAATGGAACAAAATTAATGAGTGGAACAAACGTGCTTTTAAAATGTTTAGAAACACTATTAAGTATGGTGATCAAATGTTTGTGCGTGATCCTAAAACTTACAAATGGTTTTGGGTTGATCCAGGATTTGTAGACAAGATTGTTGTCAACGAAGGCAAAGGCAAAAAGCCAGAAGCATACTTTATTAGAAACTTAGATTTAAATATTAAAAATTTAAATTTAACTTCTGACTCTTATTCAAAATTCAACACACAAATGGGTTATGCAAATGCAACTCCATTCCCTGTAGGTGGTATGGGATCAAACAAAGCATATCAACCAAGAGGTGCCACAACAGCAAATTTACCAGGCGGCTACGGATCAAGATTTCAGAGAGACGCCACAGTTTACCCAATTGATGCCACACATGTAATTCATTTAAGTATGACAGAAGGTATGGATAGATTTTGGCCTTTTGGGTTGTCAATTTTAGAACCAATCTTTAAAACATTCAAACAAAAAGAATTATTAGAAGATTCAATTATAATTTACAGAGTGCAAAGAGCACCTGAACGTAGAGTGTTTTATATTGATGT
>Ga0255776_10001104_pt1 | contig 30802 bp, 26 predicted proteins | sample 071ome_19_FD_179974 | JGI IMG/M metagenome (GOLD analysis project Ga0255776, IMG submission 179974) | Coastal salt marsh microbial communities from the Groves Creek Marsh, Skidaway Island, Georgia - 071413AT metaG (version 2) | ecosystem: Environmental > Aquatic > Marine > Intertidal zone >... | reverse complement strand
GGAATACAGGTAGCGGCGGTTCTTAGCGCACGCTGCGGGGCCTAATGACGAAGCCCTGAGTAGCTCGGGAAGTCAAAAAGGTCTAAGAAACTCAAAGAGACTCAAAGAGACTCAAAGAAACTCAAAGAAACTCAAAGAAAGGTAAAGAAAGTCAAAGCGGGCAATGGAGATCTACAGAGGACGATAGAGATTGAGTGAGGTAAGGGGAGATCTCTAGAGATCCGAATGGAATGAGGGCGACCTTATAGAAGTCCAAGTATCCGGAATCGTTCAAAAGACGATCGAGTAAAGGCTATGAGGTGCAATGCGCTTCGAGCGTCGTATCAAACCCATAAGAGGGCCTACTCAAGGCCGAGCAGCAATGACTAATCCAACCTGAGTTCTGAGTCGTTGCGCGCTTTTCTGAGGTAAATTGATATTCGTCTACCGTTATTAACGGTTTAGCCGAACGGGCGAGGAAGCGCGAGCGGGGATATGGGGTAATCAGTAGGTGATAAAAAGACAGAGTGAATCAATCCGTGCACCCAAAAACGATGAAGCAGCCTAGTATCCTTATTCTTGGTGCTGGTCTCGCGGGTCTCTCAGCAGCTGAAACCTTAAGCGATGCAGGGTTTAGGGTAGTGTTGTTAGAGTCGAAATCTGAAGTGGGTGGGCGCACCCATTCTCAGCGCTTGGATGGCGCTGTTATTGAACGCGGGGCTGAGTTTTATCATCCGGATCATCACGCGCGCGTCGTACAGCGGATGGCGGCCTTTGGTCTTACGCCTCTGCTGCTGCCCAAAAGCGCTGAAGTCACTTGGTTATGTGAAGCGGGGGCGGCTCGTCGCTTGGGCGATTGGGATAGCTTCAAGGGCTCGCTACTCTCTCAGCAGATCAATCGAGACTCTGGCAGGTTCGATCCGTCCCTATGGTGGAGCGAGGGGGCCGCAGAATTCGACATCAGTTGGCAGGACTACCTAGACCGGCTTGAGGGCGACGAGGATGACAAGCGACGCTTAAAAGCATTACTTCACACGTTGACCGGGTCGACAGCGGCCCACCATAGCGCGCTCGGCGTTTTGCGAGAAATTGCCCAGTTCGGCGGACTGGACGAGGCGCTCAACGCGAACGAATACCGAATCAAAGGAGGCACGCTTCAACTATCAACGGCGATTGAAACTCGCTTGCTAGCTCAAGGGGCGGCAGAGATTCGTTTCGGCGCCTCGGTCAAAAGCATCGATCGAGCAACGAGTTGTTACCAAGTGACGCTAGAGGAGGGCGGCATAATCGAGGCGGATGCCCTCTTGGTCGCGTTACCACTCAATGTCGCCACATCGTTGACCTGGAGGGATGGACTCGGCGAAGCCTACCCGTCGTTGATGGCGCGCTTGGGCTCCCACGCGAACCGAAGCAGGAAGCATTGGTTTTCTGTGTCACAGCCATTTGAGGATCGAATCAGTAGCGACACCTCATCGATCGCTTTTACGGAGGACTCCGGGCAGCTCGGATGTGTCATTGCGCCTTCTGAGGCATCACTCGAGCGAGAGGCTGGCTTGCTGTCATTGGATGTGAACGCTGAGCGGATCGTCTCAGACCATGATTGGGTGGAGGATCCAGCGGCGAAGGGGGCTTGGATGACCCCTCGTGTCGGACAGATACCGCTGCTTCATGAGGTGCATCAGCTATCGATTAACCAGCCGAGACTCCAATGGGTGGGAGGCGATTGGTCACCCGCGTGGGCAGGGTGGATGGAAGGCGCGATTCGGTCTGGAGAAGACGCCGCAGTAAGGCTGATTCGTTCGTTCTCCCGGGCATAGCGGACAGCGTATTGTCTAGATGCCGGTTGCGACCCGTGCCCGGATGAATCTATGAACCAGACTCCAAAAAAGGATTGGGGATGTACCCAAGGTCATCGCGGTAGCCGATCCTGAGCGGCGAGTCGTCACGCTCGACAATGAATCGGCAGCGTCGCTGGCCTGCTTTTGATAATCGATCAAAGTCGGAGCGACGGAGGCAGGGTCGCATCGGCTCTCTAAACCAGGGCGCGTAGAACTCAATATTGGGTATCGCTCGAACATCCTCCGAGACATTAGGGGTACCACCGTGCCAGGCCCTTACGTCACGAATCAAGACTGCGCCTGTTGGAGCTGGGCTGACTGTGCTGTGCATCATCCATTCGGGTTCATCAGTAAGGCTCGGTAGGGAATCGCGGCTTCTCTGTGTGCCGGGGATTTGCCGGGTGGCGCCGTTTAGGGCAGTCATATCGCAAGTCAGCACATTGCAGGCGATGAATGGGCAAGGCAGGTCGCGGTAGGTGATGAGCCCCTCTGGGTCGAAAAACGCGCCGTGAACGAACGTTTGCCCGTTAGGTAGCGCATGGGTCGTTCGATCCTGCATATCGGAGTGCAACGGTTGGTAATCGACCGCGCCCGGCAGGCAAAAATCTCCTCCGGCGCTGCGCACAATATAATCCTCTGACTGGAACAGCGTGCGGACAATGGCGTTCAGAATGGGGTGCTCAATCAGTTGGAACCAGCCCTCGTGATGAAGCTGGGCGCCGGTCGTGGACGTGCTACCAAATGAGTAGCGATGAGAGCCCCGGTTGCCTCTTGCCGCTTGATCACGATTAACGATCTCAACCATTACCTCGTCGCAATCAGCTTGCAGCCGATGGAGCGCTTCGCCCGTAATTACGGAGTGGACAACGACAAAACCATCACGATAGAAGCATTCTGCAATCCGCGCATAGTCATCAGGCTCGCAAATCGTTAATGATGCTGCGCCATTCTTCGCGACGAGCTGCTGCCGCAACGTATTGACTTGCTCCGAGTGGGGATCGACTCCCTGCCACCCCAGTGCTGAGCTGCGCCATTCCATGCGATTACCTTCTCCCTGCCCACAAGCTTGGTGACCGTACTTGCTGATGAAAAAGAGCAACTTCTGGTTCCTTGGGGGCGGACTCCAAGGGTCGAATGCCAGAATTGAACCGGGTTAGACCGCTCGTTATACGGCGCATAACGCCGTGACTAACGTTAAAGTTGGTAGGTTTGATTAGGTTCACGCGGATCACTTACTGCCCTAACGATTGCGAAGCGTTGCTACCAAGATAGGTCTCAAACCAATCAAGATGCCTTGCCAGTACGTCAACTTCGTAGCTCGGAACCGTAAAACTATGGTGTTGGTCTGGGTAAATGACCAGTTGGGTAGGTATCTCGAGATAGCGAAGTGCCTGATACATTTGCTCTGAGCCGACGGCGGGAACATTAAAGTCTGCTTCACCCACGACGAAGAGCGTGGGTGTTGTTATGGCGGGGGCCTCTAGGAAGGGGTACGACAGCTTCAGCCAACCCTCAAGATTGTCCCAAGGCATGCCTACTTCTTGCTCCCACGCCACGATGTAATGGTCAACTCCGAACCCGCCCAGCATATTGGAAATGCCCGCGCCGCTCACGGCTGCCTTATATCGCTGGTCTCTTGTGATGGCGTAGTTGGTCAGCATGCCGCCATAGCTCCAGCCATAAACCCCGAGGTGTGTGGGGTCTGCCAGGCCCTCTCTCAAGAGGGTGTCCGTGATCAGCCGAATGTCCTCTCCATCAGGCCCACCCCACTTTGCCCAAATGGCATATTGATAGTTGAAACCGCGCCCTGAACTCCCTCGAGGGTTCGGGGCCACAATGCGATAGCCGGCGCTGGCCATGATGTGCTGCTCAATATCAAAGTCATACTGATGTTGCGCAACCGGACCACCATGAAGATGGAGGAGCGTTGGCATAGGACCTTCGCTATTAGCCGGTGTCAGCATCACGGCGTGAACATTGGGCCGCGATCCACTTTTTGCCTTTGCAATAAGTTCACCCTCAATAAGGGGCTGACGTTCGTCTACCCACGCGTTGTGCTGCGTGAGTTGCTGGGAAGATTGGCCTCTCGGCTGCCAGTAGAGTTGGGCCGGCTCATTGATCGCCGATTGCAAGGTGAGTATTCCAGCGTTGCCCACTCGATAGTCGTGGACAACTCGCCGCGGCGGGGTTAATCGTTCTGGTTGGCCTTGATCGACTGACAGTTTGGCAAGCTGTACGCTCCGATCGTCTTCCAGTAAGCAGAAAACCGCTTCTCCTTTGGTGTCAAACCGCGGACTCGTGCAATTGCGATCAAGCTGCCTGGACAAGTTTGAAATGCGCCCCGATTGGCGTTCGATCTCGCCGACGGTTTGCAAGGCGTACCAAATATCTTTGGCATCCCCTCCATCAAGATAGAGCAGACGCTCGCCGCTCGGCGAATAGATCGGCCGATTCCACCAGCTAGGATCTCCGTCTGGTCCAGTGTTCTGGGTGAGTTTGCGAACAGTGCTCGGGTTTTCGATATCCAACTCGTAGATGTCCCAATTTTCATGGCGGTCAGGATCCCCGCCGCGCTTGCTGACAAATGCGATCCGGGTCCCATCTGGCGAGAAGGCGGGTAGGACTGAGTCGTAGTTGGGTGACGTAAGGGGAGAGGTTACCTTCGTCTCGAGTGAGAGGAGCACGATCTGCTGCTTGGTGTTCTTAAGGTAGCCCGAGTTGTCATGTTTGAATAGCAATCGATCCAGAACAATCGGTGCCTTAGTCTCCTCGGGAATATTGTTCGATGGAGGATCGATATCGGGCTCGAAAACGAGTGCGAGAGATTGACTGTCTGGTGCCCAAGCAAAGTCGAGTACGCCATCTTCGGCATCGCTAACGCACGTTAGTGCCCCTGGGCGTTCAAGTGGCAGCAGGCAGACTTGTGTGGTCGGTTCTTCTCCCTCTTGTTCAACGTCTGCCAGGACAGCAAGCCATTCGCCGCTGGGAGAAAATTGTGGACTAGAGGCGCCCCCAGGGACGGCAGTCACGGCACTCGCCTCTCGAGATTGGATATCCACCAGCCAGACTTGTGACTCGTAAGCGTCTTTTCCCTCAAGTTTCTTGCTGACGACATAGGCTGCCCAATTCTCATCGGGCGATAGGTCGGGCTCGCTCAGTCGCTCATAGAGTAAAAGGTCAGCGGGTGAGTAGGTCGATGCCTGGGTCGCAGTGGCCATGAGGCCGCTCCAGAGCAGGACGCTCGCCGTCGCGACAAGCGCAAGTCGGGTACGATCGATGGAAATAAGTCGCCGGCTGGCCCTGGCCGTCCAGCGACCGAGCCCCTCCGCGCTACGAATAAAAAGGGTTAGCCTTGAAGGCCGGGAACTGCATGATGGATGCGTTGTGGTCATTGGTCTATCAGTAGTTTGCTGCTTGAAGTAACGAAAGATTGCACGGGTAAGATGCGCGACTCAAGCGCGATGATGTGCGATCAGAGCATTTTCAGCCAAAAAAGGGCCGGCGGCAGGAAAACGTTCGTGATAGGGTCAGGGCTCCAACGGGAGATTACATATGGATTACTCACCAGAACGGGCAGGTCTGAATGCGGAGCGCTTGAGTCGAATCACGGACTTTCTTCAGCGGAATTACATCGAACCGCAAAAAATCTCAGGCTGTCAGGTCGTGGTCGCTCGTCACGGCGCTCTCGCCTACGAGGCATCGTTAGGGCTCATGGATATTGAGCGGGCAAGGCCCATGCTTGATGACACGATTTTTAGAATTTACTCGATGACCAAGCCCATTACCTCGATTGCGCTGATGCAACTCTACGAGCAAGGCCTCTTTCAGTTAAATGATCCAGTGCACAGGATTATTCCGAGTTGGAAAAATCTTTCGGTCTACGACGGCGGTGACGTCGACAATATGTCGCTTAAGTCGCCTGATTCGCCGATGACTGTTCGCCATCTGCTTGGGCACATGGCGGGATTGTCTTACGGCTGGTCAGATCATCCGGTCGATGAGGCGTATCGACGACGTGACGTGAGTCGTGGAGAGGGTGCGACCCTTGCAAGTTTCGTGGCTCAGCTGAGCGAGCTACCGCTCGTTTATTCGCCGGGCACGCAGTGGCGGTATTCACTGGCAACCGACGTCTGCGGTCACTTGGTCGAGGCGCTATCAGGCCAGCCGCTGGATAAGTACTTCGCAGAGCACATTTTTGAGCCGCTTGGTATGACCGACATCGCCTTTTCCGTCCCGCCCGACAAGGCAGATCGATTCGCGGCCAACTATCAGCGCCAAGCGGATAAGTCGTTAAAGCTGATCGATGACCCAGAGCGCAGCAATTACTTGAAGCATCCCACGTTCTTCTCTGGTGGTGGCGGGTTAACCGGTACGATCAAGGACTATCTGAACTTCTGCGAGATGTTGCGGCAAAAGGGCGTCTTGGGTAGTGAGCGGATCATTGGCTCTCGAACGCTTGCGATGATGCATCGGAATCATTTGCCAGGCGGTGGTGATCTCGCGTCCAGTGCGCTTGGAGACTTCTCGGAAACTGCGTACGAGGGCGTGGGGTTTGGCCTTGGGTTCGCGACCTCGATGGATGAAGTGGCGACGGGTCAAGTTGGAGCCGGCGACTATTACTGGGGGGGTGCAGCATCGACTATCTTTTGGGTGGATCCGGTGGAGGACCTCGTCGTGATCTTTATGACGCAACTGATGCCGTCGGCGACGTTTAACTTCAGGGGGCAGCTGAAAAATATCGTGTACTCGGCAATTGAGGATTAACGAGCCCCGATGCTTGGACTGCTGGGGCCTAGGTGACTGCACGCTGAGTGATACCAGTAGGGCGCTCTAAGACGCCACTGAGGCGTTCGTCTGAATGTGTTGATTCAGTGTCGATTTAGAGGCGCGAAGGTTTGTCTCTGCAGGTTCGCCCAAGGCGATAGCGAGAGAGACCTGAATTGCATCGAGGATGGCGAGCGCAACAAGGCGTGAATTCATCGGAGTGTAAAGATGCGTGTCCTCATCAACATCACAGGCAAAAACCATGTCAGCCGCAACGGCGAGAGCTGAGTCAGAGCGGGTGAGGGCAATAGTTGAAGCGCCTTGGTCCTTGCATTGTTTAAGCGCTTGAATCAGTTCGGGCCATTCTCCTGTTTGCGACACAAAGACAAAGGTCTCCCCGTGCCGAGCAATCGAAGCGGACTGAAGAATGGTAGGCGTGTCCACCGCACTGCGGCAAGGAATCCCTAGCCTAAAGAATTTATGCACTGCATCTTGGGCGACCAATCCCGAGGCGCCCAGTCCAGCGAATACGATGTGCGAGGCAGACCGAAGGCGCTCTGCTGCGGTTTCAAATGGCAGATTCTGGCTAATGCTAGACACATCCAGCAGGGATCGGGCGCAACTCTCTAGTACCTTAGAGGCCGCCAGCTGAAGTGAGTCGCTGGTTGATATTTCCCGATGGAGTACCGTGTTTGACGGAGTAATGCGCGTCAACAGCGCATCTTTGAAATCGCGAAACCCCTTATAGCCTAGCCGTCTACAGAGTCTGATGACGGTGGGTTCGCTGACACCGACGCGGCGGGCTAACTCACCCACGGACATCTGTGAAATGGGATTTGGCTCACTCAGGATAAAGTCAGCGACGCGGGTCTCAGAGGGCGATAGCCGGTCACGTTGTTGCTTGATAATAAGACTTGCTGCTTGCATGAGTAGCAAAACTACAGAATGTGCCCTTGAAAGTCACGTTAAAATGTAGCTAAACTACAATCCATTAATAAACCCTCTTACTCAAAAGTTTTCTTATGGCGCAACTTAATCCGGTCGATCTCTTTGATCTTGTTATCTTTGGGGGGTCAGGGGACCTTGCGCTCAGGAAGCTGATTCCCGCACTCTGGCATCGGCACTGCGATGGTCAGCTCCCAGTCGGCAGTCGAATCATTGGTGTGGGACGAAGCCATATCGACCATGACCAGTATTTGGCGTTGGTCGCTCAATCACTGGAGGCTGCAACCGGCGAGAGCACGGTTCACGCGGAGTGGGCAGCATTTTCGGATCGAATCGATTATGTCGAGGTCGATGCCCTTGACAGTCAAACCTGGGATCCCCTGTGTGAGACGCTAGCAGGTCGCGAGCAAGTCTTGAGAGCAGTTTACCTTGCCACGCCGCCAACGCTTTACGGACCCGTTGCCCGGGGGTTTGAAGAGCGGGGGCTCATTGTTCCCGATATGCGCATCGTGCTTGAGAAGCCGGTGGGAAGGAATTTTGAATCGGCGCGTGAGATCAATGACGAGGTAGGTCGCTATTTCTCTGAGAGTCAGGTGTTCCGCATAGACCACTATCTCGGTAAAGAAACGGTTCAGAACTTGCTCGCGCTCCGCTTTGGTAATGCCATTTTTGAACCCCTGTGGCGCCGCGAAGTCATCGATCATGTTCAAATCACGGTCGCCGAAGAGTTAGGCGTTGGTGACCGAGTGGGCTTTTACGATGATATCGGCGCCCTAAGGGACATGGTGCAAAACCATTTGCTCCAATTGGTGTGTTTGGTGGCTATGGAGCCGCCTGCAAATTTAGATGACGACGCGGTTCGTGACGAGAAGATCAAGGTGCTTAGGGCGCTGCGGCCATTGACCGAGGACCTACTGAAATCCTCATCGGTGCGTGCGCAGTACCTCTCAGGCGCTGTGAAAGGAGAACTCGCCGCTTCTTATGCCGAGGAACTTGGCGAGGCGAGCCACACCGAGACCTTCGTTGCGCTGAAGCTTGAGATAGATAATTGGCGTTGGTCTGGCGTCCCATTCTTCGTGAGGACGGGCAAGCGGTTACCCGAGAAACGCTCAGAAATTGTCATCCAGTTTAAGCCTGTGCCGCATACGATCTTTGATGCGCGGGTGAGCGCGACCTTGCCCAACCGATTGACTATCACTTTACAGCCAGACGAAGGAGTGAATCTCACCATGATGGCCAAAGAGCCTGGTCCCGGTGAGTTTGGGCTGCGGCCGGTGTCACTCGACTTGAGTTTTGAAGAGACCTTTGGCATTCGCTATCCAGACGCCTACGAGCGACTAGTCATCGAGGTGTTGCGCGGGAACCAAGCGCTCTTTATGCGGCGCGATGAAGTGGAAGCGGCCTGGCGCTGGAGTGATGGCGTGATTGAAGGTTGGGCGCAATCCGGTCAGCCGCTCGAGACCTATGTCGCCGGCTCTTGGGGGCCAACCGAGGCATCCATGATGCTTGACCGAACGGGTCGTGCATGGAACTAAAAGTGTTTTCCAATCGAGCGGAGGCGAGCGATGCAGCGGCTCAATTCATTGCAGCCAACGTGCGCTCGATACTAGCCAACGCGTCAGAGGTGCTGGTCGCGGTTCCTGGTGGGTCAACCCCTCGCGCGTGTCTTACGCTACTTGGAGCGCAAGATTTACCTTGGCAGAACATTGCAGTCACCCTAACGGATGAGCGGGATGTTCCAAGGGACCATCCGGACAGCAATTTCGGTTTGCTCCGTGACACGCTATTTGCAGGTAAAGCCTTAACAGAGCGCTTTGTGCCGCTGAATGAGGATGCCGTCTTTAGAACCCAACATCTTCCGCTAGTGACGCTCCTCGGGATGGGAGGGGACGGCCACTTTGCGTCCATTTTTCCTGATGTGGCTGAGCGGGATACCTTGCTTGATGTTGGAGCAGCGCGCCTCCTGGCCTCTGTCATCACAGGAAGTAGTCCTCATCCGCGATTCACGCTGACCATGGCGAGGGTGGCGCGCGCAGTGGCGGCAGGGCTGCTCATTTTCGGTGACACGAAACGGTCGGTGCTTGAGGCGCCTGGGTCGCTTCCGGTCTCTCATCTCGTCCAATCGATGGATGATCGGCTGACCGTCTTTTGGGCGCCGTGAAACTTAGGTGGCCCATGGTCGAGAAGGGTTCCTGTTCAGATTTAGGCACAAAAGCAGCGCTGTGAACTGAGCGCGTAATTGAAAGAAGAGGTCTCCCAATGACGTTAAACCCGGTGCTCGAAACAGTGACTAAGCGAATTAAAGAGAGGAGCTTAGACACTCGGCGACAGTACCTTGCTCGCATGGCTAATGCTGCTCAGGCGGGCCCAGCGCGAGGCCACCTGTCTTGCAGTAATTTGGCTCACGGCATGGCGGCTTGCGCGAGTCAGGACAAGAATCGATTGACAGACGAGCTAGTGCCCAATATCGCGATTGTCACCGCGTACAACGATATGCTCAGCGCGCACGCGCCGTACGAGCGCTATCCGGCGCTGATCAAGGATACGGCAGAAAGGTTGGGTGCGGTGGCTCAAGTCGCAGGCGGTGTCCCCGCGATGTGTGATGGGGTCACTCAAGGACAGCCCGGCATGGATTTGTCGCTGTTTTCGCGAGACGTGATTGCGATGTCTACCGCGGTTGCGCTGTCCCATAACATGTTTGATGCGGCGCTTTGCCTAGGCGTGTGCGACAAAATTGTGCCCGGTATGTTGATGGGAGCCTTGAGTTTTGGGCACTTGCCGATGCTCTTTGTTCCAGCAGGACCCATGCCGTCTGGTCTGCCGAATAAAGAGAAAGCGGCCGTTCGAGAAGCGTACGCGAGCGGTCAGGCAACCAAGTCGGATCTCATTGCCGCAGAGTCGGCGGCCTACCACAGCCCTGGCACCTGCACCTTCTATGGAACCGCGAACAGCAACCAAATGCTGCTTGAGTTCATGGGATTGCAGTTGCCAGGTAGCTCATTTGTAAACCCTGAGGACCCAGCGAGGGACGTCTTCACGCGAGCGTCTGTAGAGACCGTGTTGAGCAATATCCAGGACGGGCAGCGCTACACACCGCTCGGTGAGATGGTTAGCGAGGAAGCCATAGTCAATGCGGTGGTTGGTCTCCTCGCGACTGGAGGATCGACTAACCACACCCTGCATTTGGTAGCCATCGCAAAAGCGGCGGGGATCGCGCTCGACTGGAGTGATATGGCGACGCTGTCGACAGTCGTTCCCCTGATGACGAGCGTTTACCCGAATGGCAGCGCAGACGTGAATCACTTCGAGGCCGCGGGCGGGCTCGCAGTAGTGATTGCTGAGTTGCTAGAACACGGACTGCTACATCCGACTGTGCGCACCTGCGTGGGCGAGGTAATGGAAGACTTCGCCAGGCGAGCGACGCTAGCAGAGGGCGGTATCAGCTGGTCAGAAGAGCGCCCGACCTCGAGTGATCACACCATTATTCGCCCGGTTGCTCATCCTTTCCAAGCGGAAGGTGGCATCAGTGTTGTGGAAGGCGATATTGGTCGTGCAGTGGTCAAAGTGTCGGCGGTTGCAGAAGAGCATCGCTCCATCGATGCGCCTGCCCGGGTATTCCAGTCTCAGGATGAATTTGCCGAAGCCTTCGAGGCAGGTGAATTGAACGAGGACATGGTCGTTGTTCTGCCGGGACAGGGCCCGAAGGCGATGGGGATGCCGGAATTACATCGATTAACGCCTTACTTGGGAGTGATGCAGAACAAGGGGCTAAAAGTAGCGCTCCTCACTGACGGAAGAATGTCTGGGGCGTCGGGCAAGGTTCTAGCCGCGATTCAGGTCACGCCAGAGGCTGCTGATGGCGGGTTAATTCAGAAGATTCAGTCGGGTGACCGCATCGTGATCGACAGTGAACAAGGGGAGCTCCGCGTGCACGCAGCCCTTAGTGAGCGGAGTGAACCTCTCAAACCTGGTCATGGCGAGGATGTTGGTATGGGGCGGGAGCTATTCCAGGTATTTAGAGATCGTGTATCCAGTGCTGACGCTGGTGCGAGTGTGGTGCTATGAACGCGATCGAGCTGATTCCTGCCAAACGTATCGTTCCTGTCGTGGTGATCAATGACGCGGCTCATGCTGTCCCGCTTGCGGAGGCGTTAGTCGATTCTGGGATTGAGTCCATCGAAGTCACGTTACGCACGAGTGCAGCGATGAGTGCTATCACTGCCATCGCCGAATCATCCGTGAACATCAATGTTGGTGCTGGTAGCGTCGCGACGCCGGATCAGTTGAGGGCAGTAAGGGACATTGGCGCTGAATTTGCGGTTTGCCCGGGAGCAACAGAAGTGCTACTTGATGCTGCGATCAGTGACGCCATTCCGCTGGTGCCGGGAGCGTCGACGGCGAGCGAGGTGCTGGCATTGCTCGAGCGAGGTTACACGTTGCAAAAGTTCTTCCCGGCAGAATTATTGGGTGGGCTCAACATGATTCGAGCGCTCAGTGCCCCCATTCGCGCTGTTCAGTTTTTCCCCACGGGGGGAATCCACGCGGGGCTGGCGGCGGACTATCTTGAGAGCCCGTCGGTTTACTGTATCGGTGGCTCGTGGTTTGTGCCATCGGCTGCGCTCGATGCAGGGGATTTTGATGAGATCGGGCGACTAAGCCGTGAGGCGCAGGGGTTAATACCCCAGTAAAGGGCTGCTCACGAAAGGCGCCGGTCTGGCTCTTAATTGAGACGAGACGGTAAGCCTTAGCCGCGTGCAGCCTGAAGCGATACACTCGCTTGATGAAGGGTTAAACAGTAAGACGGTAATCGATGGTAGCCCCCACGGATAAAGTGACAGATAGCGCACCAGGAGCCGCAGCTGGCGCTTGGCGATTAGTTGCAGATGTCGGCGGCACCAATGCCAGGTTTGCGGTTGCGAGCAATGAGGGGTCCATCTCGTTGGTCACGCGTTATTCTGTGGATCAGTACCCCAGCATTGAGCAGGCAGTATCAGCCTTTCTCGATGAACTCGCGCCTCATGGCTACAGCGGAACACCAGAAGCTGCTTGCTTTGCGTTAGCAGGGCCAATCCAAGGGGATGAGGTTCGGTTCACGAACAGCACATGGGTTGCGAGCCGATCGAGACTATCGAGGGCCTTGGGGAGCAGTTCCATTGATTTCCTCAATGACTTTGCCGCTATCGGCCACGCGATCCCACATTTGGAATCATCGGACTGGATTCAATTGGGTGATGGTGCGTCGCGAGTCGACTACCCCATCGTTGTCCTGGGTCCTGGCACCGGGCTCGGTGTGTGCACTTTGGTTGGAACAGAGCATGGGGTGACCGTCGTCGAAGGCGAAGGGGGTCATGCTGATTTCGCGCCAACCAACGAGGAGGAGGCGTTAGTCCTCGATGTGTTGAGCGCCAAATTTGGGCGAGTGTCAATTGAGCGCCTGCTTTCCGGCGATGGGTTGCTGAATATTTACGGGGCACTGATGGAACTAGAGAGGTTAAGTTCGGGTCAGAGCGGGGGCAGCGTCGTTGCTGATCCTGCCGATGTGTCGGCGCTTGCGTTAGCAGGTAGTGATCCGGTCGCGGTACGTGCGCTTACTATGTTTTGTAACATTTTGGGTAGTGTCGCTGGTAATTTGGCGCTAACGCTGGGCGCCAAGGCGGGGGTCTACATCGCAGGGGGTATCCCGGGCAAGATCTTATCGTTTTTGGAAAATAGCGATGTACGAGCGCGATTCGAGGCCAAAGGTCGATTCCAGTCCTATCTGCAGAGTATCCCACTCAGAGTAGTCATCAAGGAAGATTTGGGGCTGCTAGGCGCCGCACACTTTCTTTCAAACGGGCGCTCATAGCCAATCGGCATGACTGTGATGGGGGTAAGCGCAATTGTGGCTGTGATTGTGACTGTGGCTGCAACAGAGGACCTTATCACCATGATGGACAGGTTGTTATTGAGAATGACGCGGTAGACCGGTCTCGATCATGAGGCAACAAAGGGGAGAAGGTATGGCGGCGTATTTCATTGCGCAGGTGAGTATTCAGGACAGGGACGCGTATCAAGCCTACGAACAGGGGTTCATGGCGATCCTTGATGAGCACGGTGGGCAGTTGGTCAGCGTTGACGAGCAACCGCTGGTCCTCGAGGGGGATTGGGCCTGCACCCGAACGGTCCTTCTACGATTTGAAACCGCTGAGGCGGGAAAGACCTGGTACCACAGTGACGCCTATCAGACGTTGGCGCAAGTTCGCTTTCAGAGCGCCACGTCGAACATCGTTATGGTTCAAGGATTCGTCTGAGTCTTTAATGCTAACGGTGGCCGCGCTCAGCATTGGCTGTTGTGCGGTTTGCTATGGTGGAGTGGTAGAGTCGGTTAATCGAAACACCACGAGAGACCTATGACGGAGTCATTTTTTTCACCCGCGCAGCGAACGCTGCAAGCCACTCGGCAGACCACGAAGCTGGCGGATCGTTTGCTTGAGGCATCGGTCACTTCATCGCTCAGCGACGATCAAGCCCGGTTTGTCGAATCCAGACCGTTGTTTTTTTTAGCGACGGTTGATGCGTTCGGCTTCCCCTCCTGCTCATATAAAGGCGGCGCACCAGGGTTCGTTCGCGTGTTGAGCCCGACGCGACTCACGTTCCCACACTTCGACGGAAACGGCATGTTTATGTCGCTAGGGAATATCGCAGATCGGGCGAAGATTGGAATGCTCTTTATTGACTTTGAGCGGCCCGAGCGGCTCAGGGTTCGAGGCGAGGCGCAGCTGATTGATTCGGGTCCGCTGGTAGAGAGTTATCCTGGTGCCCAGTATGTCGTGCAATTAGAGGTTTCAAACGTTTGGGTAAATTGCCCGAGGTATGTGCATCAAATGACGACAGATGCTGCCTCCCCCTACATTCCGGACGAAGTTGGCCAGTCCCCGATCGCGCTCTGGAAACGCCTCGATGTGATGCAGGACGTGCTCACTGATGGTGACCGTGCGCGAGCATTAGCGGCAGGACTCATTTCTATTGAGACCTACCACCAGATGGTGAGCGAGGGCGAATTACTTTGAGAGGCTTAAGCTGCCTGGCGCGTTAGCTGAGGAGCGGCTATCGCCGGAGCTACGGTGGCTGCGGATGAGTCAACTTGCTGCCTGCGTCGAGCTCGGGTCGAGGAGTCGTTTCAATCCAATCGCGAAATCCTAGGAGATTAGAAGTGCTCACTCGATCGGCTCGGGCATTGATTCTGGCACGATAGAGAAATGCGCATTCGATGATTACCCGCCACGCGGTAGACGTCCTGGTCAAAAAATAACACTATGAGGGCAATTGACGTGCGGGATAGAAATGATGAGCCAAGCTAAGATTCCCTTGAGGTCAGCATCAACTCCCCCTGATGAACTGTATGAGGTGTTGGCCGATGCCGGCTGCCTGGTGGTTGAGGGGTTGGCCTCAAAAGAGACAATGGGCACCGTGAGAGCCGAGTTGGCCAAGGATATGGCCGCGGTTTCGGCAGACCAGGATGATCCCGCTGCGTTTTACCCTGGTCTTACTCGCAGAGTGACGGGGTTGATGCATCGCTCAGTCACTGCACGCGAGTTGTTGATGCATCCGGTTGTCGAGGCGCTGGGTGACCGTCACTTGCTCCCAAACTGCACGAAGTGGCAGCTGAACGTCTCGGCCGCGCTCGATATAGGCCCTGGAGCGCGAGATCAGATATTGCACCGCGAGGAAGATCTCTATCCTTACTGGGCGCCGCCTCGGCCCAACTTGATCCTGGCAAGCATGTGGGCCATTTCCGACTTCACTGCGAGCAATGGAGGCACGCAAATCGTGCCGGGTAGTCACACCTGGGAGGCTGACAGAGTCCCTCACGAGCATGAAGTCGTGCGCGCCGAAATGGTCGCTGGTTCGGTCCTATTTTGGTTAGGCGGAACACTTCATGGCGGCGGTGCGAATACCACGGCCGATGACTGGCGGTATGGACTCATTTTGACTTACAACCTCGGGTGGCTGCGGCAAGAGGAAAATCAGCATTTATCCATTCCCCTTCAGGATGCGCTTGCGTTGCCGAAAGAAGTGCGCTCTCGCATGGGCTTTGACATGGATTACGATGGGGCACTGGGTTTTTACGACAAAAGCATTTTGCTTGAGGGTGCTCCGCGGCTTGACGCGAAGGATCTTTCTTGAAGCCAGATAGAGACTTCCAGCATCTCAGCTGGGACAGACTGTTATGAGTCCGCTAAAGGCTTTGATGGGTCCGCTAAAGGTTTTGATGAGGTGGCTAAAGGCTTCCTAGAAAGCTTGATAGGTTGCCGCACAAGCGACCCGAGCCTAGATATCGGGTAGCTCGTGGAGCCTAGGCGGGCGCGTTCTTGAAGGTCAGTGAAGGATCTTTCAGATGGCCGCTCAGGTCTCCGTATAAGGGATACCGTATGTCGCGGGTAGCAAACGACCATTCGCCATTCACGCATCGAAACTCGTCAAAGTATTCGCCAGCAAAAATGACCTGGAGCGGACGGCCTGGCGCTTGTTGGTAAACCTGAACATAGGAGTGGCCCGTTGCCTTGCTGCCAGAGTCAGCGACGGTGATATCGATGTTACTGATCACGTGTTTGGTTCTCGGGGTGCCATCGCCATACACGATGACATTGGTTGCTGAGCCAGGGCTGGGTGGTTCACCCTCCACCAGCCATCGGGCACCCCTCATGAGTAAACCAAAGCGAGCAAAATCTCCATGATCAATCGCCGTACAGTAATCGTGCATAAGGCGCTCAATTGAGGCGCTCGCTAGTAATTGGTCCTGGTTCATGGTGCTGACTCCGGTGAGTTACTTTGATCGAACGATGAGTATGGCTACAGCGCGGGTAAGCCTTCCGATATTGGCCTAGCGTGTGGTTTTTTGATCGCCGACCCGGGTGGGATCATTATAGCCTTAGTGCCATCCTGCGCTTGATGCCCCGCTACAAACCGAGACGCAATGCGGTGATAAGTTAACGTAGTCACTTGGGTGGACGACTGGGACCGAGGATGGCCTCGAACGTTATGTGCGCACGCGGCATAAGCGGCACCAGTAGCCAATTTGGTTTGCCAGAGCGCGTCGATGCGAATGCGCACGCTGGTGATCAGTACCGGGGCGCTTTCCCCTGCTAAAGGGTGGTTAGACTGACAAAGAAAAGATGGGCGCTATAGGGCGCTATAGGGCGGGTGTTTGGAGGATGAATGTGGGCAAACGGTTAAAGACTTATATCGCTGTGTCGATTGGTTGCTGGATTGCGATGCCTGGCAGTGCGCAAACGGTGGACTACTTCGAGGCAAATCGGGCCATGATTCGCAACGGGGTGCAGGCAGTGTTGACCTGTAACGGACTCTTTACCTCAGAACGCACGCTCGATCAGGTGTTTGCAGAGGAGCTTGCTTACTTGGGAGAGCGTGTCATTGGTACCGCGTCGGACGGTAATTACTTGGTAGACCTGAATCGAAAAGGCGTCCTGGTCGGCGGAGATGCTGACGGCGTGCAGATCGGGGCAGTGTTTCGAGAGGGTATTGGCTGTGTGGTCATGCCGCCTGGAATGGCGCTAGAGGCCACTGCTTCCTTCCCATCCCTACCATCTTCTGAGCGCTCGAGTGATCTAGACTCAGTACCTTGGCCGTTAGGGGATCAAGTCCCCGCTCTGGCGCTGCCGGAAGCGCGTAAGGTCGCAGTGCAAGGGGTTTCCGACTGGGCTTTTGATCGAGCGTCACCTGAACAAGTAACGGTTAGCCTTGTGATCGTCAAAGGCGGTCAAATTATTCATGAGCGTTACGCACCAGGATTTAGTCGACACACGAAAACAAGAACCTGGTCGACGGCAAAAAGTATCGCAGCCACGCTGATTGGTATGCGAGTCGATGAGGGGCGTCTTAGTCTTGATCAATCACTTGATGTGGGTTGGCTGCCGGAACTCAAATCGGATGAGTCAGACCCTCGGGAGGCGATTACGCTTCGGCACGCATTGCACATGAGCACAGGCCTCTATCCGGTTGACAGTTTCAGGATGGAATATGCCACGGGATCAGGACTCTCCTATTGGGCAGGGGCGAGCTCGGTGAAAGGCGCGCTGAATCGAGGGTTGGTGCGCGAGCCGGGCTCGTACTGGGAGTACGAAAATTATGACACGCTCCTTGCCGTGCTTGCGCTGAAGCAAAGCTTTGAAAACCCAATGGACTACCTCAGCTATCCCCAAACGGCATTGTTCGGCCCACTTGGCATGAACAGCACGCTTGCGAGCACCGACCGCTTTGGTGACTTTATCTTTAGCAGCCAGGTGTATACGAATGCGCGTGATCTCGCTCGTTTTGGCTTGCTGCACTTAAACCGTGGCGAGTGGCAGGGCGAGCGTTTGGTTTCGGAGGAGTGGATCGACTTTATGGTTACCCCTGCGCCCTCGAGTGATATTCGCGGCAACGATTACGGCGCGCACTGGTGGCTCGTGCCTGATGATCGAAAAGGTGATGTGCCAGCCGATGCTTATAGTAGTGCGGGAAATCGAGGGCAGTATGTCATCGTCGCGCCAAGCCACGATCTTGTGGTGGTCAGGCGAGGATTAGATTTTGGTCGACAAGGATTTGATCGATGGGAATTACTCGCAAAGGTCATCGCAGCGCTGGCGGAGTAGGCATTGGCTCTTGGCCTTTCAGCCGCGCCCAGGTTCCCCAAAAGGATCGGCGCTACGTTTGATCATTAGTGTCGAGAGGTTGATTCGCGGCGCTATCGTGACTGGCACTCTGCGCCGATTTACGGCATGTTTCGGTGATGGCCGAGTCCTCAAAGCAGAGCGAACAGCCGACAACAATGGATATCTAGATAGACGGCCGGATGGACGGCCAGATAGACGACTGGATAGGGAGAGAAACGGATGGCCGAATCACTAAAACCTGGCACTGCCAGGGCGCCCGGGCATACCTATCAAGAAGCGATTTTGAAGGATTCATCGAGGCCGCCCGAGGCGTTCCTCGATCATTCCTACGAGTTTATGGGCGACCAGGACATCCCTTATAGCCATTACACCTCGAAAGACTACGCGGCGCGGGAGATGGAAAATCTATGGCCCCATGTTTGGCAAATGGCGTGCCGTGAAGAGCACATTGCTGAGCCTGGCGACTATCAGGTCTACGACATCGGTCATCTTTCAGCGATTGTGACGCGCACTGAGTCCATGGAGATCAAAGCCTATGTCAACGCCTGTATGCATCGGGGAACAGCGTTGAAACCTCCGGGCGACAATGGTTTTTGTCAGAGTTTCCGTTGCCCGTTTCATGGTTGGATTTATTCCCTAGACGGAGAGTTGGTCGAGGTGCCAGAGTCGTGGGATTTCCCGCATGTGGGCGCTGAAACGCACAGCCTTAGGGAAATCCTGGTTGACACTTGGGCGGGGTTTGTTTTCGTTAATTTCGATCGAGAGGCAGAGCCCCTTGATGAGTTTCTTGGCGTATTGCCCGAGCATTTTAAAGACTTCGATATTGGCAACCGCTATATCGAGACCCACGTGTGCAAGCGGTTGCCCGTCAATTGGAAGGCTGCTGAAGAAGCTTTCATGGAGGCCTACCATGTGAAGGAGACCCATGCGGGTGGGCGAGATTTCTCTGAGCCAGTGACGACCTATGATGTTTACCCGCTGAATGTCAGCCGTTTTATTCACACGGTAGGATCAGTTAATCCGAGGATGCCGGTGCCACCGACGGAGCAAGAGCTGCTGAGTGCCATGTGGGGCAGGCGAGGCGCGAATGACCAAGCGTGCCCAACGGTGCCCGAGGGCGTCACGGCGCGTGATGTCTATGCAGAGGTCGTGAAAAAGAGCCTGGGCGAGCAATATGGTCAAGACTTCTCGCATTACTCGACCGCGCAGACGTTGGATTCAATCGAATATTTCCTGTTCCCGAACTTCTTTATCTTTCCGGGTCTGTCCTTGCCGATGGCGTATCGATTCAGGCCGGACCCGGATGATCCAGACTACTCGTATTTCGACCTTTATTTCTTGCGGCCCAGTCAACCGGGTGTGACGCCGCCGCCACCGCCAGAACCGATCATGTTGGATGTCAAAGACAGTTACACGCTCGCTGAAGGGCTCGGGTTCCTTGGCGCCGTGTACGATCAAGATACGGACAATATGGCAGCCCAGACCCGCGGGTTTAAAACCTGTGCGAAAGGCGGGCAGACGCTAGGCAATTATCAGGAGGTCCGTATTCGCCACCTCCACAGCCGTGTTCAGGACTATGTCGGAGAAGAGCAGTGACCACGCTCGAGATGCCAGCGCTCGCTCCTGAGCAGCGCGAGGTGGTAACGGTTGGGGGTCGCTGTGTGCTGGTTTGCAATGTGGGCGGCGTGCATTACGCGGTCGAGAATCGCTGTACCCACCAAGAGACGACCCTGCATGAGGGACGAATTCGGCATGGGTTTATTGCCTGTCCGTTACACGGTGTGCGGTTCGACCTGAAAACCGGCGAACCCAAAGGTGACTTAACCCGAATTCCGCTTCGAACGTTTAGCGTCACGGAAGAGGACGGCACCTTGACGATTAGTGATGCAGAGTGTTGATAAGGGGTAATTCTTGGCGCCGGATTTTGGAATTAACCCTTTGCCGTTTTGCGGGGATAAACGGCGTGTCGCGGTTTTCTTTTCCCCCTCTCCCTAGGATCAAGACTCCAAGATGCTGCGGCTGTTTTCGGTACCCCGCATCGGTGTCTAGAGCGGTGGGCTCAATCATTCATGGCTGATGCGCATCTTAATCAACTGATGGAAGCACACTTTCCAGAATCGACCGTCACTGGCATCGAGCGGTTAACCGGTGGTGTGTCCGCGGACGTGCATCGAATTGACTTGGATGATGGGGGCGCACCCCGTTCTGTTGTGGTTCGAGAGCATGGGGAGCGCCATGGTGGGCACTCCGCCAGCACCGAATTCGCCCTGCTGCAGGCATTACATGAGAGCGGAGTCCTGGTGCCCAGACCGCTGGCAATCGACATCTCCAAGACAATTTCAGAACACGATTGCTTAGTGATCGAATATATCCCGGGCGACTCGGGCTTTCCTAGGGCTGAGGTGAGCCATTATTTGGCGCAGGCGGCAGATGCACTCGCTGGGATCCATGAAAGGGGGTTGCCGGGATTGCCTGCGCTGCCTGAGCGCCTAGAGCCGCTGCCAGAAGTTTTTGATTACTGGCCAGAAGGCGAGGAGTCGCAGCCGCTCAAGCGATTTTTGCAGCAACACGATTGGCCTTTGTTCTCTGGTGCTCACTCGCTACTGCACGGTGATTTTTGGCCCGAGAACTTGTTATGGAAAGAGGGTGAGCTCTCTGCAGTATTGGATTGGGAGGATGCCGCAGTCGGTGACCCACTCTCTGATTTAGCGGCTAGCCGCGTCGAGTTTCGGTATCAGTTTGGGCGGGAGGGGATGCAGACGTTTACCGCCGCCTACTCACGCCACCGGACAATTGACTCTACTCGGCTCGCGCTCTGGCAGATCTTCGTCGCTGCGGCAGGCCAACACTTCATGGGGGATTGGGGCCTGCCGGTCGAACGTGTACAGCACATGCGGAGGGTGGCGCTTAGCGCGATCAAGGAGGCTGGTGAGGCGTTAATGAACGGAAAGGATCTGCTTGAGATGGATCACGATCGGCATACAGACTTCTAGCATCCAAAGCCTCTCCGCGGCTAGCTTGGTATTCCAGCGCTTGATCATTAAATCAATGATGGTTGCCGCATGTGAGTCTGAGATTACAAGCCAGCTAAATAGCGCCAGCTATCTCGGCCGTGGATGACGGCCTTCAGGGCAGATTAGCGTGGTCGCTTCTCGCCACCCAAGGTTAGTTTGTATTAGAACTGCGCAAAGAAACGCATGATCACCGGCCACGTCGTGGGTAGATCATAGATGTGCCCCATGCTGGGTGCGCGACAATCAACGATGGATGGTCCGTTTGCTGCCTGCTGACAATCAGCCCAGGTGGAGCAGTCCAGGGGCGTAGATTCTGCATACGTGGGCACTTGCCGAGCCAAGTCACACTCTAGTGCTTTGGCCCAGGAGCGAGTCGCAGCGCTCGCGCTCTCGTAGTAGTAAGCTTCGCCGTTACTTGTCGTGGTGTATCGAAGATCGCCTCGATGCCCAGGCGGCACGGTGGTGTCTTTGCCGCCTGTGATCAAAAGCATGGGGTTGGTATGGGCAGCCAGTGGCGGCGAATCGAAGCCGCGATGCGGCAGCCCGATCAGTGAGGAGAGGGCGCGAAAGGCTGGTGCGCTGCGCTCGTTTTGGCCGAGCTCCCAAGTCAACATTCCGCCGCTCGATCCTCCCACCGCGAAAATACGGTCAGGATCAATGGGTAACCGTTTTTTTGCTTCCTCAATCAGCGCTAAAACGAAGTCAATATCGTCATCCAGGCAGTGCGTCCAGCTGCACGTGCTCTTTGCGATGCTATGGCACGAAGGGTAAGTGTAATCGGGAGTGAGCGCTTCATCGCAGATGGTGAGTGGTCCACCGGGTCCGGATACCTGATTAGCTGACGGACCTGCGAGACCGGTGGTCGACCCGCTAAACGACCAGGAAGGGCGAAAGCGCTTTCCGTCCTCCGGTCCAAGTCCAAGCGGTGCAATGAGAATCCAGCCTCGGCGGTCGAGTTCTTCTGTAACGACTCGGTGTTTGAGAAATTCGTGCTCATTGCCGCCCCAGCCGTGGAACGCCAGAACGAGTGGAACGTCCGTTGACGATTCAAGGGTTGGCGGGATGTGGACCCTAAATTGGCGCTCTAGCGGCCCCCGCTGCAAATGGTGGATGCCGGTCTCCCAACTGCGCTTGCTTGAAGATTGGCCCGTTCTTCCTGGCTTGCTGCCGGTTGCTGCTGGCAAATGGATTGCATCTTTATGAGAGGGCTCGCCGTTAACGGTACCCGCTGCCAGTGTGAGCGCGAAAATTAATGCGAGCGTGAGATATCGTTTCATAAGAAGCGTATTCCTGAATACAAGTCACTGAGGTTACCCGAGGCATAGATTGGTACCCGTTTGCGCACATGCTAACCGTTCACCAATTCCTGGATCAAAAGGTTATACCGCTGGAGTAGGTCGCTGGCGTGACAAGCGATGTGTTTACGGCCATGGACGAGATGATCTGAGTATAGGGCTCGACATCTGGCATCGTAGGGCCTCGTCTCGGGATGTGTTCCGCGCGGTCACCAAGAGCTTGCTCTGGGCAGCATGCATCTAAGGCCATGGTCCGGTCGATCTGAGTCTAGGGTTCGCGATCTGGCATCGTGGAGCGTTGTCTCGGGGTTCGCCGCGCGCGGTCACCAAGGTTTCGCCTCGCACCATCACCAAGACGCTGCAGCGCGCCCCCATTGCAGGACCGCGCTCCTTGGTACCCAAATGCGCTAAGGCGGGCTCATCCTGCCTAGTGATTGATCGAGCTACATATGGTTATCAGTAACCCAACCAGCTACTAACAGGCTATCGGGAGGGAAGCTTGAAGGTGGCAAGGCTAATCATCGCCACGACATAGAGACCCAGCATAAACGCATAAGCGGGCGTATAGCTGCCAAAGGATTCGTAAATCCAGGTGCTCATCGGTAGCCCGAGTAGATTAAAGGGCAACATGATAGGGCCCATGATGCCCACCATTCGAGCAAACGATCGCTGTCCAAATAGGGTCGCAATCAAAATGTTGAAAAGCGGCATTTGTGCCCCGTAGCCCAGACCGAAACTCGCAGCGGCGAGCAGCACAAACATGAAGTGAGTACTTGTGATGATGCCTGCGACGCCGAGAAACATGAATACAATCGATGCGAAGGTCACCCACTGTTTGCTGAGGTAATCAGAGAGAATGCCAAATAGCGGTTTGGCAATGGCACCAGCGAAAGTCATCGCTGCAACCACGCTCGAGGCGCGCATGGCGCTCAGTCCAGAGTCCGTTAGATGCGAGTGAAGGGAGAGTAAAACAGCGCTAATACCCATGAAACCAGGGCCCATGATCAAGGCCAAACGCCAGACGGTTTTGTTTCGAATGGCGGCGCGCAGGGTCCACTCGGTTTCTCCCCCGGCCCCAGTGTCCAGATCATCCTCCTGCCGCGAGGCGTCACCATCAGGATTGAGACCTTTCTCTTTTGGCGTCTTGATAATGCCGAACCAGATGACTGGGAGTGCAAAAATCGGCACGCCAATAGCGAACACTCGGAGGGCGATGCGCCAGTCGAAGGTGAGCATTAGCCAGGTGAATAGAGGAATTAAGAGCGCCCCGGATAATGTGACCCCAAATTGGGAGATCCCCATGGCAGAGCCGCGCTTGCGCGAGAACCAATTGGCGATCAACGCGGAATTGGGTACGGGACCGGCAAGTGCAAATCCGACTGATACCAGCAGCATAAACGCGATGTAGAACTGCCAGATGGTCTCAGCGAGCGAGATGCCTGCAAGACCCGCTGCCATGACGAGTATGCCGGTGGTCATCAACCCTCGAATGGACCGTTCTCCGACTGCGCGGCCTAGCCATGGCCCAAGCACAGCGCTCATGACGATTTGTCCGGTGAGCGCTAAGGACACAACGAATCGACTGGCATCGAGGGTCTCTGAAAGCGGCTTTAATAGGACGCCGAATATGTAATAGCCCGAGCCCATGACCAAGAACTGTATAAAAAAGGTCATGGCGACGATGTTCCAGCCGTAGAACCAAGGGGTGAGTTTGTTCATTGATACATTAGCCTTAGTTCGGAGTAGTGCTCATTAGTGATAGCCGCGTGACATACTCGATCATGACACCAGTAGCGTTGGCTCCGTTACTGTTGATATCGATAGAGCTGACATCAATAGAGTTGATTTCAACGGGGTTAAAACCAGTGAAAGCGCGATCAAGCGTGCTCTAATCGGCTCGTTGCTCGCCTCGCGTGAGTGAAGCGATTCCACTCACGATTTGATTCCAAGTTTCCCTCGGCAGATCGTGACCCATGCCTTCAATCAGCATCAACTCTGCGCCTTCGATATTCTCGTGGGTATCGATACCTCCTGTAACAGGAACCAAGGGGTCGTCGGTTCCGTGAATGACGAGAGTCGGGAGCTTTAGTTGGCCGAGCCCTGATCGCCTATCGCCGTGTGCAACGATTGCCGCCATTTGCCTTGCGACGCCATCTGGGTAAAACGAGCGTTCAAACGAGGCTTTGGCCTTTGCACGCGTTCTCACTTCGTCTTTAGGAAACCCTGGACTGCCAATCACTTTGGCGACCTCTACCGCGCGATCCATCGCTTGCTCAACGTTATCGGCACGCTCAGAGGTTAAGGCCGCCATAGCCTCTGGGCTAGCGGGGGGCAGGCCGGGATTGCCCGTTGTGGACATGATGGAGGTCATGGTCAGGACACGCTCTGGATGATTGATGGCCATGGTTTGCACGATCATGCCGCCTAGTGACGCGCCACAAATGTGAGCCTGATCAATGCCGAGCGCAGTCAAAAGCCCTATGCCGTCGGCAGCCATGTCATCCAGTGTGTAGGCGATGTTGGGCGTATTGCCGGCCATCATGTCTGCAACTAACTGCTGCATATCAGGGACGCCTTGATCGTCAAAATGACTGGAGAGTCCAACGTCACGGTTGTCATAGCGAATCACGTACAGGTTTTCAGCCGCGAGCTGAGCGCAGAATTCGTCATCCCAGGCGGTCATTTGAGCGCCTAGACCCATCACTAGGAGTAGCGGTGAGTGGCTCGAATGGCCAAAAGTGTCATAGGTGATGCTGATGCCGTTGGCGTCTATGTTCATGCGAGGAGCCTTGTTGTTTGATGTACAGTCTCGGTCGATAGTCGAGACCCAGAGTCGCCACTGAGCATACCTTCTTTATGCGCGGCGAGGTATCCGGTAGGTTTGAGAGAGGCGATCATGTGCAGAGGTTAAAAGATGACATCTCAAGGTGAGCTATCTCGGCTGCTGGAGCTGACCAAGCTGCCCGCTGCCGATACAGTCGAAATAAGGGGGCGGGACCCTGTTATGCCAAGCCGATTCAAGATCGGGGAGGCTGCTGCCACGGCTTTGGCAGCATGCGGTGTGGCGGCCGATACAATATGGACGTCATCGGGTGGCAAGCATCAGCATATCGAGGTCGATACGGCCGGGGCCGCTGTGTCACTCATCAGCTTTTTGTGTCAGAGGCTGGACGACGGCTCTGAACCCCAGCGAGACCCTAATAGGCCGCTGGTCGGCTTCTATCAAGCCAAGGACAGTCGCTGGGTGCATCTGCACGGCGCCTTCCCTGATTTGGCGGCGGGAACGCTGTCCGTTTTAGGGTGCGATGCGAGCGCTGAATCCATTCGAGCCGCTGTCAGTCGATGGGACGGGCAAGCGCTCGAGGATGCCTTGGCAGAGGCAGGCATGTGTGGGGCCATGGCCCGAACCCGTGAGGAATGGCTGGCACATCCCCAAGGGCAGGCGCTTCAGTCAGTGCCGCCCGTCTCAATCAAGCGGATTGCTGATAGCCCCGTCGAGCCTATTCCTGCGAGAGTGAGGCCGCTCGAAGGTGTTCGAGTGCTCGATTTAACCCGAGTTCTCGCTGGTCCAACGTGCGCACGCACGCTAGCCGCTCACGGTGCAAATGTACTCAAGGTGAATAGTCCTAATTTGCCAAGTGTGCCCCCCTTTGTGATCGATACGGGTCATGGTAAGCGAAGCACTTTTCTAGATTTGAATGACGAAAAAGACCATAAGCAATTGAAATCATTAATTTTAAATGCAGATATTTTCAGCCAAGGCTACCGGAAGGGAGCGCTCGCCAAGCGGGGGCTTGGGCCTGAGCAATTAGCTGAACAAAGGCCCGGCATTATTTATGTGTCCATCAATGGCTACGGGCATGTTGGCCCATGGGCAGCCCGTCCAGGGTGGGAGCAGCTTGCCCAAACGGCATCGGGCGTCGCAGTAGATGAAGGGTCGCTTGACTCACCCAGGCTCATTGCAGCGGCTGCAACCGACTACACCACAGGTTATTTGGGAGCGCTAGGCGCGATGGCTGCACTGCATCGTCGCTCCACCGAGGGCGGCAGTTATCATGTCGAGGTATCGCTCGCTCAGACCGCCAATTGGCTGTATGAGTTTGGGTTGTTTGAGAGTGACCACGCGCTACCGAACTTTGATCCAGCGATCGCGGCGCCTTACATGGTGTCGTCTGAAACTGGCTTTGGTCGCCTTCACCATCTGGGGCCGATCATACGGATGTCTGAGACTGAACCAAGGTGGGAGCAAGTCAGTGTTCCGCTGGGTCATCATCCTGCGACCTGGTGAACTTCGTAAGGTCCGCGCCGAATAGCCCGCCCGCTCAACGGGTAGCGGGCATCAGAGGGTTCAGGGTCTCGCTAACAATAACTGCCGCGCTGATGGGCCCTGAGGGGGTATCGACAAGATAATATCTCCTCGACACAGCAAAAATGACTCGAGGCATGGAGCGAAGAGACTATTTCCTAAAGTGAATCGAATTCGGCGTTATGAACAAAGAGAATGCGAGCGTTGCCTTTTGGTTCTCGGCTAGTTGATCGCGAAAATACGATGGCATGCAGCAGCGGTAGGCATGATTAGTTCTTTTTGTTAACCACAGCTAGCTTATGGCCAAAAGACAATTTCGCAAAAAAAGTAAGGAAACTATATGCGACTCGGCGCACTGTTAACTCCAGCAGGGGATCAAGCTAACCATCTGGTGAATGAGGCACGAGCCATTGAGTCTGCAGGTTTCGATAGCATCTGGTCCGCGCATGCCATGGGCCGAGGGTTCATGATGCATGATCCGCTCCTTGCACTCTCAGCTGCTGCCACGGTCACGACACGCGTTGAGCTGGGCACTGGGATTTTGCAATTACCGCTCTATCACCCTGCTGACGTGGTACTTAAGGTGCTGACACTCATGCAGATCGCGGGCGATCGATTGCTCCTGGGCGTTGGCGCAGGGTCAACACAAGCCGACTATGCACTCCATGACCAAGATTTTAGCCAGCGGTTTCATCAGTTGGAGATCAGTCTTGAAGCACTGAGACAGGGCTTTGAATCCGGCCAGGTTGGTAATGGGGACGTTGGATTGCCACCGAATATGAAGGGAGGTCCGCCGTTACTGCTTGGAACCTGGGGTCAAAACGTTAAGCGCGCTGCGACTGAGTTTGACGGCTGGATTGCGTCTGGCATGCATCGCACTCCTGCAGAATGTGAGGAGGCGCTCAAGGCCTACCGAGCTGCAGGTGGTCAGCGCGCGATCGTTTCAACGATCATAGTCACGGGTAATACCGATATTGGTGCTCTGAGAGAGCAGTTAACGAGTTACGCTGAGGCGGGTTTTGATGATGCAGTGTTAATGGTGTACCCCGGTGCACCCTCGCTCGAAGCACTGCGGGTACTTGTCTAGCTACGCAGCTAAAGCCAGCTCTATTTGTTACCGATGCATTCGGTTAAGGCTAGATGGAGCTAAGCCTGCATAGATTGCCTTGGTTCTCATCTTTTGGTTGCGCCAAATAAAAAGGATAACTGCGGGTCGCAGGACGCCAGAGACGGTGATTTAATGGAAGTAGTCAAATAGCGACAGTATTTTTTGAGCGATGGTGACTAAGATGGTGACTAAAAAGCGTCAGTAGTTCGAGGATGAGAACCGCCGCTGGAAGTTGTCGATGGGAATTGTCGATAAAGGCTGTCAATGGGCGTTATCGATAGAGGCTGGCGATGAGGGCCTTTAATGAGAGCCGTCAACGCGAGCCGTCGATCAGAATCAGAAGTTGGAGATAGAGCAGCATGAGCGAGTTACAAGCATTTCGTGAAGAGGTTAAGGGCTGGCTGGGCGAGCACTGCCCCGAGGGCGCTCGTGGCGAAGGTGACATTCATTTAGGAACCACCAAGAAGACCTACCATCGAGATGTGGACGCTTGGCTGGAGATCATGGCGGAGCGGGGCTGGACGGTACCGATGTGGCCTACGGAATATGGCGGGGGAGGACTAAGCCTCGAGCAAACTAAAGTGCTGTATGAAGAAATGTCGGCCATTGATGCTCGGCCGCCGCTGCGCAATATGGGCACCCGCATGCTCGGTCCGACGCTACTCGAATATGGAACGGAAGACCAAAAGCAGCGCCACCTGACTGCGATTGCCGAGGGAAAGGCAAACTGGTGCCAAGGCTACAGTGAGCCAGGGGCTGGCTCGGACTTGGCTGGATTGCGTACCCAGGCGGATGATCAGGGTGATCACTTTATCATTAATGGCCAGAAAATTTGGACGTCCGGTGCGCAATTTGCGGACTGGATGTTTTGTCTCGTCAGGACGGATAACGAGGCACCCAAACATCAAGGGATTAGCTTTGTATTGCTGCCAATGGACCAAGAGGGGGTAACCGTCAAGCCCATTCAATTGATTTCTGGCGGATCCCACTTTTGTGAAACCTTTTTGGATAACGCCATCGCCGAAAAACGAGATTTAATCGGCCAGTTGAATGAGGGTTGGACCGTTGGCAAGCGGCTTCTCCAACACGAGCGCTCAGGCCAGGGTGGGCTTGGTCCCTCTATTGGCAAGTCAGGGCCGGTGGGAGTGACCATTGACCTCGATGTGGCCGAGGTTGGGCTCGATTATGTTGGCGAAGAAAAGGGTAAGATCGCCGATCCGTCACTACGGGACGAGGTCATACGTTGGAAAATGCGCAGCGCCGCCTTCTCTGCGACCCAGCGCAGAGCCGGTGCAGAGGCCTCAAGCGGTGCAACGCCAGGTGCTGCAACCTCGATATTCAAGCTCTATGGCTCATCGCTCGCGCAGGATCGACAGGATTTAACCGCTCGCCTGATGGGTACCCAAGGCGCAGGATGGGAGGGTGATGGCTTCTCAAGCGACGAAGTGGGCGCAACTCGGTCTTGGCTGTCTAGTCGCGCGGTGACGATCTACGGTGGCACCAATGAGGTTCAGTGCAACATCATTGCAAAACGTGTGCTGGGATTACCCGATTAAACCCTCGGGTGAGGGCTAGATAAATTAAGGTGCTGTCTGTCCTCCGGTGCTACAGGCGCATCACCATATCAATTTTGTGCATTCCCTCGCCCCATCCGTGTAACGTTGTACTTGTTTCAACAAGGCCATAGCGCTCAAAGAAGCGGTTGGCGTGCTGGCTGGTTGCAATCCTAAGTTCCTTCACGGTGTGCTCTTTGAAGAGGTCAAAGGCTCGTTTCACCATAGCGTTGCCCACCCCCATTGATTGGTGTGATGGGTTCACCATGATCCAATCGATGCTGGCGACATCACGTTCTATGGTCACGCCATAACACGCTACCGCCACATTGTCCGCCCAAGCGAGCCAGTATTGCTTTGGCTCAGCCGCTAGGAAAGCTTGGTATTCGGGTCGCTCCTCGATCGCGAAGTAGGCTGGGCAATTACGCTCAAAGAGCGCAGAGCAGGTGGGTCGATCAGACGGGTGGTAGTCCGAAAAGATGAGTTCCTTCATAGAATTCAGGTTCCAAGTAGCCCGGTCAGTCTGCCATGATCGTCGCTACAGCCAGAGAGAAAGAACGATGGATATATTACAACCGATGTTTGGCATGATCGCACTGACTGCGGTAGTGACACTGTTGTTGTACGGGTCACGCATGCTTTTGATTTATCGAGTCACCACCAGTGGGGGTAATCTCGCTCAGGCAAAACATGCTGATGAGACTCGACCGCATTTACCTGGGGCGTTCCGCAATATTACGGATAACTACAACCATTTGTTTGAGCAGCCTACGCTCTTTTATGCGGTGGTTGTCTATATCTTCTTGGCCGGGCACACGGACAGTACTCACGTCATGCTTGCTTGGACGTTCGTCGGATTCAGAGTGGCGCACAGTCTCGTGCAGGTGACGAGTAATTGGGTGCCGCTACGCATTGTCTGTTTCGTGTTATCTGGTGCTTGTCTGCTCACTATGGTGGTGCGAGAAGGGATGGCGCTCGCCTGATTTTGGGAAACCTTGATCACGAGCGTTGTACAAGCGTTGCACGAGAAGTGGACGAGAGACGCATGAGCGTTGCGTGAGCGTTTGAGAAGCAGGGAAGTGCCGACGAATACTAGTGAGGTGTGCGGAGTTGGCTAGTGAGCAAAGGAGTGCGAGCGGATGTGAGCGATTAAGTGGATAATTGGACTGGTTGGGGGTTACGCGGTTTTTGTACTGGTCTTTGAAGGCGTCTATCTTGGCTTAATGCAACCATCTTTTGAGAAGGCCGAGTGCCAAGGTCTCACGCAGGCCCAAAGGCGCGCGCGAGGGGATTGCGGCATCCCCATGATCCAACTGTCGATTGAGTCCCCAGATAAGACTAGACA